>Ga0194047_10001338_pt1 | contig 15221 bp, 8 predicted proteins | sample JunL225m_MetaG_2_FD_160070 | JGI IMG/M metagenome (GOLD analysis project Ga0194047, IMG submission 160070) | Anoxic zone freshwater microbial communities from boreal shield lake in IISD Experimental Lakes Area, Ontario, Canada - Jun2016-L221-5m | ecosystem: Environmental > Aquatic > Freshwater >...
ATTGTAAACATAGGATGGGGTTTGGCGCAAGCCTAAATTTATTATAACTTGTAACAACACTTAACTAGCCGGCCTGACGCCAAGCCCTGTTCGTTACCGGCAAGTGTAAAACGACACTGCAACCATTGAACAGACGACTAAAAATTGAACATTAAAACAGAGACAAACCATTTTGACAGGTGACCAAAAACATACAGACCATATTGCAACGGGACAGCGAGTAAACCGACACTCAAGCCGACCCGATTTTTTTTATTTTTTTTCCCACCGCACTTTTTTAAAAACAATTTTAGCCAGCCGCACAAACGGCACATTTGGTTTTGCCCCGACACACAAAACCAACGCTTCGCAAAACCAAAAGAGCCGTTTTTTTTCCCACGCTCATAATATCTTCGTATTAAATTCAAAACTTACCTCAAAATTCAAAGTCCTATGAACGAGAGAAAGCTATCTGAATTACAGAAAGAGTATAGGGCATTCTTTTTAGAAAAGATGAGTCTTTATGGTGTTAAGTCTCCTGCTCAGCTAACCAAAGACAAAAAGAGTGAGTTTTTTACCGAGATAAAACAAGATTGGGCAAAACACAAACTATCAAAGAAAAAACTAAAGGAAGTTGACAAGCAAAAGGTTGAACCCATTGTAAAGGAGCCAGTAGAAGTTTATGAAAAAAGAGAAAATGAAACCAAAACAACCAACCCTGTAAGCAAGAGGACAGAACAAGAACGTAAAACACAGCACCCACCAACTGATAAGAAAACACCTCGACAAGAAGAAGAAAAACCGAGAGAGTTCACAAAACAAATAATTAAGTCGGAGCCGAATGCAGAGCAAACAGACGACTTAAGAATATTATTTAACCCTAACAGTCATTTTGCACAAGAAGAGCAATACCTCTACCCTGTTGTGAAAATGCCTAAAAAAAATACGATTTTAAAACTGCCCAGAACTGGTCGTTCAAATCAAAAGGGATATAAAGAGAATGACTTCTTCAACAAAATAAAGCAAACTCTTACGGACATTGAAATGACAGACAATGTTCATATGGTAATACCTAATTTCAATAAGCCATATGAACCAGACATCGTATTGTTTGATAAAAGCCTTAACATCTATATAGATATTGAAATTGATGAACCTTATGACGGTTATTATAGATATCCGACACACTACATCAATCCTGAAGATGAGGTAAAGCAGGATAATGTCAGGGATTTATTTTTCACTGAAAGTGGATGGATTGTTATAAGATTTACTGAAAAACAAGTGCATTGTGAAGCTTACGCTTGCATTGATTACATAAAAAATGTTCTTCATTCCTTATACAATCGAACCTTTGTTAACAATGTAAATTGTGAAAAGGAAAGTCAATGGGACTATAATCAGTGTATTCAATGGCAAAAAATTTATTACCGAGAAAATTATCTTGGAATTGAAAGATTCCAAAAACAATACAGCTACAAGGAAATTGCAATTAACACTAATGAAAGTGAAAGCATCGAACGTGTAATTCAACGAACTAAAAAATTGACTTTTAGCGATTGGAATACAAGTCTTGGTTTTGACGAAAAATCGCATACTTACGCAAAAGATGAAACAGGAAATTCCGAATATATTTCTGTAACTACTTTAATTGAACGTTTTTTTCCTTTTGATTTAAAGAGATACATTGAAAGAAAAGCGGAAGAGGAAAACAGAACAGAGGAAGATGTTTTGGATGAATATCTTTTAATGCGGGATGAAGCTGCTGAGAAGGGAACATACCTGCATAATCAAATCGAAAGTTTCCTAAAGAAAGCTGAGTTTGATTCAGATTCAAAAGAGTTTGAATTGTTTCTTGAATTCTATAACAAAGAAATTAAGGCAAGAAACCTTTTGTTTTTTGATGCAGAAAGAATGATTTTCTCTGACAAGTACAATGTGGCCGGTACAATTGATTGTCTGTTCAAAAAAGAGAGCAAAGATGAATATGTAATGCTTGACTGGAAAAGAAGCAAAAAACTTATCATTGATGGCCGACCGAGAATTTTCGGATATGGTTATGCATTGTCTGAGTTAAGCTCATTAGATAATTCAAGCTTCAACAGATACTGCCTGCAACAGAACATCTACAAGCATATAGCTGAAACCGAGTATGGAATAAAAATATCTTCAATGAAATTGGTCGTTTTGCACGAAAACTATACGGGCTATCATGTTGTGGATGTGCCTGCAATGAAAAAGGAAGCCAACATTATTTTGAACTCACTAAAAGTAAAAATATAAAATGGACGTACTAAAAGAATTTCAGGCGGCAATTGAAATCGAATTTGCCAAAAACCTTGAGGACTTTAAAGAGCAACAGAAGTTGCCCTTAGATGAAAGGGTTGCCAAGGGTGAAACAATGACTAATCTCCGAGTTGAAATAGAATTTTATGATGGTACGCCAAATCAATGGTGTTCCCCCCTTCACGGTTCACAGGAGTACATTTATGCGGTAAAGATATTTTGCGACAATAACATTTCGAAATTCAAAGAAGGTAAACCGGTTGTTTTGAGTAATGGTTCGTATCGCTTTGAAATGGATATTGAAGAAGATAGTACAGAAAACTTTGTACTAAAGCCCAATGACTTCAATGTCAAACATTGCTTTATTGACAGTGTTAATTATCCAAAGAATAATTGGGAAATTAATTCGGTAAATATTGATATTAGTACAAAGCTTCTTTTAACCGCAGCGGAGGTTTTAAAAAACGATGATGCAACCCTGCGAAAGATAGAAAACTTCTTAAACGGCAGAACCAAAAACACCTACCAAGGATATTCGCAAAAAGTTGGATATTTAAACGATTCCCAAAACACGGCCTACCTGAAAGCCATAAATGCAAGTGACTTCTGCATTATACAGGGCCCTCCCGGTACAGGTAAAACTGAAACCATTAGCAACATTGCAAAACATCTCGTTGATTGCGGGTTAAAAGTATTTGTTACTGCATTTACTCATACAGCTATCAATAATTGCTTAAATGCAATTGCTTCTAAAGTAAAAGACAACACCAAGGTCATCAAGATTGGAGAAAAAGCGAGTAATAAAGAAGTTCAAGAGAACCCATATGTAGGAAAGAAATCAAGGGTAACTTATGCTGGTTACATAAACAATGCTAATTACAGCCAAAAAGGAATTGCAATTGGCTCAACGGCTTATTCGCTGTGTTATCCGGGTAGTAAAAAATTGGATGGTTGGAAATTCGATGTTTGCATTATTGATGAAGCTGCTCAATTAAGTATTCCTTTATCCATTGCTGCAATGTGTAGAACAGGGAAATACATTTTTGTTGGAGACCATAAGCAACTTGACCCCATTATTCCAAAAGGTTCAAACAATGAGATGTTTGCTGAATCTATCTTTAGCAGATTAGCACGAATTTATCCTAATGATATTAACCTTTTGAACACTTCCTATCGCCTGAATAAGTCTCTAATAAAAATTCCAAATACTTTGTTTTATGACAATTTGCTTGAATCAGCAACTACAACGCAGGAAGATAATGCAAGGTATCAAGGCAATCATCACGCTGAAATTTTAAACAGCGTACCACATAAACTTATTCTGCATAATGTTTTTGATGCAAATGGCCGTTCTCCACACGAAGCAAAACTAGTTGCAGAGTTGGTTTCCGACCTTTTACAAAACGGTGTAAATATCAAAGACATCGGTATTATGTCACCTTTCAGAGCACAAGTAAGAGAAATTAAAAAGGAGGTAAAAAAAGTACTGCCAAGAACCATATCCAAGCCTTTTGACACATTGTTAGTTGACACAGTTGATGGTATGCAAGGACAAGAGAGAGATTACATCTTATACAGTTTTGCCAATTCTCATCCTTTAGAATCTATGAGGCGATTGGACTTTTTCTACAGCCCAAACCGATTGAATGTTGCAATTACAAGAGCCATTAAAAAATGCTTTGTGATCTCCAACTACAAGGTTTTTGATATAATTGATGATGAGCTTAAAAACCACGAGGAATACCACGCAATCAAAGACAGTCTGGATGTTTTTAAACGGTATAAAGCGATGGCTTCTACAGTGCAGATTAACCAAACCGATGATACGGAATGGTAAGCAATTTAAATGATAACTTTGAATACGAATTTATTATAAAGAGATAAAACATACATGCAAGGAAAACAACTTAGAAAATTAGAAGCCGAACTGTGGAGAGCCGCAGACCAACTTAGAGCAAATAGCAAACTAACTGCTTCGGAATACTCCATGCCTGTGTTGGGCTTGATATTTTTACGACACGCTTACAACCGTTTTCAAAAAGTAAAAATTGAAGTGGAGAAAACCTTGCCTTCGCATCCGCAAAGGGGCAAACGACCACTGACCAAAAAAGACTTTGAAGAAGAAAATTCAATGTTCTTGCCTGAAAATGCTCATTTTGATTATCTCGTTAAATTTCCTGAAGGCGGCAAGGAAGTAGTAAATCTTGAGGGTGCCAAGGAGCATTTGCAAATTGGAGAGGCTATTGATTTAGCCATGCGAAGTATTGAAGCAGAATATGAAAATCTAAAAGGTGTTCTTCCTAAAAACTTTTCAATTTTCAGTAAAGACTTATTATTTGAATTGCTCCGCATTTTCAATAAAGAAGTATTGCAAAAAGCCGAAGGCGATTTGTTCGGAAAAATTTACGAATATTTCCTCGGTAAATTTGCAATGACTGGAGCGCAAGAAGGCGGGGAATTTTTTACGCCTATGAGTTTGGTGCAAACCATTGTCAACGTAATTGAACCCGACCACGGCATTGTGTTTGACCCTGCCTGCGGAAGTGCAGGTATGTTTGTGCAAACTGGCTATTTCATAGAAAGCGAAGGATTGAAGCCTGCCGAGAAAGTAACTTTTTACGGACAGGAAAAAGCCGACCTCAATACCAAATTGGCTAAGATGAACTTAACTGTTCATGGATTGGAGGGCAACATACAGGAAGGAAATACTTTTTACGAAGACAAACAAGATATGGTGGGCAAAGCCGATTTTGTAATGGCGAATCCTCCGTTTAATGTGGATGGTGTGGACAAAGCCAAAGATGCTGTAAAGAAAGACCCTCGTTTGATTTTGGACGGAAAAGTAAACCTGCCTAAAAATGATAACGCTAATTACTTGTGGATTCAATATTTCTACAATTACCTGAAACCAACAGGCAGAGCAGGTTTTGTAATGGCTTCATCTGCCAGCGATGCAGGACACAGCGAAAAAGACATTCGGGAGAAGTTGGTAAAAACAGGTTCGGTAGATGTGATGATGGCTATTGGCAACAACTTTTTCTATACACGTTCATTGCCTTGCACCCTTTGGTTTTTTGACCGTTCCAAAGAGAACGACAAGAAGAAAAGCGATAAAGTTTTAATGCTTGATGCAAGAAAGATTTACAGAAAAGTAACGAGTAAAGTAAACGACTTTAGCCCTGAGCAATTGCAAAACCTTATTTGCATTGTAAAACTGTATAGAGGCAATACCCAAAAGTTTGAGAGCACCGTAAAAAGCTATTTACAAACTGCTACCGATTTAGCTAAAGAAACAGCCGAAGCTACTACTGAACTTCAAAAGCAATTGCAGAAGGTTTTAAAAACCGTTACGGATTTTGCAACCAAATACGCCAAAGAAAACAAAGAAGCAAAAGCCTTTGTAGATGATTTGAACATTGAAGAAACCGTAAGTATTTACGAGCAACAAAACAAACTGATTGCCGAAGCGAAAAAGGCAAAAGCAGACATTGAAGTTTTAGAAAGTATTGCTCACTTGTGCAAAGCTTTACGCAAACCGCAAGACAAACTCATTAAACAATTATTCGATGCCATTAGCACAGCCGCCAAAGAATACCAACTGAGTAAAAACAAAGATTGGAAAGAGCTGAACTTGAAATTACAGATCGACCAACTGAAAGCCCTGCAACAACAATTGAGCGGCAACCCCGATGAAGAAGAACCAGGACTGTTGCACGAAACGGAATATTTCTACAAACAAGCCCATTGGCTCACCAGCCGTTTCCCCGATGGCGTTTATACCGATGTGGAAGGACTTTGCAAAGTAGTAAGCCAAGCAGAAATTGAAGCCAAAGATTGGAGCCTAAGCCCGGGCAGGTATGTAGGCGTGGACACCGCTACTGATGATGATTTTGACTACGAAGAACGCCTTAACGAAATACATATTGAGTTGGAAGGATTGAACGAAGAAGCGATGACTTTGGCAAAAACCATTTCTGAAAACTATAAAGAGTTGGCAATATGAAGTGGAAAGAATATAGTTTAGATGAATTAATTCACATAAAGCACGGCTATGCTTTTAAAGGTGAATTCTTTTCTGAAGAACCAACAGACGATATTTTATTAACCCCCGGAAACTTCGCAATTGGTGGTGGATTCAAAGCACAAAAACTAAAGTATTACAATGGCGATTTTCCAGTGGATTACATTTTAGATGAAAATGATGTAATCGTTACAATGACAGATTTGAGCAAGGAAGCCGATACACTTGGTTTTTCTGCTAAAGTTCCTGCTTGGTATGGAAAACGATTCCTTCACAACCAACGAATTGGTTTGGTAAAACTCAAGACAGATGAATTTGACCAAAATTACTTGTATTGGTTGATGCGAACATTTTCTTATCAGCGATTTGTAGCAAATGGAGCAACGGGAGCAACTGTAAAACATACATCCCCAACTAAAATTTGTCAATACAAATTCACTGCACCCGAAGACAAAACCACCCAACGCAAAATCGCCAGCATCTTATCGGCTTATGATGATTTGATAGAGAATAATTTGAAGCGGATAAAGTTGTTGGAGGAGAAGGCGTTTGCAAGTTATAAGTTGATTGTTCAAAATGAAAAACTAGAAGAATTTACTATTGAAGAATTGGCAAATGTTGTAATGGGTCAAAGCCCAACTTCTGATACATACACAAATGAAAAGGAAGACAATTTGCCCTTTCATCAAGGAGTAACCAATTTTTCAAACTACTTTGTAGAACACAAAATCTTTTGTAAAACACCAATTAAAATTGCAGAAGAAGGAGATATTTTGTTTTCAGTAAGAGCACCAGTTGGAAGAATAAATTTCACAAGTGATAAAATATGCATTGGTCGGGGTTTATGTGCTTTTAGGAGCAAAAAAGGTTTTCAGAATTATTTATACCATCAATTGAAAGAGTTTTTTTTCGCTGAGGATGTTATTGGTAACGGTGCAATATTTAACGCTGTTACCAAAGTTGAACTAATGAAAGTCAAGTTGAAAACACCAAGTGAGAAAATTCAGCAAGAATTTGAACTTGAAGCACAGCAGAAGTTTAACTTGATTCTAAACTTGACAAAACAAAACACCAAACTCCGAGAGGCACGGGATATTTTATTACCTAAACTTATGAACGGACAAATAGAAGTGTAAAAAATGGAAATAAACTATTGGATAATATCACCTAATGTACACAACGATGCTACTGAGCAACATTGGAAGGAGATTATTGCCGAAAGAAAAAACGCATACATTGGTTTCGGTCCTGATGATTCCACAGGAGTTACTTTCTTCAATCAGATAAAAGAGGGTGATATCATTATTGTAGCTCAAGGTGCCAATAGAAACAAACGGAGTTACTTAGCCGGTATTGTCAACAGCCCTGCCATAGCAGGTGAAGAAGATGGCACACCGGGCTATGCACAACGCAGAGTGCTGATACACGCCATTAACGAACAAGATCTTGCTGCCTTAAAACTCGATTTTAATGGTTGTGCCTATGGTGATGCAGATAGAATACCTGCCCTTTACAAACTTAAACCTTGGGAGAACACCAATGACCAAAGAATAGCAACTACAATATTGGCAGCCATTAATCAAAAAAGAATAGATGAACTTATGGAAAATATAAAGCTTTCACCCGAAAGACAAACCCAAATCAAAGCGCTTTGGGAAAAATTTAAAAGTGAAACCAAACAGGAAGATAAAACCTTCAACACGGCAGAAATTGATAAACTACTTGCAGGCTGGGCTAACTACAGAGGTAAAATCTTAAATGACACATTGAGTTTAGATGAGTACACCAATACGCTGGGTAGTGCCACAGCCACAATGCCCGGTGGTTACCTGTGTAATTTTTTAGAACGAACTACCCGAACGGTTTTAGGTTCTTCTAAACCAGGTACTGCATTCAATTTTGAAGTAAAGTTGAATAGCGACAACAGCAGTTATTATATCTTAAAGCTAAAAAAAGAAACCGCCAACAGAGCAGAGGCGGAAAGCTATTTTAATGACAATATCAAAGGCTTATTAAAAACAATAGTTCAAGAAAAAGATGTATTGGCAAAAATCAATTTGGTAGAGCAAGCAAATTACAGTGCCAAACAGGTTTTAATGAAAATGGCGGTGTTAGATAATTTAAGCGATTTTCTATACATCTATTCTACGCAATGGCTCGAAGAATTATACAACGATTTTATTGATGGAGATGCAGAAGGCATATTTACAAAAAATCACCAGGTTTGCTTGGTTGCCAAAAAACTATTGGCGGTAAACGAGCAAGACAAAGGTGAACTCATTTTACTTTCTCGTTTCTTATGGCGGTATGTAAATGCAAGAACCATAGCCGATGCTGATAATCCGAATGTAATTATGTATGGTCCTCCGGGAACTGGCAAAACCTATTCGGTGGTAAACAGCTTGGATTTTGTTTGTCAAGGCGACAGTGCACGATACGAGTTGCTGCAATTTCATCCCTCGTTTACGTATGAAGATTTTATTGAAGGCATCAAGCCAAAAGGCGTTTCAAAAGATGGCAATATTCGCTTTGAATTGGTAAACGGAGTTTTCAAAAATTTCTGTATCAAAGCAAAAAATACACCCGATAAGCCTTTCTATTTTGTGGTTGATGAAATCAATCGAGCTAACCTTTCATCGGTATTTGGCGAAACACTTTCACTATTAGAAAAAGATTATCGCCACAATGGTATAAACAAGCGAAACCTTATCAGAACTCAATATTCCACCCTCATTGAAGATTTGATTAAAGAAGATGACAAGTATAAAGACTTAGCATACATCATCGATAACGGTGAGGTGAAGTTTGGCGTTCCCGAAAATGTCTTTTTTATAGGAATGATGAACGATGTAGACAAGAGTATTGATGCTTTTGATTTGGCACTTCGCAGAAGATTCAAATGGATTCGCAAGGACTGTGACTACGAAGTAATTGAAGAAGAAACTCGGTTTAAAAGGAAAGATGATTTCAGCAACATTGGTCAATACATTAAGGCTTGCGAAAAGTTGAACAGCTATATTTCTGCTGAATTGGGCTTAGGGAAATCATACGAGTTTGGACATTCCTTTTTTATGAAGATGAGCGATATAGCCAAACGCAAAGAAATCACACAACATAATTTGGAAACACTTTTCAATTTGTACTTACGCCCAACCTTGAAAGAATATCTGAGAGCTGTATTTGCAGAAAGCGAACTGGACGGAAAATTGGATGAGGCATTGAACCGTTTTAAAGAAACATTGAAATAGAATGAGAATAAGCGTACCTGTCAATCATAATTTTTACGAAGAAGCACCCATCCGTGAATCGGCTTTGGGCGAAGCTTTTGCTGTAAAAAAGGCAGGCGACAGAAAGCATTTGCAACATCTGTTTTCATCGGTTTATGAACTGAAATTGGGGGCAGAGCAGTTGAAACAAATTCGAATATTCAACTTTAAACGCAGACGATTTTTTGAACCGGATGAGGAACGATTAATTCTGAAACTGTATTCCAAAGAAAAACTCGAACAGGAGAAAGAATACATCGTTCAAACCGGATTGTATGCCGGAGTTTTGTTTTACAAAGGCTGTAAAATCAATATCACTACAAAATATGGAGATGCTTTTCTAAAGAGAATGCTCAATTTTGTAAATGATATCTATGTAGATAACGAACAAGTAAAAGCCAAAAAGGACGAAGCAGAAAATCAGTTCTTGTTTATCATTGCCTATCTTTTTATTCAGGCGCTTGAAAAAGCAGCCGTGTTGGGTTTGCCACAGCAATACAATAAGCATCAGGAAAGAAGCCACAAGGTTAGAGGCAGCATTGATTTTAACGATTACTTGAAACGAGATATTCCTTTTAAGGGAAAACTAACCAGTACATTCAGAGAGCGAATGTATGTGCAGGAAATTGTGGATGTGCTTTACCTTGCATTGCGTAAATTAGAAAGGCTTTTTGGCAAAGAAATTCACAGCCGTTTACTTGGCTTAAACCAATTACTTAAACAAAATTATTCAGGGCAATTTGCCAGCTACGCCACCATTCAAAAAGCAAAAGCTCATCAATCCATTAATAATCCAATGTACAGTGGATTTAAAAAGGTGTTGGAGTATGCCGAAATTATTTTATTGGATAAAGACCTGATGCCAGATAATGACAAACAGCAATTGGCAACGACAGGATATTTGTTTGACATTGCCGAATTGTATGAATTGTACCTTGAAAAATTGTTAAGCAGAAACTTTTCGGAATGGTCCGTTAGTGGTCAGGAAGAATTACGCATCTACCAACAGCAATTCTATAACCGCCCAATGTTTCCGGATTTAGTAATGAAACACAGAACAAGCGGAAAAGTGGTTGTGTTTGATGCCAAATTCAAGAAGATGGAAATGCTTAATGGAGATGTGGACAGAGCTGATTTACATCAGATACATTCCTATTCTGGGTACTGCAGAAACAATTTAATCGCAAGCGGCTTGATTTATCCTCTCTCAAAGGAAATTAATACAGAGAAGGCACACTCAAAATCGATTTACGGAAACGATGAAAATGAAATCAACTTTTTTGTTGATGGTGTTTACGTAAATGAAAATCAAACAATGAAAGAATTAATCATTAACGAAGAGGCATTCGTAAGCAGGATTGCATCGGTAATAAATAAGAATTTATAATGACTTGGGAATATTCAGAAGATAACTTAATAGAACAAACAGCGATTGATTTATTCTTCAATCAGTTGGGTTGGGATACGCTATTAGCCTACAACAAAGAAGGCTTTGGCGAAGGCAGCACCTTGGGCAGACTGAACAAAAAAGAAGTAGTGCTGAAAAAGATATTCTTTGAAAAAATAAAAGAGTTCAATCCGGGCTTACCACAAAAAGCGTACGAAGAAGCCTATGAAAAACTGATTGAGGAAAGCATCACTAAATCATTAGCCGAAATCAATTACGAAAAACACCAATTGCTCCGCAACGGTATTCCTGTTGACTTCATCAATGAAAAAGGCGAACAGGTAAAGAATAAAACCCTTAAAGTTTTTGATTTTGAAACGGCAGACAACAACAACTTTTTAGCCGTTCGCCAATTGTGGCTGCAAGGCAAAAGCAACCGAGAACGCAGACCCGATATAATAGGTTTTGTAAATGGTATTCCGCTACTGTTTATTGAACTAAAAGCAGCACACCGCAAATTAGAAAACGCCTACAACGATAATTTCACAGATTACAAAGACGTAATTCCAAAACTGTTTTACTACAACGCCTTTGTTTTATTGAGCAACGGCATTGAAAGCCGAATTGGAAGCGTGACAGGCAAGTATCAGCACTTCCACGAATGGAAACGCATTACTGAAGAAGATGAAGGCATTGTTGCCTTAGATAGAATAATTGTAGGCGTTTGCGAGAAAAAACGCTTTTTAGACTTGTTTGAAAACTTCATTCTGTTTGATAATTCATTGGGCAAAGTAGTAAAACTCATTGCCCGAAATCATCAGTTTATTGGCGTAAACAAGGCTATTGAAAATATTCAGCACAAAGAACAACTCTACAAACTGGGCAAAATCAGTTTGGAAGAAAAACAAAAACTGGGTGTGTTTTGGCATACCCAAGGAAGCGGGAAATCCTACTCAATGGTTTTCTTCTGCCAAAAAATCCACCACAAATTTACTGGCAGTTATACTTTTCTGATTGTTACAGACCGCAACGAATTAGACACGCAGATTTACGGCACATTCAGTGGCATTGGTGCAGTACCACAAGTAAAAGCAGGTTCAAAAGATTCACTCAAAGCCAACAGCGGAAAGCATTTGAGAGAATTGCTCAGCTCGGAGCATCGCTATTTGTTTACCCTCATTCACAAATTCAATTTTGAAGAAGAAATAACCAAGCGGGATAACATCATTGTTATTTCAGATGAAGCACACAGAACCCAAGGCGGAAATTTAGCAATGAACCTGCGTAATGCTTTGCCCAATGCTTCATTCATTGGCTTTACAGGAACACCGCTATTCAAAGACGATGAAATTACCAAGCGAATTTTCGGAGATTATGTTTCTCGATACGATTTTAAAAGAAGTGTAGATGATGGTGCAACTGTTCCACTGTATTACGAAAACAGAGGCGAATATTTAGGATTAAAAAATCCAACTATCAATGAAGAGATAAGACAGTTGCTGGAAAATGAAGAATTAGAAACCGACCAACGCAGCAGGGTTGAACAATTGATTGCACGAGAATATCCGATACTCACTGCCAAGAAAAGATTAGACGCTATTGCCAAAGATGCCATCTGGCATTTCTGCAACAGAGGGTACAAAGGCAAAGGAATGTTTATCGCATTGGATAAACTCACAGCTGTAAGAATGTATGATTTAATCACGCATCATTGGAAACTGACTGTTGAGCAATTAGAAAAGGAAGTTGCGAAAGGAAAATATGGCGACCAGGAATTGCTGGAAAAAAGCCGTGAACTGCAATGGATAAAGGAAACCGAAATATGTGTAGTGGTGAGTTCTGAACAAAACGAAATACAAAAGTTTCAGAAGTGGGATTTAGATATTGAGCCACACCGAGAGAAAATGAATAAAGAAGACCTTGAAGCAAGGTTTAAGGATGAAGATGACCCTTTCCGTTTTGTGATTGTTTGTGCTATGTGGATCACCGGTTTTGATGTACCAACGCTTTCGACACTTTACATTGACAAGCCACTGAAATCCCATACGTTAATGCAAGCCATTGCCCGAGCCAACCGTATTAGTGAAGGCAAAAACAATGGTTTGATTGTAGACTACATTGAAACTTATACTGCTTTATTAGATGCATTGGCAATTTATGGAGAAGGTGGTGGAGGAACTGGAGAAAGCGGAGGAGGCGAAAAACCAGAGCCACCCGTAAAGCCAAAAGAAGAACTTATCAAGCAATTGGAGGAAGCTTTACAAGCGACAGAAACCTTTTTGCAAGATGAAGTGAATTTTAATTTGCAGGAATTAATCAATGCAGACGGCTTGCACAAACTGGCTGCAATGGAAAAGGCAGTTAACGCTGTTTACACAAATGACGAAACCAAACGCAAATTTCAGATTTTAGCAAGAGAGGTTTTTAAGAAATACAAAGCCCTGCAACCCGACAAGGTATTGAATCAGTACGCACCAAGAAAAAACGCTATTGATGTAATTTATACAGCCATTGAGGACAATATTGAAAGTGCAGATGTAGCTGATATTATGCGGAAAATCCAAAATGTGGTGGATGAATCCATAGAAAACATGGTTGCCGAACCAAGCCACAACGAAAGCAAAATCATTGACCTAAGCGGGTTAGACTTTGATTTGTTGGAGAAGTATTTTATGAAAACTCAAAACAAAAATGCTACGGTTCAATCTCTAAAAGACAAAATAGAAAAGCAACTGAAACAAATGGTTGAACGCAATCCTTTGACAGTTGATTATTACAAACGCTATCAGGAAATCATTGAAGAATACAACAAAGGGAAAGACGAAACTGTAATAAAAGAAACATTCAGAAAACTGATTGAACTCGTAAACTCCTATTCTGAAGAGGAAGCCGATACTAAACGAGAAGGACTTTCGGACGAACAAAAAGCAATCTTTGATATTTTAAGACATGGAAAGAAGTTAGAAGAAAAAGAGAAAAATGAAATAAAGAAAATTTCCGTTGAATTACTAGAAGAACTAAAACAAGAAAAACTGAAAGTTGAACAATGGGCTGACAAATCAGTAACAGCAGCAGCAGTTTTTAATACAGTAAGCAAGACTTTATTTGAAACATTACCTTACCCGACCTATCAAACTGACGACATCGACTTAAAAACGAACTTAGTATATGAACATTTAAAACATCAATATTTTGGAGGAGGAATGAGTATTTACGGACAATATTAGCCAACGCTATTTGCAAGCACAATTAAAAACCGCACAAGCTGACACACAACCAAAGTTTTTAATAGAGCTTGCAAAGCCAACGCAACAGAAAAATTGTTTTTAAAAAATTTCCCACCCTTCAAAAAAAATAAAAAACGCAACGCACAGCCGACACTCAATGACACGACAACTCAATCCTGACAATGGTTTGCAAAGACGGAGGACAGAACACCTGCCGGTAACACGGGTTTGGCAAAAGTGGCGGTTCAGTGCTCCGCAGACACGTTTGTGGTTAATCAAAGTTTGGTTCTCCGCATCAACATTTGTGGTGAAAATCGCCACCTTCGCCAAGCCCGAAAACGTTAGCAGCAATTATTATGACACCAAAAATCTCATATCTACTTTTCTTTTTACTTGTGCCATTACAATTTCTAGGACAAGTAAAAATTGAAAATTATTCCTTGCAAAAGCCTGACACAAACATTTTATACATAGGCATAGAGAACAAAATTCATGTAAGTGGTTTAAAGAACATTTCACAAGCAAAAATCTTACTAAATGGTCGTTATTACAATGAAGAAAAAGACGGATTGTTTTATGTTCATTCAAGCAGTAGTGGCCCTGGAGAGATTCAAGTGATTTTATCCTCTAAAATTGTAACTTCGAAAATATTTTATTCAAAAAGAATAACTGAACCAATTGCTTTACTCGGTAATTTTCGAGATACTTCACTCTCAAAAAATGAAATCGTCAATATTGATATATTAAGGGTCGTTATGCCTAATTGCATATTAGAGCTCAAATTGCCAGTTATTAATTATCAAATTACATTTGTTTCTAAAAATAAAGACTTAAACATTTCCAATAAAATTATTGGATCTAAAATACCAGCATCTTTAAAAGTCCTTATAAATAAATTAGAAAGCGGTGACAAAATAAAATTTGAAAACATTAGAATAGGCGGGCCTGACGATATACCCGTAGATAACTTTTTTATTACAATCAAATAAAACTGCTGCTAACATCAGGTTTGGCGCAAGCCTAACTTTTTTATAACTTGTAACAACACTTAACAT
>Ga0194047_10001339_pt1 | contig 15219 bp, 14 predicted proteins | sample JunL225m_MetaG_2_FD_160070 | JGI IMG/M metagenome (GOLD analysis project Ga0194047, IMG submission 160070) | Anoxic zone freshwater microbial communities from boreal shield lake in IISD Experimental Lakes Area, Ontario, Canada - Jun2016-L221-5m | ecosystem: Environmental > Aquatic > Freshwater...
TTCGTTCCCGACCTGACCAGGTTATCCAACCCACCATGCGGGGAGGCCCATCCACTTCCATTTTAGCTTGTTAGAATGGAGGACATGACAGCATTGGCATTAGCCCGTTCGTGGCGCCCCAAAACCTTCTCTGAGTTAGTAGGACAAGACCATGTGGTTAAAGCCTTAACCCATGCTTTGGACCAAGGTCGCTTACACCACGCTTGGCTGTTTACCGGCACCCGAGGGGTAGGTAAGACGACGATTGCCCGCATTATGGCCAAAGCACTCAATTGCACTGGAGCTGATGGTCAAGGCAAGATGACTTCACAGCCTTGCGGAAAATGCCCAGCTTGTATGGAAATTGATGCCGGTCGCTTTGTTGACTATATAGAGATGGATGCTGCCAGTAATCGTGGTGTAGACGATATTGCAGCTCTTTTAGAAAAAGCGGCATACGCACCTAGCAATGCGCGTTACAAGGTCTACATGATTGACGAGGTGCACATGCTCACCAATCATGCCTTTAATGCCATGCTCAAAACTTTGGAAGAGCCACCAGAGCATATCAAGTTCATTTTGGCGACGACTGATCCCCAAAAGATCCCAGTTACCATATTGTCTCGTTGCCTGCAGTTCAACCTCAAGCAAATGCCAGTAGCACTGATCGTTGAGCATTTAGAGAAAGTCCTCGCCGCAGAAAAAGTAACTTACGAAGTCAATGCATTGCGTGTTTTGGCTAAAGCAGCCCAAGGGTCAATGCGCGATGCACTATCGCTCACTGATCAAGCGATTGCTTATGCAGCAGGCAAAGTCACTGAAGAATCGGTGCGCGGCATGCTCGGTACTTTAGATGATGCTTATCTGATTCGGATTTTAGATTGCTTAATGGCAAAAGATGGCGCAAGTCTTCTGGCAGTGGCGAATGAAATGGGTGAGCGCAGTATGTCTTTCTCATTAGCACTACAAGATCTTTCAAGTCTGCTACAAAAGATTGCTGCAGCCCAAATTGTTCCAGAGTCTGTATTAGAGGATTGGCCAGAGGCAGGTGAGATTCGGCGCTTAGCTACACAACTGACTAAAGAAGAGGCGCAACTCTTCTACCAAATCACCATTACTAGCCGTCCTGACTTATCACTCGCACCAGATGAGCAAACTGGTTTTGCTATGACGCTGCTGCGCATGTTGGCATTTCGTCCGGGCAGTGGAGGCAGTGGAGGAGGTGGTAGCTCAGCACCGGCGCCCTCAACACCATCGGCCCCTCCAGTAAATACTGCACGTCCAGCATCTGCCCCAGCACCTAAAGCTGCAGCTCCAGCCGCTCCTGCTAAAACTACTGCTGTTGGTAATTCAGTTGGCAACCCAACAGAGCGCCCAGATTGGCATAGCCTAATGCGGCAGTTACCAGTAAAAGGCTTGGTTCAACAGTTAGCATTTCAGACAGAGTTGCAAGATTGGAATGATTCTGCAGCCGGTGTGAAAGCAACGATCGTTACACCTATGCCACAGTTAGCTTCTGAAGCTTCTATTGCGCGCTTAGCTGACGCACTGACTACTCACTTTGGTAAACCTGTGAAGATCGTGATTGAAAAGGGTGAAGTTGAAGGTAAAACAGTTGCTAAGGTTGATGCGCAGATTCATCAAGAGAAAAGAATGAACGCTGAGCAAATGATTGCAGCCGATCCCTTTATTCAGCAGTTAGAAAAAGAGTTTGGTGCCAAAGTCGTTGGTGGCTCAGTCAAACCGCTGTAAAGCGCCTCTCTAATTCATTCAAAACATATTTAATTTTTACTCTACATAGCCCTTAAGGAATAAAGCGATGATGAAAGGTGGACTTGCTGGTCTCATGAAACAGGCTCAGCAGATGCAAGAGAAGATGAAAGTAGCGCAAGAGCAGTTAGCTGCCTTGGAAGTCACTGGCCAAGCGGCTGGCGGCTTAGTAAAAGTGACAATCTCTGGCAAACACGAACTCAAGCGTGTGCAAATTGATCCAGGCGCAATGGAGGATCGTGAGATGTTAGAAGACTTGATCGTGACTGCGCATGCCGAAGCATTCAAACAAGTAGAAGCAGCGAGTGCCCAAATGATGTCCGGCGCTACTGCTGGAATGCCAATGCCTCCTGGCTTTAAGCTACCTTTCTAAGTAAATATTCATGGCACGTCAAGAAGCACCTATTGATGCACTCGGTCGTTTAATCGAGGCCTTACGTGTACTGCCCGGAGTAGGCCCTAAGTCTGCTCAGCGCATGGCATTTTATTTATTGCAACATGATCGCAATGGCGCTGCAGTACTGGCCCAGTCATTAGGCGAGGCAGTGCAGACTGTAGGACACTGCGCGCGTTGTAACACTTTTTCTGAAACGCAAATCTGCGTTACTTGTGCAGATAGCCGCCGTGATCCCTCCTTGCTGTGCATTGTAGAAACGCCTGCAGACCAAGTGATGGTGGAGCAGACCTTAAGTTTTAAAGGTAATTACTTTGTACTCATGGGGCGCCTCTCACCACTCGATGGCATGGGGCCGAACGAAATTCATTTTGATCGATTACTCATTCGTATTGAGAACCCTGATACCGGTGTTCCTATTCGGGAAGTGGTACTAGCGACGAACTTTACCAGCGAAGGTGAGGCAACAGCTCACTACATTGGTGAAGTCCTCAAAGCTAAAGGTATCAAAGTCACACGCATCGCTAGGGGTATTCCGGTGGGTGGTGAGCTTGAGTATGTCGATGCAGGTACATTGGCTAGAGCCTTAATGGATCGACGTTAATATGTTGGTTTCAATTAAATTATCAGATTCGCTAGTTGAGGATGCTAAGTCTGCTTCCAAGATTACAAAACGAACTTCCTCTGGGCAACTTGAGTATTGGACCCGTCTAGGCAAGGCATGTGATGAAAATCCCGATCTGCCAGTCCCTATGCTTGAAGATATTTTGGCAAGCAAAGTAGAGATGAGTCTCAATAAACTCAGTAGATTTCAATTTGGAATTGGCGTATGTCGATGCAGGCACATTGGCTAGAGCTTTGATGCGTCGCCGCTAGATCAGGCTTTGATTACATAGCATTCTGTAATAAGGGGCATTTAAGCCTCTTTTTTATTGCTTATTTTATGTTAAAATGTAGTCACAATGCGACTACAAAAAGATCATTTCAATATTTCTATCAAGAGGAGAAATGCATGACTATTGCTGATACCTATGTCCGTGCCAGGATAGATATGGCAACTAAGAACAGAGCATCAGATGCACTTGAGGCGATGGGCTTATCTATTTCTGATGCAATACGAATGTTGATGCTCCGCATAGCGGATGAAAGACAGTTGCCCTTTACGGTGAAAGCACCTAACGCAACTACAAGAAAAGCGATGGCTGAGCTCGAGGCAGGAAAGGGTAAGCGTTTTAAAGCTGTTAAAGCATTGATGGCGGATTTGCATGCGGATGATTGAACGGTCTTCCGCATTTAAAAGAGACTTCAAGCGCATCTACGCAAACCCCAGACATAAAAATAATATCGAGGGACTTCTGTTAATGGCACTAGACCTTTTGGTATTAGACAAAGTCTTGCCAGCCCATTTAAGAGACCATGATCTGATTGGGGAGTGGCGCGGTCATCGTGAATGCCATATCAAGCCTGATGTATTACTGATTTATAAGAAGCCAGACCCTCAAATATTGTGGCTTGCTCGCTTGGGTAGTCATAGCAATTTATTTTGATGAGATGTTGTCTATGTGTTGTAAGAGGAGTTATTGGCTTATTCTGTAAGTCTTGATGGCGCCCAAATCGTCCTGATGGGTTATGGGGTTCACGAAAACTTCTATCGCGATTTGAAGCGGTAGTGCTTAAAACCATCACTATCAATAGTGATTTGTCACCCCAATGCCATAAAGACTAGGTAAATTGCTCCTTTTTGGGGATAATTTGGTCTGCGCACCCTTGGGCTTCAATCTCAAGCTGTGTCTGCCTAGTTTTTCCTATCGGCATGTTGCTTTTGCATTGCACTGGCATCCCAATGAGAAATTGTGAATGACCCGCAAGTTTTATATCCTCCTCCTGCTGAGCATTTTTTGCACCTTTATTGCTGCCTCTGTATTTGCACAGAAGGCAGGATCAGGCTCGGACCAAATTGCTACATTTGCTTCACCAATTGAAGATCTGCCTACTGAAGGGGATGTTTTTGGTATGCCGGTCAATATGCATGGCCAAACGACTTATATCAATCAGCGCTATAACAACTTTACCTCTAGCTATTCAGGTCTTAATAGTCTTGCTGCGCAAAAGTCTATGAGCTATACCTGGTCTGGCACTTTATTTTTTGGTGCACGCTTAGCGCCAAACACTGACGTGTATTTCAATCCCGAGGTGGTCTCTGGGGTAGCTTTTTCTGGACTCACTGGTTTGGGAGGTTTTACAAACGGTGAAGCAACTAAATCGAATGGCCTTAATGCCAAGTTTTATTCTGCCAGGGCGTTTGTACGTCACACGATCAATCAAGAGGGTGACAAAGTGCTTCTTGAGAATGAAGCAAACCAAATTACGCAAACGGTCAGCAGCAATCGGGTTGTCGTGACTGCCGGACAGTTTTCTACTTTAGATATTTTTGACGATAGCCGTTACGCTAAAGACCCTCGTGTGCAGTTCATGAACTGGGGCAATATGACTTATCTGGCTTATGACTACTCTGCCGATGCAAGGGGCTACAGCACAGGCTTGGCGGGCGAGTGGTACCTTGATCATTGGGTATTACGTGCCTCACGCATGCTAGCTCCAAAAAGACCTAATGGTCGTGACCTGAGCTGGCAAGTCTTTAATACCTATGGCGATCAAGTAGAAGTTGAGCGCCAGCACCATATTGGTGATTTAGAAGGCAAGGTGAGTGTGCTGGCATATCGCAACAAAATGATCTTGGCACGTTTTTCTGATGCGACCAATTATGTGATTGCTAATAATGCACAAGGTAGTCAAGCGATTAATAATGTGCGCACCAACTATCAATATAAAACAGGTGTGGGTATTCATGGGGAGCAAGCCTTGACTAAAGATATGGGCGTCTATGCTCGCGCCTTTACTTCTGATGGCCATACAGAAACCATGTCTTTCACAGAAGCAGATAACTCCATCTCGGTCGGGATGGGAATGAATGGCACACGTTGGGCCCGCCCACATGACAGTATTGGTATCTCCATGATGCAAAATGGTTTATCAAGCTATCGCCGCTCGTATTTGCAAGCCGGTGGTGTGTCTTATTTTATTGGTGACTATGCGGGGTCTGGCCAGACGATTTCTTATCGTCCTGAGCGGATCGGTGAGGTCTATTACAACGCTACCGTGATCAAGAACGTGCTGGCAGGTCTCAACTTTCAGCACATCAATAATCCAGCCTATAACGCCGCTCGAGGCCCAGTCAATATCGTCTCTTTTAGGATTCACGCTGAGTTTTAAGGACTTGGCTGAGGAAGCATCTCATTATTATCTTTAGAATCAATAAGATAGGTATTGTCAATAATTCGACATTTGGCTTTTGTCACCTATAATCCATAAAACCCCCTGTAATAGGTATATGCAGGATCTAAATCTGCATCAGGGGCTATAAAAACAGCATTTTATTGATTTAGAGGTAGCCGCATTTGGTAATTCACGGCAAACGTAAAGCGAGTGAAGTAAAGCTACTCAAAAGCATTGCACTGTATGCAATGGCTACTTTTGCTATTTCGGCGTTTGCACAAGTGTCTGCTGACACTCCTCCTGCTAGTGTCACTGTACAAACAGGGGATAACTCTTTAGCGAACTCCTTAGCAGCGCCACCATCGATTGGCGCCCAACTTGGGTCGCAAGATCAAAGTTCAAAGGCAGCTGAATTATTTGCGCCAGTAACAAAAGCAAACACTCCTAAGATCTACGTTAAGAGTGCGCCATCTGGTCCAACCGAGATGGATTTACGCCAGCTGTGGAGTGAGCTCAAACTCAATAACCCGCAACTGTCTTCATTGCGTGAGTCTTATCTATCTGCCAAGGCAACAGTGCCGCAGATTGCAGCGCCCGCTAATCCGCAGGTAGGCTTAGTGTGGTCTGGCATGCCAGTCAATTCACCTTTGGCACTGGGCGCAGCAGGTAGCAATCCAAATGTTAGTAACAATAATGCCATTTCGATAGCACAGCCATTTCAGTTTCCAGGCAAGAAGAGATTGGCGTCAGAGATTGCTGATACTAATGCCGAGGCTTTATTGGCAAGCTCCGAATTTACTTACTTGCAATTGGGCGCTCAGCTCTCTACCTTGTATTACAACGCCTTAGCTTCTCAAAAGCAGTTACAAGTGCTAAAGGAATCGGTTGTGCGTTTGGAAATGATTAAGAACGTGGCTAAAGCACGCTATACCAATAATGCCGCAGCTTATGTTGAGTTCCTCAATGCCCAAGTTGCGCAAAATGCTGCGCAAGCAGATCAGTTCAATGTCGAGCGCCAGCTTCAAGTAGGGCTTAATAGTATTAATACTTTAGTGGGTCGCCACTCACGTGAAAAATTAGTACTGCGAGGTGATGTAAGGCGTGCACTCAATAGTGTTCCCACTTTGATTGAGCTTGAGGACTATGCCGAAACAAGTCATCCCTCTTTAAAGAGTTCAGCATTACAACTCGATGCTGCGCGTAAAGGAGTCGACCTTGCGAAGAAGGCTTACTTGCCAGACTTTCAGGTGATTGGCTCTTCTTACACACCACGCGGACCTTTTTCTGCAAATAATGGTGCGATGTATTATCAGCTTGAGTTAGATCTGATTATTCCGCTCTATTTCTTTACCAAAGAAAAGTATGGGGTAGAGCAAGCGCAGCGTAATCAAGCTGCTGCTGAAGCCGGTAATATTTCCAATCGCCAACAAGTGGTGCTGGCAGTCAATACGGCCTACGCCTCCTATGAGCAAGCCAAGAACCAAACCCAATTTTTAAAAGAGCGCCAGGTGCCACAAGCCGATGCGGCCTATAAGGTGGGCCTGACCCAGTATTCTAATAATGGACAGGGTTTTAATGATGTATTGACTGCGCAGACCCAATTGCGTAACTTAGAGATTGCATTGGCACAGGCAGAGAGTAATCTATTGCAAGCGCAAGCAGTATTAATGGTTTCAGCGGGCAAAGAGCCTTTTTAAGGAGTAGTTTTTGATCGACAAATTTCTGGCATTTCTAAAGCGCTTTACTGATAAGGTTAAGCCACATTTGCAAAAAGGGGCCGATGTCGGAGCGCATCATGCAAAAGCAGCTGCCGCTGGTTTAGTAGGTTTGTATTGGAACCTTTCTGCAATGAATCGCTACCGCGTTCGTTTGGCTGCCTTTGCTTTTGCAATTTTATCTCTTGGCATTGTGGTGGGCCGGATTACGAATGTGGATCGTAACGTCAAGATCGAAAGCTCTGGTAAAGGTCTAAAGGTAGAGTCCAGTGGTGTTTTGGAGTTAAAGCTGCCTGGCGTCAAACTCAATCCTGAGATTTATGTATTTCAGAATGCTGAAAAAGTGCCGGTGCCTGTCAATCTTAAAGTGCCAGGCCGTCTGGCCTTTAATGCAGAAAAATCAAAAGTACTCTCAGCTCGTGCCCCAGGTAGGGTAGAGCGTATTTATGCCTTTGATGGTGCGCTAGTAGATGTGGGCTCTCCCATTGTTGAGCTCTATAGCCCAGAGTACCTCTCTGCACAGCAAGAATACCTACTCTCCTCAAAAACTGCTAGCGTGCTTGAGTCTAGTAAAACCATGAGTGATTTATTAGGCGATGCACGGATTACTCAGCAGGCTGCCGCCAATCGCATGAGAAACCTTGGCGCTGGCGATGGTGATATTAAGAATATTGAAACTACTGGTAAGACGACGAGTAACTTAGTAATGCGCTCGCCCTTAAAAGGTGTTGTAGTCAAGCGTAATGTTGAGCCTGGTTCAGCGGTAAGTGCAGGTGATGTCATTACTACCTTGGCCGATCCTAAGCATCTTTGGTTTTTAGGTAATGTATTTGAGCAAGACTTTCGCATGATTAAACAAGGTCAGAAGATGATTCTGCATCTTGAAGCCTATCCTGATAAAGAGTTTGTTGCCTATGCGAATTACATTGCGCCAACAGTCGATCCACAAACCCGTGCCTTATTGATTCGTGCTGATGTGGAAAATATCGATGACTTATTGCGTCCGGATATGTATGCATCAGGAATGCTCATCACTGGTACGGCCGATGCAGTAGTCGTTCCCCAGTCAGCTATTGTTCGGGTGCGCGAAAATCGCTTTACTATCATTAAAGTGGGAGAAGAAACTTTCCGCCGTGTACCCGTCAAAGGTTATGATCTCGATGCCAAGCGCTTTGCGATTACTGAGGGTGTGGAGCCTGGATGGAAAGTATTGGCAGAAGGCGCCGTCTTGTTAAACGATCGCTTTGCCAAGCAGGAGGACTAATTGAGTATTTTTACCTCCTTCATTCGAGGAGTCATTGAGAAGCGCGTATTAGTTATCTTTGCTTCCATTACATTGCTTGGTCTGGGTATGCTCAGTCTGAGTAAGCTACCCATTCAGCCATATCCAGGCGTTGCACCATTAACTATCCAGGCGATCTCTCAGTGGCCTGGCAGAAGTACTACAGAGGTTGAGCAGCAAGTTACTATTCCAGTAGAAAACGCACTAGCGGGTATTCCTGGGCTACAAGCATTTCGTTCAGTCTCTTTGTTTGGTCTATCTGTAGTCACACTCAAATTTAATGACACTGCCGACCCATTTAAAGCTCGTCAAATATTCATTTCCAATTTATCAAATGTCACTTTTCCTCCGGGAGTGACTTCCAGTGTTAGCCCAGACTCTGATGCTACTGGTGAGATCATGCGTTATGAGGTGCGCTCTGATTACGCCTCTTCTACTTTACTAAAGACCTTGCAGAACTATGAGATCTATAAAGAGCTCAAACAAACACCTGGCGTAGCTGACGTTTCCTCATTTGGTGGCAAGGTTCGCCAGTACCAAGTGATTGTGAGTCCTGAGAGCTTGCAGGCAAAAAGCGTATCGGTTAATCAATTGATCTTGGCGCTGACCAATGCTAATAGTAATACTGGCGGTGGTTTACTTCCTAGTGGTGAACAGCAGTTTGTTGTGCGTGGGGTAGGCCTTCTCAAAAATATTGACGATATTAAGCAAGTTGTTATCACAATCAATAATGGCGTGCCGATTCGGATTGGTGATGTCGCCAAAGTTGAGATTGGTAATGCACCCCGCTTAGGGATGTTCCAATTTAATGACAATCCAGATTCTGTAGAAGGTATTGTTTACTTGCGTCGTGGTGAGAACGCTACTGAAGTGCTAGCACGGGTGCGCAATACGATTCAGAACATTAATAAACATATACTGCCACCTGGTATTGAGGTTAAGCCTTTTTATGATCGTCAGGTTCTTTTAGATATCACTATTGGTACGGTTAAACATACTTTGTTCTTTGGTATTTCTTTAGTATTAGCAGTGCTGTTTTTCTTCTTGGGCAATATTCGCGCTGCAGCAGTAGTTGCAGCAGTCATCCCGCTAGCCTTGTGCGTATCCTTTATACAGATGCATTTGTGGAGCGTGCCAGCCAATTTAATTTCTTTAGGCGCAATTGACTTTGGTGTGATTGTTGATTCTGCGGTGATTCTGACTGAGAACGTCATGCGGCACTTGGAAGAGGGCGGTAAGCGTCTCAATCAAAGCATCATCATGGCAACGAGTGAAGTACAACGGGCCATGATTTATTCAACGGGCATCATCATTGTTGCTTACTCCCCACTATTCTTTATGGGTGGTGTTGAGGGCATTATCTTTAAGCCAATGGCATTTACCATGGGCTTTGCTTTGATTGCAGCGATGGTCTTGGCCCTCACATTCTTGCCTGCCATGATCTCATTGGTCTTTAGCGAGAACTTGCAGCACAAGCCGCCATCATTTATGACAAAGATTCTCAATGGCTATAAGCCTTTACTAAGAAGATGGATGGATCGTCCATTAACTGTATTCTCAGTAGCCGTGTTTGTGCTGGGATTAACGCTATTGAGTATGACTCGCCTAGGCACTGCCTTCTTACCAACCTTAGAAGAGAATAATATTTGGTTGCGGGTAACCCTACCAAATACAGTTGACCTTGATTATTCAGTGAAGGTGGCTAATCAATTGCGCGAAACCTTTATCAAGCAACCTGAGATCGATAAGGTCGCTGCTCAGATCGGACGTCCTGATGACGGCACTGACTCCACGGGAGTATTTAATCAAGAGTATGGACTTTATCTTAAGAGTCCCGATAAGATGCCAGAAGGATCTAGCAAAAAAGATCTCATTACGAACTTAGAGACTGAGCTCAATAAGATCCCAGGGATTACTTATAGCTTTTCACAATATATTCAAGATAACGTGAACGAGGCTTTATCGGGCGTGAAGGGTGAGAACTCGGTGAAGATTTATGGTACTGATCTTGAGGTTCTTGACCAAAAAGCCCATGAGGTGATTGATCAGCTTAAAAAGGTACGTGGCGTAGCTGATGAAGGTATCTTAAAAGAGCTTGGTCAGCCCACTCTCAACATCCAAATTGATCGAGATCGCGCTGCTAGGTACAACATTAATGTCAATGATATTCAGACAGTTGTTGCTAATGCTATTGGCGGCGCTGCGGTAACGAACTTGCTTGAGGATGAAAAAACGTTTGGCATAGCGATTCGCTTAAATGAGGGTAGTCGTAATGACGTAGCTGATATCAGTCATTTACTAGTAGAGTCTCCCGACGGCATCAAGGTGCCACTATCGATGGTGGCTACGGTGCAGCTTACTGACGGTCCATTCTTTATTTATCGAGAAGCTGGAAAACGCTATATCGCGATTAAATTTAGCGTACGTAACCGCGATTTAGGAAGCGCAGTAGAAGATGCGCAGTACCTAGTCGAGCAGAACGTGACCTTGCCACCAAACTATTCCATTAGCTGGGATGGGCAATTTAATCAGATGAAACAGGCACAGAAAAAATTGATGCTGATTGTGCCTTTGGCTCTTTTGGGGATCTTCTTGTTATTGGTGAGCGCCTTTGGTAACTTCCGTGATGCTTTCATTGTGATGATTAATGTACCTTTTGCTGCTATCGGTGGCGTGGTTGCCTTGCATCTCGCAGGGGAGACTCTGAGCATCTCTGCATTCTTTGGATTCTTATCGCTTTTTGGTATTGCGATTCAGGACGGCGTCATTTTGATTTCCTTTATTAATAAAACTGCTGAAACTGAACATGGCCAGATGAAAGACATCATGGTGGAGGGCGCCTCCTTGCGTGTGCGCCCAGTGTTGATGACAGCCATGCTTTCTGGTTTAGGCTTACTACCTGCCGCTTTATCTCATTCCATTGGTTCTGAGGCGCAGCGTCCATTAGCTCTAGTGATTGTGGGTGGCATGGTAACCACCACTGTCTTGACACTTTTAGTATTACCAGTGATTTATGGCTGGTTTAGAGGTCGCGCATTAACACCTGCAAGCAATATTTGAGTCAAGAAAGTATTTATCAGTGATGAGTGAACGTCTACCCCATATCTTGGTCTCTAATGATGATGGTTACCTCGCACCTGGTTTATTGGCCTTGGTCAATGCTGTGCGGCCTCTAGGTCGTATTACGGTCATTGCGCCTGAGCAAAACCATAGCGGCGCCTCTAACTCATTGACCCTATCTAGACCGCTCTCAATTCATCGAGTGGCTGGAGGTGAGCGGGATGGTTTCTTTTTCATCAATGGCACACCAACTGACTGTGTCCACGTAGCAATGACTGGTTTTCTAGATGAGAAGCCTGATCTTGTGATCTCTGGTATTAACCAAGGTGAGAACATGGGTGAAGATGTCCTCTATTCAGGGACGGTAGCTGCAGCCATCGAAGGTGTGATGTTTGGTGTTCCTGGCATTGCCTTTTCCCAAATTGATCGTGGCTGGAATCGGATTGAAGATGCCGCTAAAGCAGCACATGACGTTGTGGCACAAATGTTAGTTTCAGCACTTGCCAGAACTGAAGGCACAGCAACATTACTCAATGTGAATATTCCTAACCGCCCCTACGCTGACTTATATCGCTGGCGTGTAACACGTTTAGGTAATCGCCATCACTCACAGCCAGTAGTGGTGCAAGATAGCCCGCGTGGCGACAAGATTTATTGGATTGGCGCTGCAGGAGACGTTAAAGAAGGCTCTGAAGGCACAGATTTTCATGCAATTGATGAAGGCTGCATTTCGATTACTCCAATGCAACTCGATTTGAGTCATCACGCTCGTATAGCAGCGATGAGAGCTAACGGTTGGGACCGCGGTTGAAGGCTCCGACGGAACGATTCGCTGCCTATCGTCAAGCCTTAGCAGCTAAAGTACATGCTGGTGGCGTAAAGCATGGCAAGACCTTAGAAGCAATCGCGACAGTACCACGTCATGCATTTATTGATGCGGGCCTACATGCGCAAGCCTATGAAGACACAGCGCTTCCCATTGGACAAGAACAAACTATCTCTAAGCCATCAGTAGTTGCGCGGATGATAGAGTTGCTTCATAAACCAAGGCACAAACTAGGTAAGGTATTAGAGATTGGTACTGGCTGTGGTTATCAGGCAGCAGTTCTGAGTCTTCTGGCCGACGAGGTCTATTCCATAGAGCGTATACGCTCCTTGCATGACATGGCGAGGGCTAAGCTTCGTCCGTTTCGCATCAATAATCTGCGCCTGATTTATGGTGACGGTATTTTGGGCCTACCCCAAGCAGCCCCTTTTGATGGAATCATCCTTGCAGCGGCTGGTTTGGGGATTCCAGACGCCTTATTAGATCAATTGGCCATTGGCGGTCGTTTGGTTGCCCCAGTTGCTAAAAATGAAAAAGAGCAGCAGCTCATCATGGTCGAAAGAATGAGCTCCCAGCGCTATCAAAGAACTGTACTGGACGAGGTCTTTTTTGTCCCCTTACAATCAGGGGTAGTATGAGACTCATTACAAATTCAATATCGAATATGACTAAAAGCTTATCTACGAGCCTTCTGATTGCGCTCATGTCCGCATCCCTGATTCTGACGGTTGGTTGTTCTACACCCAGAACTAAACCAGCTAGCGTAACTGATCGAAGTGGTAGCTCTGCTGAGGTAACTCCTCCTGGCTACTATCGTGTGAAAAAAGGCGATACCTTGGGGTACATTGCTTTGGATCATGGCCAGGCACTCCGTGATGTAGTGCAATGGAATAGCGCAGCTAATCCAAGCTTTAATTCCAACATTATCGAAGTGGGTGACTTAATTTTAATTAAGGCACCAGCAGGCACAAAGCCTGTGAAAGCGGCTGAGAAAAAAACGGCAGCTGAAAAAGCAGATGCTCCAGCACCAGAGGCTAGCAAGCCAGAAACGAGCAAGCCAGAAGTAGTTGCAGAGCCAGGTATCCGCTTATCTTGGCCTGCAAAAGGCAAAGTGACTGCTGAATTTAGTGAGAGTAACAAAGGCATCGATATCGCTGGCAAGGTGGGAGAGCCTGTATTAGCAGCCGCTGATGGCAAAGTGGTTTATGCAGGCAATAGTTTGCGTGGTTACGGTAACTTAGTGATTGTGAAACATGACAATACTTATCTCACGGCCTATGCACATAACAGCAAGCTCTTAGTGAAAGAGGGTGATGCTGTTCGTAAAGGGCAAAAGATTGCCGAGATGGGTGATACGGATACTAATGCTGCCAAGCTCCACTTTGAATTACGTGTCAACGGTAAGCCAGTCAATCCAACACCGTATCTGCAGTAATGGTCCGGCAAGATCGTATGGCTACTGTTCTCGTCTTTGATATTGAAACCATTCCGGATGTAGTTGGAATACGTCGTTTAGAAGACTATCCGGACTCCATGAGCGACGCTGAAGTAGCAGCTAAAGCAATGGCTGAGAGAGCTGCTAAAACGGGTAGCGATTTTTTGCCCCTCTACTTACAAAAGATTATTGCTATTTCTTGTGTCATTCGTAGAAGTACTAAAGAAGGTGCTCCACAAATTAAGGTGGGAACTCTAGGTACTCCACAAGATGATGAGAAGGTATTGATTCAGGCCTTCTTCGATTTAATAGAGAAGTACACGCCGCAACTGGTTTCTTGGAATGGCAGTGGCTTTGATCTGCCAGTACTGCATTACCGTGCGCTGGCCAACCATATACAGGCACCACGCTATTGGGAAATGGGAGAGAGCCAAGAGGCAGATAGCCGCGACTTTAAGTGGAACAACTACATTAGCCGTTATCACATGCGCCATCTCGATATGATGGATCTCTTAGCCAAGTTCAATGGTAGAGCGAATGCCCCCTTAGACGGCTTAGCAAAGCTCTGCGGTTTTCCTGGCAAGATGGGTATGGATGGGAGCCAAGTATGGCCTGCGTATCAGGAGGGCAAGATTGATGATATTCGTCGCTATTGTGAAACGGATGTTGTGAATACTTATCTCATGTATTGCCGCTTTCAATTACTGCGTGGCGGTTTCTCATTACCCGAATACCAAGAAGAGATTGCATTTGTAAAAGCCTATTTAGAGAAAGAAGCTAAAGAGCCCAATGGAGGCCAGTGGCAAGAATATCTCCAAGGTTTTGCTTCTGATGCGTAGAGGTGATAAGCCAGTCAATATTGAAGTGACTGAGCCAGTAAGAGTTGAAGCACTCGATTTAGACGCCCAAGGCATCGCCCGCTTAGCGCCCAACGAAGAAGAGGCTGCCCAAGGACAAAGCGGTAAAGTAATTTTCATCAAGGGTGCATTGCCTACCGAATTGGTGACTTACACCATTACTAGCAATAAAGCCCGTTTTAGCAAAGCCAAAGTACGTAATATCCTCAAGCCCGCTGTATTTAGAGCGCAGCCCAAATGCGCAGCCTTCGGCGTCTGTGGCGGCTGCACAATGCAACACCTAGATATCCGTGCACAGATTGCGATGAAGCAACGGGTACTTGAAGATGATTTGCAACACATTGCCAAGACAAAACCCGAAGAAATATTGCGGCCTATGGGCGGACCTACATGGGAATACCGTCAGCGTGCGCGCATGAGTGTAGTGAACCGCTCAATTAAAAAAGGAACGGTTCTCATTGGCTTTCATGAGGGTAAGAGTGGCTATGTAGCAGACATGCTTGCCTGCGAGATTTTGCCAAAGCATGTTTCTGATTTATTGCCACAGATGCGCAAATTGGTGATGGGTTTATCCATCGTGGATCGTATGCCGCAAATTGAACTCGCTATTGGAGAGCCAGAAGAC
>Ga0194047_10001344_pt1 | contig 15162 bp, 14 predicted proteins | sample JunL225m_MetaG_2_FD_160070 | JGI IMG/M metagenome (GOLD analysis project Ga0194047, IMG submission 160070) | Anoxic zone freshwater microbial communities from boreal shield lake in IISD Experimental Lakes Area, Ontario, Canada - Jun2016-L221-5m | ecosystem: Environmental > Aquatic > Freshwater...
GGGCTGCTCCAGCTTGAATAGCATTTGTTAATGTTGTAGTGCTAATGCCTTGTTGAGAAGCCACTTGCTTAATAGCATCTGCTGTAGACATTCCAGTGCTCTGCACTAAAGAAGCCACTTGGTTTACAGCATTTGTTGTTTGAGCTGCTGAATCTGAAATGCTCTTAGCTAGTGTTGTATTGCCGGATGTCAAGGCATTAATAACATCTGTATTGCCACCTTGAACTGCCTTGATAATGCTCTGATCACCTGTGGCCATAGCAGCTTGAAGTGCTGCGCTACTAGAGCTAACTGTTTGACCTAAAGCACCTAAGCCTGCGGTTGTTTGGGCTGCTCCAGCTTGAATAGCATTTGTTAATGTTGTAGTGCTAATGCCTTGTTGAGAAGCCACTTGCTTAATAGCATCTGCTGTAGACATTCCAGTGCTCTGCACTAAAGAAGCCACTTGGTTTACAGCATTTGTTGTTGCTTGACCTGATGTTGTTACTTGTTGGCCTAAAGTATTTAAGCCTGCTTGTGTTTGGCCACTAGCTGTTTGAATAGCGTTTGTAAGAGTGGTTGTATCAATACCTTGCTGAGCGGCCACTTGCTTAATAGCGTCCACTGTGGTCATTCCAGTGGATTGAACCAATTGAGCCACTTGGTTTACAGCATTTGTTGTTGCTGTTGTTCCAGCGGATACTTGTTGACCAACATTAGTTAAACCAGCTTGTGTTTGATTTGCGGTGTTTGTAATTGTTGCTGCAAGTTGAACATTTCCTGCAACTAATGCGTTAATAACATCCACGTTACCAGCTTTTACTTGATCTACAATATTTTGATTGCCTGTGGATAATGCTGCTTGCATTGCAGCATTATTTGAATTAACTAAATTAGTTAGTGTGCTAGTATCTGTTGGAGTAGTCACTGGAGTAGTAGTCGGTGTAGTAGTCGGTGTAGTAGTCGGTGTAGTAGTCGGTGTAGTAGTCGGTGTAGTAGTCGGTGTAGTAGTCGGTGTAGTAGTCGGTGTAGTAGTCGGTGTAGTAGTCGTTGGTAATCCACCAGTTTGTGTTTGATTTGCGGTGTTTGTAATTGTTGCTGCAAGTTGAACATTTCCTGCAACTAATGCGTTAATAACGTCTGTATTGCCAGCTTTTACTTGATCTACAATATTTTGATTACCAGTGGATAGTGCTGCTTGCATTGCTGTGCTATTTGTATTAACTAAATTAGTTAATGTGCTAGTGTCTGTTGCAGGTGTAGTAGTTGGTGTAGTAGTTGGTGTAGTAGTTGGTGTAGTAGTTGGTGTAGTAGTGGGTGTAGTAGTCGGTGTAAATGTTGTTCCTGCCGTTGTTGCTGCTTGCTGTGCTGCTTGTGTTGCTTGCGCTGCCTGTTGCGCTGCCTGTTGCGCTGCCTGTGCAGTATCTACTGCTTTAGTTTGAGCAATAGGATCATTAGGTGCAGCATCTGCTTGCACTTTTGCAATAGCTGCAGCTTGTGTTGCTGCATCTGCTTTTGTTTGTGCTTGTTGAGCAAATGCTGAAGCGGCAGTAAAAGTATCAAACAATTCACTTTGCGATGGAGCTATTGTGGTATCTGTACTTGGAGCTACTGTAGTGTCTGTACCTGAAGTATATGTTGGTTGTGCAGCCTCTGTCAAACCTTGAGTATTTAACGTTTGTTGAATTGTGTTTGGCTGTGTTGTACTTGGTGTTGTTGTGGTTGTACTGCTAGGTACTCCAGAGATTGAAGCATCTCCTGTATTTGATGCACCATTTGCACCAGGTGTTGCTGCTGCACCGGCTGCGGCAGAGGATGCTGCGGCAGCTCCTGCTATTGGGGGAGGGGCGGGAACAGCTACTTGACCACTAACATCAGATGATCCTGTTAATAACTGAATTGCATCCTCTACCATTTTTTGAACGCCACCTGCAGGAGGAACTGCTGAGGAGTCATACACCGTCATATTACGATTATCACCTGCTGCTCTTAAAGCATCTGCAGTTCGATAGTCAACAGGTGTTGTAACTGATGTGCCCGGAACAGATACATCGGTATTGTATACTTTGCCACCCCAATAAAATGCCTGTAACCCATCACTTCTTGCTTTACTAAAAGCATCATCAAAACTACCACTATATGACATAGCACTTTTTTGAGCTCCGGCCATGTCATTGTTGTTTAATGCGTTGATTACTTCTCCGTCACCTGCAATTACTTTGTTTGTTACAGCAATATTCCCCAATGCCAATGCTGCTGCCATAGCTTTGTTATCTGGATCCGCTGGATTAAACTTTATTTTAGTATCATACGTCGGTGGAACAGCTGTCTCACCAGGGGACGGTATTCTATCTGGAACTGTTCCGCTAGGAGGTATAGACGCAGGAACTAGCTCATTGCCTGCTAAGCCGCTTCCTGTAGGCACTGTTTCTGGAACAGCGCCTGTAACTGGAATAGATGCAGGAACTAATTCGTTGCCTGCTAGTCCACTTCCATTTTTTTCTAACTCCAAAGCAGCAGACTGATCACCAATTAATTTGGTGATGTCATTGTATTTAATTGGTTGTGCTGCCGCACCAACAATTTGACCAATATTGTTTGTTAATGCTGTCTGAATGTCTTGGCCGTTTAATGTAGCATTCATAGCTACTTTTGTTGCCGCCGCGACCACATTCGCCGCTTTTGCTAAATCGTCAGGAATAATGCTTGCTGTAATGTTGCCCGCGTAGTTTCCAAGTGCTGTGCCAACTAAGTTATTAGCTATCTTTTCTACTAAGTTATCGGTGTTACCGCCGGTTGCTACGGTTTGTAATGCAGTAGATACCGCGCTAGAAATTAAACTGGTAGCCTGGGATGTTGTCATACCAGCGGCGTTAGCTATTTCGGCAATTTGGGCCATACCTGCGATGGAACCATTTGCACCACCAATCAAACTAGATATTGCCTCTGGAGCTGCTCCAGATATGCCACCACCAATTGCTCCGGCAATTGCTGCCTTGCCAATATCTCCACCATTGATAGCTGCCATACCAGCGGACACACCGGCGCCCATAACCGCCGCGCCAGCCGCTGTGGCCATGGCAATACTTTCTATGCCCAGCGCCTGACCAATTGCTAATGACGCACCACCGGTAAATGGTGCTAATGCAATACTGGCCATAGCAACAAGGCCTGGCACTACACCACCAAACCCGCCCATTTTATTGTTTGCTGCTTCCTGAGCAGCAATGGCATCTCTTTCGGACTGTATTTGTTGGCTAACAACGTTTTGGGCAATAATCTTGCCTTGAGGACCAAGTAACCAATATAATTGACCTGTAAGTCTGTTTCCAGTTTCCCAGCTTCTACTTTTTTGAGCGTTCCAAAGTTGTTGGGCTATGTCATTAATTTGACCTTGATCTGGCTGGTAGCCAGGACGCAAAAACATTGGACCAACGGATGGATCACTGGCCACTTTTTGAACAATTGCAATCTGCTGATCTGGCGTCATGCTACTAAAGCCAGGTGTTTCGTCGATTGTTTTCTTTAATAGCGCAGAGTAATCTGTATTTACTGGGCCGCCACCGTAGGTCTCACCCAAACCAGCCGCTTGAATTGCGGTTGTTCCGGATAGCCCAGCATCGACCGTTGACTGAACTGCTTGGGCGCGTTGTAAATTAGCTGACGGTAAACCTTCAGTGAGCGCACTATTCCAAAATCTTGCCTGCGCCTCCGGCGATAATTGATTAACCTGACCCTCTACAGATCGACTTCTTTGTAGGTTATCTAAATAAAGTTGTGGCACACCATTGGTTGCCAGACCTACCATTGCAGCTGGAGGAACCCAAGCTAAGTCTGGTCTTGAGTTTGAAACATTTACCGCATTCAGTATTGTATCTGTGCTAGTGTCACCACCAATTAACTTTTGTGCATTTGCAAATTTATCATACGTTGCTTTATCGGCAGATGAAAGCGCGTCATACTGAGCATTAATTTGATTTACCGGTGTTTTATTAATGAAATCAGTAAGTGAGCCTGTCTGTCCTTGATCTGTATACAGAGATTTTGCGTACTCATTAGCCCAACCGCCTTCATCAATACCTGCCATTGCAATATTATTTACAAACTGAGAAAAAGCGTTATCGCCTAATTTACGAGCATCTGGAATTGCAGCAAGAGCATCTTGTACTTGACTAGCAGAAGGTGAGGTTGCAGTGCCATACCTAGCAGCAGAATCTGCTAATGCCTTATCAATTATTGATTGCTGTGATTCTTCTTTGGTGGGGATATGTACCGTTGATGCTTCTGGAATTACTGCTTCTGATAACCTAGAACTTGTAGTGTTAGCTTGTGCTGCTTGTTCTTTAGCAACTTGTTGTGCCTGCGATGCAGCTTCTTGCGCGGCTTTCGCGGCGGCAGCTTCTTGTGCTGTTTTGGCAGAGGCTGCGGCCTGGTCTGCGGCTGCTTTATCAGCAGCGGCTTTATCGGCGGACGCTTTAGCTGCCGCAGCATTTGTATCGTTTACAAAACCATATATAGATTTACCAGTGGGGTCTTGGCTAAAAAGTTCATTAAATTTACCCCACCACTGATCACTTGTCATTCCAATGGGTGGCTGCCCCGAATGGACTGGGTCATTATTTACTTGGTTCCACAATCCCATTTTATACGCATCCGCTGGAGTACCAGCCATATACCCAGCCATTTGCATACCTAAAGCACCTACATAACCACTAATAGCGCTAGGGTCCCAACTAGCTACCTCTGGGTGTTGTGCTAGTTCATTTCTTACGGTATTTTCCCAACCCACCTGTCCATACCCCATACGAGTAAAGCCATATAGATCATCTAAATACTTTATAGCATCATCTATTGAAGATTGATAACTCATAAATAGTCACCAATATGCTCGAGAGCAGTTCTGCCAATGTTGGCTAATTTGTAGTTAGTTTGAGCAGAAAACAGCATTATCTATTGAGTGACCACTTTAAAGTTTTGATGGGTTGCTGCTATATATAATAATACAAAAAAAGCGGTGTAACCGCCCTTTTAACGACTTGGACCGTTAATTATCTGGGTAAACTCCAGTGCCCAGTCCTGCCAGCTGGGGAACCTATCTGGGTCCGGAACAGGGTAAACGCTAAAGGTTGGAAGCTGCGCCACATTGGCCGCTGTTTGCTTCCAGTTAAGCTCGTTATTGTAGGGGATTGGCTCCTCACCATAAAACATAATGAGGTTGCCGTTCCAAGACTCCCAGCTTGAACCTGACGGGGAAAACGGAAAGAACTTCTCAAATGACATTACGGCCTCTCGTCACCAAACTCTGCAGTGATTAGGTTACGACCCATCTCATAGTTACCATTAATTTCGTTTGATGCAAACTTAAGACGAACAAGGCGATGCTCAACACGAAGGTCAATCTTACCGGTCTCTTGGTTGAAGTAGTACGGCCCAGAGTTTTCTTCGCTTTGACCAGAGGCAAATTTACGACCTAAAATAGTCATAGACATATTGCCTGTCTGTAAGAAGTTAGGCTCCACGCGTCGTAGGTGCATACGGCGGTTAATACCGGTTATAGCGTTTTGACTCGGTGTTCCGGTTAACCAACTAATGTCACAAGTAGTAATGCTAGAGTATACCGCGCGCTCACCGTCTATAGCAATCTCATTAGTGCCAAACTCATGCTGCCAAATATTAAACCCACCAGTGATATAAAATACCAAATCACCTGCAACGGGAGGTGTTATAAAATCATCAAAATCTACCGAAACAGTAATTAATGTAACACCTGGGGTGCCAATGGTGGTATCATAAATATGTACCGCATTAGTAATTAAAAAACTGTTATTAAAGCTATTAGCCACATTAAATGTTAACCACTCACCAGGGTTAAACATTGGGGTCAAGTCACCCTCAACGTAGATTTGGTTTGCGGCTGGTGGAGGCAAACTGGCTGGGTTATCAATAACTGTGTATGGCCTACCAAAAATTGGGTTATAGTTCCAATCGGCCCAAATAGGTGTTGGAAAAATCTCGGTAGTGTAGCCACAAGATCTTTGTGAACCAACCGCTTGTCCAGCGTCGTACCAGATCTGATCCTTGGTGTTGTAGATAATAGCGTCGGTACATTCCGTCGCTGTGCCTCTAGGATAAAAGAACCAAATCTCATTATAGCGTGGCACCTTAGTGGCCCACACTTTTTGACGTTGTGCATAGTTGAGGTTGTTATAGAGCCAGTTTACGTTTTTATCATTAGGCAACACCTGAACTTGTCCGTTATACATATAGAAACGGTCAACGCCCATCCAAAAATACACACCATCCATCTCCGCAACGGAAGAGGATGACATGATTGAGATTTGGCTAGAAACAATATCGTACGTCCAATACAGACTTGCAGCCTGTGAGTTAAACGACACACGAATTAAACTATCGGTGGCCCAGAATAAACCTGACGGCGAATTGGTACCACCACGTACGGTCATGCCCTTAACAATCTTGGATGCAGCAACGTTGTTTTGATTGGCAAAGGTGCCATTCCAATCCAAAAGATTGCGTTGGTTGTAATTTGTAAAGTCTACGTTATTGTTGGCAATGTAGCCGTGTGAGCCGTACACAAAAATAAATGGGTACAGAACACATACACCTCCGTCTACTGAGACTGGCTGATAGGTTGGGTTTTGCCCTAAGCTGTCAGATAAACCAGCAAAGTTCCAAGTATCGTTTGCGTCAGGTGTAATTTTGCCGTATAGTACCTGTGTTGCAACGCCGTTGTCAATGTTAGACAGATTAAGGCCAGGATGAGCTAAAACATTTAGTTCACCCGTTATTGGGCTGTATATTGAATCAAACTGCCAAATATTTCTGTATGGCCCATTTTCTGGGTCTGGTGTAAAGATAGTATCATTTAACCAAACAGAATCAATTGGTCCTGTGGGGCCAGTTGGTGTATAAGTGATTGTTGTTTGGGCAGGAGGTCCAGTAACGTAAGTGGCTCCGCTGCTAGTATATACCGTTGATGTACCATCCTGCGACATAATAAACTCAGCGCCGCTAGGTAGCGTTACGGAGGCATCACCGGGAATTACTAGCTGAGTGTCTGTGTAGGAGCTTACAGGAAAGTAAACAGACCCTGGAAGCATATTAACAATGTAGGGGCCGCTACCTGATGCGTAGTTATCATTAGTAATAAATACATTTAATGACTCATAGTTACCAGCAAAGATGTAGTTTACACCGTTATGTGGCTGTGAAATTAATCCACGGTAGATACCAACTAGACTGTTAAAGATGGATTTATACCCACCCATTTTCTTTGGTTCACCACGTTGAAAGCGGCACCAAACACCGTCGGTGTATTGATCGTTTTGAAAGAGGGTACCATCCCGCTTTATTCCCGCTGGTACCGCTAGGGAATAAATCTGTGTGTATTGCGAGGAGCCCTGTTGCTGATTATCAGCAGCCATCAGAACGTTCCACCGTCAATCAAAGCTGCTGTCAAATTGCCTGTAGTAGTGTTTCCGGCTGTTAAATTACCAGTACTAAGTGATGTAGAGCTTAATGTTCCGGTTGTTGTATTACCTAATGTGGTTGAGCCGGCTGTTAAATTACCAGTACTAAGTGATGTAGAGCTTAATGTTCCGGTTGTTGTATTACCTAATGTGGTTGAGCCGGCTGTTAAATTACCAGTACTAAGTGATGTAGAGCTTAATGTTCCGGTTGTTGTATTACCTAATGTGGTTGAGCCGGCTGTTAAATTACCAGTACTAAGTGATGTAGAGCTTATTGCTAAAACAGTTAAGTCCCCGGATATATTTATTGGGGCATTAACAGTGACAATTGGGTTCATTACATCGGAGCCATCGGCCTCAATTAATTGAACTCCGTTTGCGCTTAAACCTAAAACACCACTACCAACTAAATACATACCAGTGGCTGTATCGGTATTAAATGAGAAAGCAGGAGCCGCGGCAGATCCATCGGCTGCATAGAACGTACCGGTTGAGCTTGATGTCAACGGGTAGATTGTTGTTCCATCACTTAAAACGGTTGCTATACTACCTGCAGTTAAAACAAACGGTGGCTCCATACTACCTTCGTTTACAAAGGTAATGTTATAACCGGATTGGTTGGTGTTGTTCACCAAAATATAAATTTGAGTAATCGCAGGAAGTGTTACTGCCAAAGTAGTTGAGCGTGTGCCTGACTGTGCAATGTACGTCTGAATAATTGGGGCAAATGATGTTAGGTTAAATGTATTCCCAACGATTGCATCAACGTCGTACGTTGCCGCTGTAAAGGTAACGGCAGACGGAGCAGTTAAACCAACAGTATAAAAATCGTTTGTTGATGTATCAAATAAAATAAATCCTGAATCACCAGGATTAAAATTTAAAGAAATTTGACCGTTAATGGTTGATGGTGAAACTGGTGTTACTGTTAGTTCACCTGTTCCGTTATTACGAAGGCCAATGAACCAACCAGAAGAAAGTATTGAATAGTTTGGTAAATTAAATGATCCGGCACCGCTGTTCCATACAAACGTTGCCGCACGGCTTTGATCATTAACGGTTGGTGTTGCTGTAATGTTTACAACGTTTTGTGTTGTTACTAACTTACCAGATAAGGTAGATAATCCAAGACCAGCCAATGTGGCAGCATCTGCGTAGGATGTACCCACACCAAACGCCACATTGTTCCACTCACCCGCTGCGGATGTATTATCAATTAGGTAGTAATATAATGACTGACCAACGGGTACACTGACTGAGGCACCACCGGTGTTATCAGTAATTGTAAAAGCAAACGCACCGAGGTTACGGAAAAGAATATCAGATCCAAGTGTGCCTTGATCTGCCGCTGGAAGAGCAATAGATAAACCGCCGACGCTGGCTACACAGTCAATAATACGGGCAGCAACAACTTGGGAGCCATTAACCGTAGATGGCCAGAAAAGTTCTTGGTTTGTACTAAACGGAAGCGCTGCGTAGGATACATCCGTTGGGGTAACAACGGTTCCTGTAAATGGCGATGTGTATACTGGGGTGGTCATATATTTTTTACTCTATTAAATGTGTGGCCTTTATGCGATTTGCGTTTGCCATTGATACATTTGTAAACATTGGGATTTTGAAATCCTGCGGCCATTAATTCCGCAGATCCTTTACCTACATAAAATATTTTTCCATTGGGCATAGTATGTACATAAGTATAAAACATATTACGGTTCTTGCACAGTAACGTTTCGGTCAATGCGACGAGAGTTATCTTCTTTTTTGAGCGCGGTAATCGCGTCTGTATAGTAGCTTTTCCACACTGGCAATTTATCAATTGCCTTTAAGTAGCCTTGGGCTTGTAGTAACGTCCCAAACAACATGGCCTGCGGCGCAATGGATGTCCAAAGATTTTGTTGGTTTTGCGCGTCTAATGGTTGAATTTCAGCAAAATAAATAATTTCTACTGGGTATGACTGGTCTGGGTTTGGCGCAAAATTCCAGTTGCTATAATCATAATCTGCGTAGTACTTAGGAAAACTCGGGTCAGACTCAGATAAGTACTGCGCTACGTAGTCTTGGCTACGTAAAAGAACGGGCTTACCATTCACCTTCATTGACACTGTTTTACGCCAGCGGGCTGGTTTGTTAAGAACTTCTTGGTTTTGTGCCAAGGAGGTTTCAACAACGATGAGCTGCATGTATGTCTTTAACTCAGCGGCAATCGACGACTCAGCCAACGCGATCAGATTAGGAATCTGCGCAATAAAGTCTGGGTCATTACGCTCCATGTATTGCTGGACATTTAACACCAGCGAGTCATAAGTTTGAATAACGCTCATCCTAACACCTCGTAACCATATTTTTTAGCATTTCTATAAATTCTGTTTGTTAGTGTTGAGTACTTAATATTCAAAAAATAAGCCAATTCTTCAAAACTATTATGAATAATACCTTGATATTTAACTTTTACTTTTTTAATATCAGATAATTTTTTCTTTGTTTTATTTGATAATTTCTTACCAATTAACCAAGGTGTTGGTCTTGTTTTTCCTTTTAAAGGACTAACATAATTATCGCCCCTATATTGGGTCATTGGTGGTTTTGCACCGCCTTCTGCAATGTTCCAACCAATTTGTTTTATTGGTCTAATTTTAGATTCTAAATCATAACAATATTTTTCTTCACCAATTAAAACAATTTGCTTTATTAATTTATCCCAACCATATTTTTTAATTGCCGCTTTTAAATGCTGGTTACCAGAATACCGGCTGTGTCTTAAAAATCTAGCTTCAGTATTACTGGATACACCAACGTATCCCTGACTAAACATATCAGTGTGATCTTCACAGTGAATCCAATACAATGAAGTGCTCATCTCGTATAATACGAAAAATTAGGTTGGAAGTAGATAGGTGACTTATCGCGCTCTTCTTGGGCCGCGTCGTACTCTAACTTAGTGGCCTGGGCCTCTAAGTACTGAATACGTGGTAAGTCTATTTGTGGTAACTGAATTGCCAATTTATGTGATAGTAACGCCTGAACGGCACCAATCCAGCGATTAGGAACGTACAGCTCATTGGTCAATGAACCAACGTCCTGTAATTCTTTTTCAATAATTAATTGAAATAACTGAAAGTCATTGTTAGGAACCGGCCACAAATACATTGATGGGTCAATGGTTCGGTCGTACCAATACTGTAACGTACGCTGGCTTGGGAACTGTTTGTTTGGTAGGTTCCAGTAGTCGTCGCGGTTTAGGCGTGCCATTGGAATGACTTGTTGGCTTGTGGAGAAAGCAATTTGACGTAATGAAAACGTAGGTAATACTGTCTCCCTGAGACGGTAAAAAACATGTGGCTCAGTTAAATTGATATTGAAATACTTCCACTGGCTATCACTTAAGGTAACCTCTGGAAATATTTGTTTGGTATACCAGGTAATACCGTCGTCGCTGTACTCATACACTAAATTGTACGTTGTGGTTCCGCTTGGTGCGTAAGCATTAAAGCCAACGTAGTAAATGCTTTGACCTTGTGTGTATGTAGCACCAAACCAATTCTCACCTATAGTTGACGTAGCAAAACTATCTAGGTTGCCATCAAACAAGATGGATGCGTTAATGTTTGTTACCGGAATAACGTCTGTGGGTTGTGGGGTTACGGTGTAGACCCAGTTAGCCTCACGCACGTCAATGGTGCCCGGAGGCAACGAAAGAGATTGTTGTGTGTTTAGTGGGGCAATTAAGTAGTTCTCTAACATCCACAGGTTCACGCCACGATTGGACATGTTCATTAAGATATAGAAAAGGGCCTGCCTGGCCGCGTCTACATACTCTGGTGTCATCTCCTCCGCGGTTTTCCCTGCGTCGCGAAACGCATAGGAAATCAGCTGATCAACGTTGATCTTAGTTTGATTGGTGGTACCAGAGTACGCCATGATTTATTTGCTCACTTTGCCGCGCTTAACTTTACCACCGCGTTTTAATTGGCTTTTTACTAAATCATTTACATTAACTTCTGGTCCAGTATATTTCGGGATAGAAGTTTTTGGCTCTGGAGATTCTTTATAGGTTTTAGCCATCCCCATACTTTTACGAACTACATCGTTAATATCTGGAGTTGGGCCTACATTTCTTTTTACCGCAGCAGACGGAACAGCCGCAGTATTTTTAGAAGGTGGCAAACCTGTTGATTTACGCACATAAGCATCTAGGTCAACATCCCCACCATCAGCATATTTTTTAACTTTACCACCACATGCCATTTTAGGCATCTTTTTAAAATCTTTCATTATCGACCTCGGCCAGCGGCCCGTTTAGTTATTTTTTGTGGGAGATTAGGTTTTGCTTTACCAGCCTTGACAAACTCTTTGCCAATCTTTTTAGGGATACCGAGGGTGGATTTACCCTCGGCGGCTGCGTACATTGCGCCTAATTGCGCTTTAGATTTGATAGGCATTATTTCTTTGCCTTTCCACCCTTTTTCATACCACCTGGCAAAGGTGCTGGGGGAGGAGCGCCGGCGCCCATAGGAGGTTTTGGAGGTGCCATAGGAGGCGCTGGGGGAGGTGTTAATCCTGCTGCTGCTGGGCTTTGTTTAATTAATTCGCTTTGCTGTGATGGGTCTAATGCCATAGCACGTTTCATTTTTTCAAGCGCACGGCGTTTTTCTAATTCTGAAATTGCACCTTGGCCAGCTAAAGCGCTACCGCCATCAGCCATCTTTTTTACAGACTTACCACCGCAAAACTTAGCGGGTGTGTTTTTTGAGATCACAGCTGCTTTGGATGGAGCATCTGCTTTTCCAGGTTTGATGTTTTTTACTGCCTCAATAGCATCTAAATCACCAGATTTTTTCTTAGCTTCGTATACATTGGATACTGTTCCGCCAACTTTATACTTGTTTGGTCCACCCTTAGCGCCTGATGGGGCTGCGGCTGGCTTAATAAATTTACGTGCTGTGCCAAGTTCTTTCTTAGCGCGACCACCTTTTTTGAGTTTAGAGAGGTCAGTCTTTTCACCTTCGTGCTCTTGTTTGTCGTGCATGGAGATTGCTTTTTTAACAATGGCTTTATCTTGAGCAATGTCAGCAGACATCTCTTCTTTATGCTCCTTGCGTGACTCATACTTTACTGAGCCACCCTCACGAAAACATTGCATCTTAGGTTGTTTTTTAAAACCTTCCACGTTACTTCTCCTTTATGTTGTTTTTTATCCAATCTGCAAATTTATGTAATTGCTCTGAATTTGCATTTTGTTTCATTTTATTTGCTAAATAGGATACCCATACAACATTTCCCTCGATATATCCTAGTTCAGGTTTGATTCTATCTAGCGAGGGAAAGTTATCTTTTGTTGAATTAAAACCTGTGCTTTTTGTCCAACTTAATGAGGAACCAAAAACAGGGCAATTATCTGTTGCAATTGAGACTAAATACTCTAAAGATACAGTAAACGGTATATTATTTTGCTTTGCCCTACATTTTCTGGCGGATGCTATTTGACTTATATGTCCCGCTTTTGTGGATCGTTGCTTATAATATCCTTTTAATCTTTGTTGCTTTTTATCCGTTTCGGATAATAGAGCATATCTTTCTTTTGTAGGCATTTTTAACTCCAGTAAGTTTAATTTGCGGAAGCTAGTTTATGTACTGGCATAAACAAAAGCTGCAGGCTTTGTTCGCTTCCTATATATAATAATACAAAAATAAGGGTGTTTACGCCCCTAGAAACAGTGCTCTTTCGCGCTCCCGGCGCTTTTTAAGGACCGGTGGTTTGTTCCACATCAAGATGGCGTCTGCTGCCCCCTTGAGGTCGTTCTGGTTAATTTTCTTTAGTACGGTGGACTTCTTAAAGTTAGTCTCGCCAATATTGAAGCACAGGCTGTACAGGGCGTCGAATTGATGCTGTGCAAGGGGTACCCTCACCGATGACTCTACGGCCTCGCTACACCACCTTAAATCGCTTTTAAGCAGCTCTTTGACTTCCTGATCAGACAGTGTGGCGTTGATAAGGTGCTGCTCATTGGCTTTAATGAGGTGCCCCACACCAATCGTTAATAGCCCCTTGGAGTCCCGGTATGCACTATTACGCACACCTTCCTCTTTTTCAATGAAGGCCAGGGTAGATTCTGCAATAGCCATAAGGTTCTCTTCAATGTGTGTGTACTTGTTTGTTATGTGGATTATGGCAAATATGCTCAGAAACCACATCAATACTGCAATTAGCTTTTTATTCATTTATGCTCCTTACTTTGTATCATAATAATACAAATTGGGGTACGAGGCTACTTTATCGCGTCGTATTGTAAATAGCAAGCCTTTAAGGCTTCTCGGATTGTATCTGCTCTAGCGGCTTCCCGGAGAGCCAATTCTGCGTCCTCAGCATAAAGCTGGGATCCAGTACAGTAGCCGGTAGTTTGTCCATTTGGGGAGCTTTGGGCGCGACTGGGACGTTTACGCAGCTCGCTAATAGCATCGACAAGCTGACTGTTAATATTACGGATCTGAGCATTCTTTTCTTTCTCTATTTTGTCTGTTGCGTCTTGGTGCTTTCTTTCAGCTGTTGCTGTTTGCGCAACGATCGTTGCTTTATAAGCTACAAACCGGCTGTGTTCAAAGCTGTACCCAAGATACATGGCAAGCAAAAGCGCCGCAATGGCAGCACCAAGTTTTATGTAGGTAAGAATTGGTAATGGAAACATTATTTATCCAATGGCTGGGTGGTAACAAACCGTAGCACCGCCACGATGATACCTACAAAGATCATAATGCCGCCGTAGTATTTGGGCTCAACTACGGACTGCAGGTACTGTAGGTTATCCATTAAAGCACCGAAAATAACTAACGCCAAGGAGAACCAAAGCGTCTTGGATCTCGTCATGCGTTTCATCTATCCACCTTTTTGTCTAGCTTGTCCTCGATGCGGTGAAGGGCTTTTAGGACCTCGTTCCACCGGTCGTTGAAGTCGTCCTTGGTAACGTAGTGCATTGGCAAACTTTCTCGAAGGCTGGACAAGTCTCTTTTAAGGTCCTGTACGGCGTTCCAGAGTTCCCTGCAAAACCATCCCAACACAGTACAGATAATTGGGATGAGGATGTTAAATACATCTTGCAGGTTCATATCAACTACTCCAAATTTCAGCTGGGGGTGTTGGCCAAGCAATATTTCCAGGTGTGGGATTTAAAGCAATATCTCGTATGTTGCTTCTGTAATACAACCAAGCAGGTTGATTGGTGAGGTAGGGGTTTGATTGGTTTGGGTTACCTACGGCCGGAATGGAGGTCCAGTCGGTATCAGAAAGAATTTGGTCGGCAGTTGCTTTATTATTTGCCGCACTAATTGGTGGAATAACGGGGGCAATAAATTTACCGTTAATGTAGTGGTAACCAACACCAGCGGTTGTATCTATTGGAATTTGTACCGCAGTAGTGCCTTTAGGTGGTGCCCAATCGCTTGACCCATCCCAGACACAAGTATTAATCACTAAAGTATTTTCTATAATTGCATAATTTGACATATCTATCACCATGAAATAACAACTATTATTCCGTCTGCACCATTGCCGCCTGCACCAGAATTTCCTAAAGAATCAACGGAAGCACCACCACCGCCTCCACCGCCACCATATAACGCACCAGCACCACCATTACCACCATTGGTTAGTAATGACGCTTGTCCACCGCCGCCACCGCCACCACCATAGATACTG
>Ga0194047_10001345_pt1 | contig 15162 bp, 13 predicted proteins | sample JunL225m_MetaG_2_FD_160070 | JGI IMG/M metagenome (GOLD analysis project Ga0194047, IMG submission 160070) | Anoxic zone freshwater microbial communities from boreal shield lake in IISD Experimental Lakes Area, Ontario, Canada - Jun2016-L221-5m | ecosystem: Environmental > Aquatic > Freshwater...
GGGTTAGCTCCCACTCTTAAGATAAGAGGGGGCTGGGGGGAGTTATGAGCCTTTTAAGCTGGTTAGTTACTCGTACCATCCGCAAACCTGAAGCGGCAGGGAGCACCAAGCGCGGTTGTTCCTGCGGGCATGCTCTTTGTCACTACCGCATTTGCACCGATTACGCAGTTATCGCCAATCGTGATCTCGCCTATAACCTTGGCCCCAGCTCCTATCAGTACATTATTACCGATAATTGCCGCTCTCCCGGATCCACCCCTATCACCGATAGTAACCCCCTGATACAGGGTGCAGTTCTCGCCCAGTTCAACAGTGGGATGAAAGATAATGCCGCCGAAGTGATTGATACGGAATCCCTTGCCAATTTTGCAGGCAGCGGGAATAGATATGCCGGTGGTAATCTCGATGAAGCGTTCACAGACAAAACGGAGTGGCTGTCCGGAAAACCCCTTGCATTGCAGCCAGTGGAACAGACGATAGACAAGAATCGCCTGGAAGCCTTGCGAGAGCAGTCCTGCTACAAGCGTTCTAAGCGATGGTATACCGGAATGGCTGAGACGTGCGAGGTCTGCTTTTATGATATCAAACATGCTTACCGTCCAGGTAAAGTGTATCTGCACTTAAATCAGCCTCATTCGGCCATTCAACAAAATATCCTCCATTACTGACAGCCCGAAACATCTCAATATTTCTAAGTGGCTCAAACACTTCACATTCAAGAAGAGGTTTCATATCGAATAACCGTCGAGCCCCATCAGTAAAGGTGATATCAAGAGTCCAGTCATTACCAGTACAAATTGCTTTAATTGTTTTCATTATTCCAATCCTTTTATCTTGAAAACAGATTCACCCTTAACAGCCAGTGCCCAGTCAGCAATCAAATCATCCTTGTGAATTTCTATCCAAGCCTCAACAAGCTATCCTTTTTTATCCCTGTGAAATAAAACCTTCTTGAACCGCGAAGTCGCAAAGATCGCGTAGGAAACCAACATCTACAGCTTTAACCATCTGGTTTTAAACAAAAAAGACTGGTTTTGACTTTCTTTGCGTACTTCGCGTCTTGCCTAGAGGCACCTACTTTTGGTGGCGGTTCAAATGTTAGAATGTACCTGGTTTTTCAGGTTATGCACTGCTTCTCCAATTAACCCGCTGCTTCCCGGTCAACCCCCGGTACCACCCAACAAAGGTCGCTACATTCAGCATTAGCAGATAACAGAAAATATGTCGTCCCCATTTCCCCTTCTTTGAAAGAGTACAGCAAAATTATTCTAGGGAATCAACCATTATAAGAACCCTGCTTTTGAAGGCACTGTTCAAATACAGCGTGCTGTCATCAAATACCTGATTTATGAGATGCATGAGCTGAATCTTGTCGATCAACTGCAGAGTCTTTGCCCGGAACAGTAATCCGATGGTGCCGACTACTGTTCTTCCTGATGATTCTACCGCCTTACGCAGGGCAAGATCATCTGTCACCGCAACTGCTTCAATGTTGATTTTAAGAAGCGTCAGTACCGCAAGATCAGCCAAGTGCAGCCGGAAGTTTGAAAAAGCATCCTTGGTTACAAAAAGTTCAGGCTCTGATACAGGCTGTATCGCTATTTTTGTTGAATGCTGCTGAATGAAGCTGAGGATGGGAGCATTGGTTATTTCCCTAATCACTTGTTCAGGAATCTGAATAGACTTAAAAATAGCGGTGATTATTTTGAGCTGTTCTATCTCATGCAGGTGGATCAATGGCCCGGTATCAAATACCGCATCATGCATTGCCCATGCCCCAGCTTATGTCTTTTTCTAATGACTCCCAGGCGTAGTCAATCTGTTCCAGTTCTTCGCTACCAAGCATCAGAAGAGCCTTGTTGCGGTCAAGCTGCTTATTTATATAGGCCGCAGCGACCTGACGCTTGAACAGGAGGTGAATACCCTCCTGGACGGCTTGAGCCAATAAAACAGATGAATCTTTGCCAGTCTCATTGATTAGAAAATCGAGTTCTTTTGGCGTATTTAGCCATTGTGCCATTGAGGCCCCCTTAAAAGTTACACGCGCATTGTAAATCCGAATGTTTCCCCCGTCAAATGCTATTCAACACAATGCTGTTCAAAGATTATAATCCTGAGAAATCCTGAGGCTAACAACTTTTTCTTTCAGCTTCTCCAATTAACCCGCTGTTTTCCGGTCAGTCCCCGGTACCACCCGACAAAGGTCGCTATATTCAACATCAGCAAATAATGACAGAGCGATACCGGTGACGCTTTGCGGGTTATCGGCAGCAACTGGCCGATCAAACCCAAAAAGGTTGATGCCAGAATTGCATAGAGGATGCAGGTAAACAGAACGTTCGGTGCAGTGCAGCGGATCCACCCCAACAGGGCAATCAATGTCACCGTCATCGGCCCGAGAATCCAGCGCAACAGCTTATGGGAAACAAACTTGAAAAAAAGAAGTGGCTGACCAGGATATGGTATCCCGATATCACGAAGCAGGCATTGAACCCCACCGGCGATGATCCTGACCTTGCGCTTGAATTCCCCTTCGATTTCTAGGTTGTTCTTTTCAAAACCCAACGCCTCGCATTCATGCAGAACCATCTTGTCTTTAATGGCAATCTGCATGGAGATCACAAAATCATCCAGAATGGTATCTGCCGGTGGTGGTGAAAACAACTTCCTGCGTATGGCATACATAGCGCCATCCGCACCCACAAGACAGCCGGTCTCCCCCTCCTTGTCCTGGATATAATGTTCAATCCGGTAATATAAAATTTCCGAAGCTCCATAACTCAGGTCATCATTCAGGAGTACAACTTTTCCGGAGACCGCGCCTACCCTTGGATCGTTGAAACTTTTCACCAGGTTACGAACTGCCTGTAAGTCGTACATGACATTAGCATCCGAAAGAATAACAACTTCAGAATCAATCTGCTGCATCGCTTCATTCAGCGCCGAAATCTTACCCCGGTTTGGTGAAAAATCAAAAAACCGAATCCGAGGCCCCACAAACTTCGTAACAATCTCATTGGTTGCATCCATACTCCCATCAGAAACAACAATAATCGATAGTTTGTCTTCCGGGTAATCCAGTTCTAGAGAATTGAGCAACTTTGCCCCAATCTCACGCTCTTCATTATACGCCACAATCAACAGCGATACCGTTGGCAGATATTGTTCGTCCGCCTTTATATCTACTGTCTTAACACGGGCTATCAGCCCAAGCCAAAACGGATAGCCGATACCTGTATGAACAAGAGCATACACAAGGAGTATCGACGCGACATTGACAAACAGCCAACCATAACCGAACCAGATACTAAATCGTGCAGTACATGCGATGAAGCAGGTCAAGAGTATGAATGGCAAAATTCCTGCTGTCTGAAAACCGGCTGTGGAAGTTGCGCGAGCGGTACTCCACACGGTTATGACGTGCCCTTTCAGGCGATGAATGATACCCAGCGCCAGCGCAAGATTCATGAGGGCAAAATAGTAGGGGATGTAAAAGATGGCGGGTAAAGATGGGTTACGGCTTTGCCCCCAGCCGATCAAGGCGAGTAGTGAAAAAATGGTATAAGCAGAAATGCCGACAACGGCCACCAGACTAGGTTTCATTGCCAGAGCAGCAATAAACTGGACTGTAAGGATAAAAGGTAAAAACCAACGGAGCAGTTTATGCGAAACCACCTGCCAGGCAAACCAGCCGACCTTGAAAGGGTTACACACCTCCGGGACACGCAGGATGGCATTGAAGCTGCGGTTTGATATCCTGACTTTTCGAGAGAATTCCTTTTGAAAAGCGCCCGCCGGTTTTTCGGTGCACCATGCTTCGGGATCGAATATTCCGCGATACCCCTTGGCAATTATCTGAAGTGGATTAACAAAGTCGTTGATATCGGATTCCAGCATAGGTTCATAGAGTGCGCGACGGATAGCATAGATGGCCCCATCTCCCCCCACAACCGATGAAAAATCCGATTCCCACTGTTTCATACTGATTTCAAGATCCCAGTACGCCCCCTCACTCTTTCCGGCAGAAGATTTTGCAACATCAACGTAGCGGGCATTCCCTACGACATAGCCCACCTTCAAATCTGAAAAATGACGTGCCAGATTGCGAACGGCAGAAGTGTCATAGATGGCATTGGCATCAGAAAAAACTACTATTTCGCTGGTCACTTCTGTCAAGGCCACATTGAGACCGGCAGTTTTACCACGATGCCCTTCAGGATGAATCAGCTTAATTCGCGGATTATTAAACGAAAGAACTATTTCGTCCGTTCGATCGGTTGAAGCATCGGATACGACAATTATGGTTAGCAGTTCTTCTGGATAGTCAAGGGCAAGGGCGTTATGCAGTTTTTCTTCAATCACACTCTCTTCATTATGGGCTGAGATAATCAGAGTTACAGATGGAAAAAATTGTTTGTCATAGGAATGTTTACTTGGAAACAGCTTAGCCAGTACATACAAAATCACAGGATAGCCGGCAAAAATATACAGAAATAAAGCGGTAGTCAGATAAAGAATTACCTCAACTACGCAATTAAACATCATATGAGGAACTCCGGTTACATTTTAGAAGTTCAAAAACAGTAAAGGACAATATGCTAAAAAATAATCTCTAGCATTCAGTTTCTATGGTGCTACAATTCTTAGATTTTTGGGAGCTGCGGGAGTCGTTGACCCGGCGATTACATAGCCAGACGGGATCGGGGTAGTGCTGACAACAACGTCATCAATTGCGTACCATTGTTCTGCTCCAGCCTGGTAGGTGGTGTTAGTTATATGCATATAGTTATTGAAGGCATTTCCACCTATGGCAATCACGTTCCATCCAGCGTTTATATTGCCACCTGTTCTGATCCAATCCATGTCGGTCTTATTTAGTTGTCTAACATTGTCAACCCAAAGCTCCATAATTCCATCTTTAACATCAATTGCCGTATTAAGTTTTAATCGATAAGATAAAACGTGCCAGTTACCGTCTCCAAGTTGAGACGCCCAGGCAGGAGAACCCACATATAGAGTGTCTGAAACTGTATTGCCAGTGCAAGCATATTGAGTCGCTTGTGGGTCACAACGCATAGCTGTTCCAAACCGGTTTCCCCACTCACTAACAATTGTATCATATATGTAGATAGGAGCAGAATTGCCCTGATCGAAAAAAAGAAAGGGCGAGCCAATACCATCATAATGATAAGCTCTAAAAATCTTTATCATTGAGGCATTGCCACCAACTGTCCAAAATCGTTGAAACCCAGGCTGGAATTTAATCTTGAGCTGTACATATATTTCATTATAGTCTTGGCTCAAACGCTTTGCCAGAATGCCATCCGCCCCCCAACCGTCACCTGAAGCGCCATTGTTTGACTCATTATAAACCGTGAACGCCTTGCCACTGCCGCCGTAACTATTAAACGATGAAATTTGAATCGTTGGATTAGTTCCTGGCGTAGGACTAGTGCCGTATGGCGTCCAATATTCATCATTACGCCAGTAGTTCCAGCCTGACGGGACACCAGCAGCACAAGAGCTAGGTTCACAACTCACCTGTTTTGAAGTTGGCCACCAATCGGGTTGACTATTAAAATTATCTTCAAAAATGACTCCGGCAAATGCGCCATGAACTGATATTCCCAATACAACAGCAATAGCCAAGAGTGCTGGTACGATTAGTCTTTTCATTTTACACTCCTTTTTTTCACCTCAGACTCTTTGTTTTGAGTTCCAACTGCCGAAGCATCGCTTGGCAAACGGTCCAGTAATTATGAATAATTCTTCTATCATCGCAAAAGTTCTCGAAAGCAAATAAATAAGGCTCACAACATACACATTTTTGAAGTCAGTTACATTATTAAAGATAGCTTTCTTATAAACAATCATTACCAGAGGAAGCAGCACTATCAAAACGAATGACCACTTATAAAATGTGTCTTGGAACAAACCTATAAATGTCAGCCCAGATAGGATATTCACGGTCATTGGTATGACAAGGCCCTTGGCTTCATTAATTTTATCACTGCTTATTAGTATCTGCCGTATACTTGACTTACCCCTCCAGACTTCCCGCTTAACCATCTGCATTACTGTTTTTGACTCTCTGAGGTGAATTGTACAAATTCTTTTTTCAAGACATATTTTATACTTTTGAGCGGCTTTTGTGCATATATCAACATCTTCTGCGGTTACCAGGCTTTCGTTAAACCCTCCAATTTCATCAAAAACATCTTTCCTGATAAACATATTTGATGACCCAATCCATCTGGGATAATCGGGTCTCTCAACTCCAGAGACTAACCCAAACCATCCTTCTTCTACCCATGTTGCATTATTAAAATCTGGTACTGCACGTGTCCCGACTATTCCAATCTTACGGTCAGACAATCTCTCTACACAATACTTCATCCAATTAGGATCAACCAGGCAATCAGCGTCAAGGAACGCCAATACGGAACCTCGAGCTAGTCTTGCACCTAGGTTTCTTAAGCCAGCAATTGACAAATAAGGCTCTACAACTATCGTACAATTCTGTTTAACAGCAACATCACAAGTCGCATCAGTTGATCCATTATCTACAAGTATCACTTCGCATGCGCCAGCAAAAACATCAATAGAAACACGGAGGTGGGTTAAAACGCTGGACAACAAGACTTCTTCATTTTTTGCTGGAATTATGACCGATACAAGTGGATCTTCCATATTCATCCCAAGCTATTTCAAATTCGTAATAAAATCTTTTTTCTTTGCTGTAAAATCTTGCCGTTTAGATCCTTCTATCAACTCAACATCAAGATCACTTTGAAAATATTTACTAAATTCCTTCATCAACAAATCCCTCTCATGGTTTTGAAGTAAAGATTCTATATGTACCACCAACTGACCCTTATTATCTTGAATAGCCTGATAGTTCAAGATTAATCCCTTCTCTAGAGCAAGGTTCTTAAACACATAATAGAGTGTCAAGCTTGGGTAGTCATTAGTCTTACCTTTTATCACAGCACCTACTCTTCCTGTCACTTCTATGATGATTGGATGCACCATACCACAGCTACATTTTTCACAGTTTTCAAGAGTGATATAATCCCCAAGTTTGTATCTGATTATAGGAAATGACTTCGAAACAAGATTAGTAACAACAATTTCTCCATCAATCACCTCTACAATCACTGTTTCCATATTGATATGCATATTCCCGCTAGCACATTCAAAAGCAATAATACCGCCTTCTGCTGATCCATATTCACTAACTATCTTTTTTCCGAACGCTTTTTCCACTTCAAACTGATAAGCATCATATATTTTTTCAGAAGTGCCTTTGATTAATTTCAAATTAAATTTATGAGCAGTATTCTTTGCATTCACCCTTTTCGCTACCTCATAAAGCATCGATGAATAGCCTTCAAGATATTGAGCACTCTTCAGTTTTGTCACAAATTCTTCTATCTCAGCATCTTTGTATGAAAACAATCTGAATCTGTTTTGAAGCATATCGAGTAGTTTTATTTTCCGCATCTTGTTTGGGGCGATGTTGTATCCCCATAGATAACCATTTCTTTCCCATGGTTGAACATTGTGCCACGAATACCCCCGTAATACCGAGGCATTATGCCATGCATCCCACTCCTGATTACGGTAAAAAACAAGTGGGCGTCCAGTGCTTCCTGATGTTTCAGAAAAAAAAAGCTTTTCACCGCAATCTTTGATCTGAATTTCATTTGAATGTTGCAGTACCTCTTCCTTAGAGGTTGTTGGAATTAACGATACGTCCTCTAACGACATCAATTGATCTGGATGGAATTGATTCTTAATGAATTTGTCTCTATAAAATGATGAGTTATCAAAAGCATACTGAACCAAACCGCGTAATTTTACTAATTGCTGACTCATCAGGGTATCAATATCCCACTTTTCGCTTATCTTTAGCTTCTGATAACAGTCAAATATTTTCTTATTTCTTAAATATGTTCCTGCCATATATATGTATTTCAGATTTTTCATAATTTCACTTCACTCCTTTAGTGGGATCTTTGCTTGTGACCAAGCGAAGTGCAAGAACAAACTGATTCATTGTTGGAGCAACTATAGAATCTGAACCGACGCTCAACATACTTAGGATGCCGGCGTAACGCTTCTGTTCCTGGTGTTTTCCCGATACTAAGACAAGAGGGCCCGGTTGCGTGACAATAGTACGAACTGCGTCGGCAAACCACCATTTCCAGCGATTTTTGACTGAACATACAGTAATTCTATCGGAGGCCAATGTTTCGGTTTCCACAAGACAATCACAGGGGACGTGAACCTCAAAATTTGTATTGTGAAAAACATCAAGAAGTAATTGCATGTCTTCAGCCCAGCGGCCAACCCCCTCTGCCAGCAGGATTTTAATCAATTTAACCGAACAATTTCGGCGCAGCCATTTTTCAAGTTCCAGAGCCACACTATATACGCTCTCCTTTTCCGGATAGCATGCAAGCGACTCGATTTTTGACGTAGGAAGCGCCAATACCTGATATAATACTTCTCCAAACTTCCCCGGTTCAGCAGCATTTCTGGCGCTCGCTTCTACTCCTGTACGGATGGGCTCCATTTTAAATTGTGATCGAAAAAGTGTCAATAATTGAAGCTTTTCTCCCATTACATCGCTGATGTCAACCCTCTCTTCCTTGAGATTTGTACCCGCATTTTTTAAAGTACTAACTAGATCATTCATATGATTCGGAGCAATTGAAGCGTAAGGCACATCTTGATAAAATTTTATGACTGTACCGTCAAATAGTTCAGGTTTTGATACGAAGAGACTGAGACAGGCAGTTCGGGTAAGTTCATGATCAACATGAAAGCCAAGCCCTAATGGAAACCAAATTTCATTTGGCCGGAGATCAATTATAGTTTTTTCAATTAATACTGCCCATTTTTCATGCTCAAGAGGACCTGCCGTGTGATTATTAAAAGCAGCGGCAGACTTTCGGTGCTGGTGAAACCAATCAAGTTTCCAATGTCCATAATTATAGCGTAAGGGCGCTTCTAACATCGGATGAGCAGTATGACGCCCACCGATATGACGAACATAAATTTCAGATTCAGCCTTGCGAAGTTGTGTGATTGTCTCAATATCAAAGTAATCTCTACCGATCATAACTTGAGTTGTCCAATTCGAAATACCGGCAAGAGTTACTATAATAAATTCACTATTATATCGTCTAAGCCACATGATGCCACCTACGCTAAGTGCGGCATCATCCATATGTGGTTCAAAGACAAGAATTCGAGATCGATTAGGTGGGAAGTCCACTGGAAGTAATTCGCAAACAGACAAATCCACAAAACGCATAATGGTTATATCCACGCTCACATCAAAACGCTCACGAAGATCTTTCAAATTTAGTGTACCGTCAATTGCATTCCAAACAGCTTTTTCTGCACTGCTTAACTTTGCAAATTCACTCTTTGAAGTCAGAAAATACAAGGATGAATCTTTTATCTGATAATGGGGAAGACGTACCGGAATAGCATCCCCTGACAAAACATCCTTAGAAAAAAGGTCAGGATGTAATCTCCTCGAATCTGATTCAAACTTATCTAATTCAGCCATTTCTTGATCCTTTCAATACCCATTAATACCGAATAGGGTGTCCAGTCTTTTACGGATTTGGTGTCCAGTATACTCTGGATTACGCAAACAAAGGCCAAATTCTATAAGATATTCACGCACAAACCTTATCAACATCAATGAAATTAAAACAAAGACACAGCATTGTAATTATCGCACTGGTAGTGAATTATGCAATCATAAAAGAAACTCGTAAAATAGATACTTCCTTCTGAATTAACATGGCTAGGATCTGAAAAAAGTTTGTTGGGAAAAACGGGAACCGCGTCGTTTACATTTGATGAAGCATTTTTGAAAAGGTTGTATGTTCTACCAAAAGCCAAATTGTTGTATTGCTTTGCGACATTCGGGATCGGAGAAAAAAAGAATGCGTAGTCTACTTTTCGTTCATTCAGCAACCTGATTGTTTTAGAAAAATATTCTCCTGTGACAGTTGGTATTGTCTCAGTGTATTTATCAGTCATCTTGTAGTACTCATTAGCTTTTATTTCAAGTGAACTATTTTTTTGGTCATCGCTACTTATTGAACCAGAATATAAAAACCAACCCTTCTGGGCTATTAACTTCTTTGCAACTCCATCATCACTTTTGCCTGTTCGCCACCTTATCAAAACACCCTCCAGCAGAGAAATATCTTTCATGTTGACGTACTTCGTAAATGGGAAGGTATGTATCTTGCGGTACATGTCCAGCGCACCTGGAAGATTCGCATCAAGCTCTTCCGCCTCTTCCTTGGTAGCCACATGCCGAAGAAAATTCTCACCAAGTGATGCATCCAGTCCAGTGTCTTTATTAGACATATTGATCGGTGCAAACTCAAGGTAAACCTTACGTATTTTTGAATTATTATTAAGCAATCTTTTAATTAAGAAATATGTCGATGGAGTAGTTGCGCCACCGACTGAAAAATTAATCGCATTTACATTGTATTGTTGCTGCAGCCGTTCCGGATTAATAGCCATTGCTCGAGATGACCCAATAATTATGACATCACTATCTTTGTACCTGTAGTTATCTATCATCCGGGACTTTGCCAGCCACATTGCTCGTTCAGGCATATGTACATAATCCAAGAGGACTACTCTTAAGCCAAGCCATGCACATATACCAACCAAAAAACTTGCAAAGAAAAAAAGAAAGGCTCGCATATTCATAACACCATCAGAATTGAGCATATATGAACGGCTTGGAAACAGTCCCTATTACCGCCTGTAAAGATGCAAGGAATATAGCAGCAAGCATCACAGCTTCTGCAAATGAAATGAACTTTTGCCCCACTCTCTCAGCTATTGAATTTTGGGTTAGTATCTTGCCTAACCATTCCCAATAAACTTTTACCATTGGCAAAGCACCAATAAAAGCTATACATAAGACCAATAACAGTTCAATGGACACATAAATTCTCAACTGGCTTAAACCCGATACAGCCGGACTGAAACCTGAAAGAGACTGAAGGAAAAGGAGTGCATCCACAAATACTGGAATCCTGAAGAAAACCCAACACAACATGACAACAAATATCAGATAAAGATGAGCGAGTGGTGCCCAGCTCTTTTTGAGTATCTTGCCAAATTTCCAACTTTCCAAAGCGAGTATTATTCCATGCAACATTCCCCAGATCACGAAATTCCAGTTCGCCCCATGCCATAAACCACAGAGAGTAAACACGACAACAATACTGAAAAGGGCGCGATAGTTGGTCTTGTATTTACCTTGGGCAACTTTTTGACGAACCTTTTCAGTCATCAGAGTGTATGAGAGCGGGATGTAGAGATAGTCTCTAAACCATGTCGAAAGCGAAATATGCCAGCGCCGCCAGAATTCCGTGAGGGACTTGGCAGAATATGGGTAATCAAAGTTCTCTGGCAGAGAATAGCCAAACAGTCGCCCCAAACCGATGGCCATATCAGTATATCCGGAAAAATCAAAATAGAGCTGCAAGGTGTAACAGACGATACCAAGCCATGCCACCGGAGTAGTCAGATCGTGCGAATGGATCGCAAATATCTGGTCAGCCGTTTTTGCCAACGTATCAGCCAGTATCAGTTTTTTTCCCAGTCCAATAACAATACGCTTGAATCCTGCCACAAAATCATCAAGAGTTATCACCGGTCGTTCAAGCGCACCTTCGATCTGATCCATACGAACAATAGGCCCAGCAACCAACTTTGGAAAAAAGGCAAAAGCCAGCGAAAACTTGATAATGTTTCGTTCAGGTGAAATTTCCTGACGGTAAACATCTATTAGATACGCAATTGCCTGAAACGTCAGGAAGGATAACCCTAGAGGGAGGGCAAACTGCTGTACCCTGATGGGAGTTACGCCGATTGGCTGCAGCGAAGAGTTAAGTATCCCGCAGAAAAAACCTAGATATTTAAAAACAATAAGGATAATAAGATTTGCTGCCACAGACACTATGATGGCTTTATATCGTGCTTCAGGTTCACCGCAACTATCTATGACTCTGGCGAAAAAATAATTCAAAACTAGAAAATCAAGAAAAACGAACAAATAGAGGAAATTACCGCTGGCATAAAAATAGAGACTAGCCAGCAGAAGAACCGCCCCACGCATCTTGATGCCGACAAGGCAATATACGGCATAGACCAGGGGTAGAAAAATGAACAGGAAATTCTGTGAACTGAAATCCATTAACGTATCTGCCAATCACGACACAATAAATTCAGATCAAAATTTCTCAAGATATCTTGCTTTCTATACTGCGCAAAAGATCTCCGACATTCTTGAACGAAACAATTTCTTTCTGGTTGAATTTTAAGCCGAACTTAGTCTCAACCGTGACGATCAGGTTGACATGTGACAGGGAGTCCCAACCATCAACATCATTAGCGGTTGTCTCCGGAAGTATCTGAAGAGTATCGTCATCAAACACCATACAAAAAATCTGATTCAAGGTTTCCATCGTTGTCATGATATACCTCCTGAGTGTACTTCAAGGCGGATACTGAAATTTGTCAACCCGCTCTTGATTTATCCGCCCTTGTACTTGACGACTATCAATTCATATTATAAGTACTTAGATATATGTAATGCCCAAGTATTATATCCGATAGTGGTCAAATGTAATCCATCTGCTATAAAATATTCGTTAATAATTTGTTCATTTTTATCAATAAAATTGCTATACAAATTGACATACGTAATGCCGTACTTTGCAGATAATTTTAAGATTTCTGAATTTAAAAATGATATCTTATGATTAATTCCGAATGATGCCGAACACGGCAAAACGGATTGAATATATATTTCAGTAGCAGGAGACAATGTTTTTATTTTGTAAACGATGCCCTTTATATTATCAAGTATTCTGATTGCGGTTTCGCCATTCAAAATATCATTAACACCTACCATAACAAATATTTTGTGTGGTTTATTTCCTAAATATTCTTCTATGCGTGACAAAAGCCCATGAGATGTTTCATATCCGATTCCGCGATTTACTACATTCTTGTTTTGTAACATCTCATGCCATTCACAATTATAAGTAAGACTATCTCCGGCCATTATGATTGATTCAGAATTAATTTGTAATGACTTTAAATGCTCAATCCTGGCTACATAAAATAGATCCTTTTCTTTCCTTGCAACATATTCTGGATTTGATATTTTATGCCATACTTTCGAGTATCCTCCAACCAGCATGACACAAAAATTAACAACCGTGATAATTGCAATAATTACAGATGCCAGCAATGCAATGACATAATTTTTATTGAAAGCAATCATGGCATTAGTGATCTAGGCTTTTTCCGCGACTACGCGCGGAAAAAGAGGCCCCTTCGGGGTAACTTGAACATAAAACAATCCGGATATATTTGATGATTAGGATACTTACAAGTTTTTCTAACATGATGTCAGAGAATAGGCGCTAAGCGCCTAACTGCTCCTAACCTTGAACAGCCCTGTTAAAGTTGAACAGCTTTTAACGTTGAACAGCATCTAACCGCCTCTAAATGTCCAGGGTTGAGGTGTCGCCTGGGTCTTCGCCTAAATAGCGTGCTTTAAGTACCCGGCGCATGATTTTTCCGCTTTTGTTCTTGGGAATTCCTTCACAAAAAATAATGTCCTGGGGTGTTGCGATACTGGATGCCCGGTTTGAGACGTGCAGCCGAATCTTGATCTCCAGGTCTTTGGTTGGCTGGTAGCGATCATGAAGTTGGACAAAAGCCACTACCTTTTCAAAAAGCAGATCATCAGGTGCGCCGATTACGCCGGACTCCGCAACCTCTTCTACTTCAAGCAGAGCACTTTCAACTTCAAAAGGGCTAATTAAATGCCCGGCGGTGTTGATAACATCATCACTACGCCCCATAAACCAGTAATAGCCATCGCAGTCACGGCGGGCGGTATCGCCGGTGTAGTACCAGCCATTTTTAAATTTTGAGTTATAGGCCGACTCATTGTTCAGGTAGGTGACAAACATTGAAGGCCAACCAACCTTGAGGCAGAGGTTTCCTTGTTCGCCATCCGCAACCGGTGTTCCATCATCTGCCAGAATCGCCGGTTCAATGCCCTCAAACGGTTTACCCATTGAACCGGGTCGAATAGGGAGCCCCGGTCGATTGGGTATCATAATTGCGCCGGTTTCCGTCTGAAACCAGGTATCATAAATATCTCTATTCAACAGACGTTGACTCCAGGCAATTACTTCAGGGTTTAACGGTTCACCGACACTAAAAATTGTACGGAGCGCCGACAGATCAGCTCCGGTAAATATGCTCTCTTCTTCCCTCATCAACATACGTAATGCCGTAGGGGCTGAATACCATACGGTAATCTTCTCTGCGGCCAGCAAGTCCATCCACGCTTGGGCATCATAGCCGCCGCCGTAGTGAACCTGGGTAACCCCAAGACTCCATGGGCCAATAATACCGTAGGAAGTACCCGTTACCCACCCTTGATCGGCTGTACACCAGAAGATGTCATTTTCAGTCAGTCCAAGTACCCCTTCTGTAGTTGCCGTCTGGCTTGGCAGGCTGCCATGACGATGGAGGACCCCTTTCGGCTTGCCAGTAGATCCGGAGGTGTAATGCAGGACAGACGCGGTGTCAGGCGAAGTTGGCTGAACATCAAAAACATCCCCGGCTTCAGCCATAATTCGGCAATAGCTGATAATTCCATTGTCCAAGTCATCATCACCATCTACCAGAATAATATAGCGGAGATTCGGCAACTTTTGCCGTATCCGCAGAACTTTTTTCACAAGGCTTTTGCTGGTGATAATCCCAGCAGCCTTGGAATCGCCAAGACGATCCAGAAGTGCATCATCACCGAAATTTGAAAAAAGAGTGCCGCATACAGCCTGTTTCTTGAGAGTTCCGAGGAAGGCAAAAAACTGCTCGGGCATTTTGGAGAGGAAGGTGAAAAAGACATCACCTTTTCCGATACCCAGGCTTGTCAGTACATTGGCAAAGCGGTTACTCTGTTGCTCCAAGTCGCTGAATGTGTATTCAGTATGTGTTCCGTGGGCATCTATCCAGCGCATGGCGGTTTTGTGTGCCAGACCACGCTGACATTGGAGGGTTGTGCAGGCGTAAGCG
>Ga0194047_10001346_pt1 | contig 15156 bp, 17 predicted proteins | sample JunL225m_MetaG_2_FD_160070 | JGI IMG/M metagenome (GOLD analysis project Ga0194047, IMG submission 160070) | Anoxic zone freshwater microbial communities from boreal shield lake in IISD Experimental Lakes Area, Ontario, Canada - Jun2016-L221-5m | ecosystem: Environmental > Aquatic > Freshwater...
ACGGCACCGGTCGAACCCGCGCCTGCGGCTTGAAGCTCCTGACGTCATAGAGAACATACACACCTGTGTATGCTACTTATGTTCCGGCGGCCAGAGACCTCAGACGCCCATCCGTTGACCGCTTACGTCCATTACGTCCCCGTCTCAGGGGAGATTTTGCAAACGACATGGCCGGAGCCTAGCAGGTCGCGCCGCCCTGGATAGGGGGTCAATTTTAGGACGCTTACTTATAGTTTTAGGTTTTGCAAAAAGGATGGGAAACTCGCTCAATCCCGCTATCATAAAATAAAAGCTCTCAACAGACTGCTTCATCAATCTACTAACATCCCATCAAATGAAAAATCTCACTTTTTACACCAAAACTTATACATGCCACTAAAAATATATTGGTGTTTCTCTTCAAACTCTGTCCAATTGATAAAATCTGTCATCATAGTGTCATCCGGGTAAATCGCCTGATATTTTCTCTTCAATTGCACCGACAGATCAGAAAACGAAACAAACTCCATATTCGTCACTGACAATAGATCTTTGATTCGTCCGAAATCAAAATACTCCTCTTGTTGATTGCAAAGCAAATCTCGCGCCATTGATAGTGTATAAAAGTCATCAAATTCAAGGAATGGCCGAAATGGGTGATCTTCACCGATGCCAAAAAGTGACAAACGTAAACGACGTAGGCAATCATCAGAAAATTGGTCAAGGCTACAGCCTATCCGACTCCTCAGATCAACAATTGGTTTCCTAGCCAATCGGCTGTAGAGGCCCAGGTGGAGATAGCCACCCTTCTTTAGAACTTGAATCAGCGCCATCAGTCCATCAATCGGTCGCTCCATGTGATGAATAACCCCAACTGACTCAATTACGTCAAATATTCTGCCTGCCATAGAAACATCCAGAATATCTCCTTGTATCAAATTAAGGTTCTTAACTCCGTATTCATGTGCCTTCCTGCCAGCATACGCAATACTAGGCAAACTGAGATCAATCGCTGTAACAGTAGCACTCGGATGCATCATGCTAACTCTAATCGCATGCGCCCCTGTTCCGCATCCGGCAATTAAAATTTGCAGCCCTTCAGATTTTGCAAATGGCAAACTGGCTCTAACCGTATCCATACAAGGATTTCCGATACTCACCCACCTAGGATAAGGGTTCCTTTCATAGTGAATACGCACCCTGGAAGATACTGGATCTATAGAATTTCCAAAGCTAGCTATACTAATAGAATCACGCAACTCTTGTTCCGGCTCTAGTATTTGTCTCTTGATAAGTGACATGTACGCATCTGGCAGTGTCCCTTTGCGCTCGTATTCAAGCAACGTCGCCGTCAAGGTCTTGTATATAGAAAGCCGAAAATAGCATCCAATTATGCCAATTTTTGGCAAAATACACCTTGAATCGCAAAATATGCTATCAAATATCTTTTCCAACGCTTCGCTCTCATAATCAGATACCCAATAAACATATTCGTTCAAAAAGCACTGTTCAGCGATTGCTGCAATCAAATTATCCGTCATCCAGGAACTCTCACTCCCACTATCAACAAGTTCAAAAAGCGCGCATTTTCGCAAATTCATCAAAAAGCACTCCCATTTAAGACTCGGAATAATGAGATACCTTAAACCATCCAAAAATAGTTGCGAATTAAGCCCTTGTGAAAAATTCTTTTCGTTTGAATAAAAATAGGTTTTGAAATCATCAAAATCTGTATGCTGCATTGCCTGGTGAAACACACTGAATTCCGGATCGTTCTCAAATACCTGAACCCAAAGCCTAGAACTAAGACTCAAATCAACCGTAAGCGGAGACAAAAGAAATCTACTAAGGCATGCCTTTTGATTGGATGTATAATTATCACCTACCTTGCCCATAAAGGAAGCGATGAGCAATTGCTGATGTAACGGATGAAGGGCCACAATATCTATTTATTAGTGTAATAGGGAGGTCCAAATTTACGAACCTTTTGCTCAACACGCCCGCGGTGAAATGAGGAGACTTCGTCTGTAAACGCCCTTGCAAAATCTCTTAACTCTCGGTCTGTAAAATTACAAAGACCATTCTCCTTGCAAGCGAAAATATCTCTCTCCCCGCATCGAATAGCTGATGGCAATGAATCATAAAGATCAGATCCAATCATGTAGTCCAAAATCTTCACATTGACCTGATCAATCGGAATCGACTTTGCAAATTCAATAGATGCTCCAATGGTCTCTGGGGTCTCCATTGGAGAACCAAGTATAAAGTTTCCGACACAAAATATACCAATGTCATTCGCATGATTGAACAGGTCCCTAATCGAAGATAAATCAGTCTTCTTTTTGTAAAATTCCATTGCTTGATTATCGACCGACTCAATTCCAAAACTGATGATGCTTACACCTGCCGCTCGACACAGGTCTAATAGTTCCTTGTCAATTCTCGACCAACTGCTAAGGGCAATCTTCCATGAATGTCCAGCGCATTCAGTAGCAATCTTACGTAAAAGCGATTTAGCCCGCCTAATATCAAAAGTAAAGTTATCATCTGTAACCCAAATATTCTTGTATCCAATCTCATAAAGACTTTGAAATTCCCGCACAGAATATTCAATTGAGTGACTAATAAATCTATTACCCCAGCCCTTTCTCTGACAAAAGCTGCATGTGTTCACACATCCTCTACTTGTCTGAATAAGAGCCGACCGCTCAATATTCGGTGATGTAAATATATTGCCTCCGCGTTCAACACGTTCTGAGAGAACTTCCCGGTCAGGAAATGGAAGCCAGTCGAGATTTGCGATTGATTTGATTGGAACTTGGTCTGCGGTTCCATGACGTATCAGGGAATATGCAACATCTACTATACTAGACTCCCACTCACTCTGAAATGTATAATCAGATAATGCCACATTTTCTCTTCTCAAAATGCAATCATATCCGATTACAATTGTCCGAATATGCTTGTATCTAACTTTTAGCGCACTGAGCAAATGCGTCCCGTGATGAATATTTAGAGTTCGCTTTAGAGGGAAAGCGTCGAACTCAAAGACAACTAAATTGACATCTCTTAGTATATCTAAATATTCATTCTCATCATAGACATCTGTAGAATAATCAATGTATGTAACATTAAATCCAGCTAACTTCAAAATCGAAGAAATGTATAAGAGATTAAGTGAATATCCGAACCTCCAGGGTTTCTGTTGATCAGGCCTTGGGTAAACAAGTAAAACATTTATTGTCTCAATCATTGTAGCTCGGAAATTTTAGAAAGTTCTGATAGCGCCCATAAACCAAAAGATGCCCCGTCTTCAATTTCGTGATACGCCCAAATCCCACTTGGAAGTTGGTTCGCCAACAACCATTCCTTGGATCGACTTAAAACTGCTATCGGAACCCGATTACGATACTGAAGCAAGCCAAGAACTGCCACGCTTGTGCAAAATACATCAGAAGCAACCGGATGCTCTTTCCAAGGTGCAAATCCTCCATCAATCCTCTGGTTCTCGACTAGCCACCGAATTGTATCATCAATTATCGAGAGATTCACAGGAACATACTCGCTTTTCGAAAATGCCATTAGAGTGTAGGCTGCCTTATAGGTGAGCGAATATATTTCAGAAATCCAGAGTTTCTCAAGCATTTGAAGACGCTTCGGTGTGGCAAGCGACGGCAAAAGGTACAATAAAAGTCCTGTCACTGGAATTCGACTCATGTCCCGACTTGATCGTCCCCACAACCCCTCTTCATTCGTGTTTTTATTTAGATAAACTTCGGCAGATGCGACTCTATCGGCATAAGCAATCGCGTCAACTTGCATGAGAAAACAGGTGTTCCAGACCGTGTCGGCTACACTAACCCATCCTCCATCTGCATTTTGCATTTGTAGACATCTCTCCAATATTACCGCTGGGACACATACCTTTGACATTCCAGATGCCATTAAAGCACAGCATGTTTTGGTTATTCTTTTAATCTCAAGGTTCTTTCGGTTCATTTCAGATGTCATCTCCTTTAAGGAACATATTGCTCGAAACATCTGAAATTTGAGTTTTGAATTATTCATAGCCTTATTTGAGATTCTTTAATTCACTAAATGATGTATCACGGTAGAATGTGGCAAAATCTCGTATGTTTGACCTGTTGAATAGCCACATCGCGAATCGCTCCAATCCTATTCCAAAGCCACCAGTTCGGCAATTTGAATAAGGAATCGAATTCAGGTACCACCCAAGTTGATTCATTAGTTTTAATTTGCTGAATTTCCGATGTAGCTCCATCACATTGTGAGAGCGTATTGAGCCCTCTGCCACTTCACCAACTTCTGGCAACAATAGGTTAAATGATAGTGTTGATCCGTCCTCAAGTCGCTCAGCCGTCCATGATGCAACAGTTTTGGGAAATCCATATACAAATATCGGACCTTCTTTAGCAATTTCTCTTTCGTGCCGTCCAAGCCCTCGTCCTCCAATTCCTCTGTCTTGCGCGACATCATTGTATAATATACGTCTGAAGGGTCGTGACGTTTGACTTAGAACGTCGTTACTCAGTATACCAGAATGCTCAGTAAGCGCAATTCTTTTTACTAGTGATTTGACTAGCATTTCAAGCTCGGTCATTAGTTCATCCAAATTTGTTTCAAGAGATGCTACCTCAAGCATATCAAATTCCGCCAGGTGCTTACGGGTTTTGGAATGTTCGGCACGAAAGCAGTGCTGTATGCTAAATGCCCGGCAGAATCGCATTGCACATGCATCAAGGTGCAATGCGTTGCTGCTACTCAAACGCGCGTCAATTCCAAAAAAATCTAATGGAAAGATTTCACCATTCCTATGGCCAAGGTGAATCGTTGGCAACCTGGTTTCTAAGTAGTTTAGAGATTCTAGGATCACTCTAAGTTCTGCATGCATCAGACCGTAAGGCACAAGCAAGGATGACAGTTTGGATTGTCGGCAGCAATTACGGCACCTCAGGTGTTTGAGAAGCTCTACAGCATGAAATTCATCATTCTGTAAAATAACAGAAAAGGAGACATAGTCTCCCTTTCTGATGCGCTTCATGCAGTTGAAAGCGACCAGACTGCATTCAAAACTTTCGCAGACGATGCGGTAGACATGAAGTGCGTTTTGGAGAACTATAAATGAAATTCCACCGAGATGTCGAACCGCGGTGACACATCCTTCGCGGTCGACTTGATTAGGCATTGTTCCAAATCCATTGAAGAATCTTGCTACCTTTATGCACCAGTTTGAACCCCGACCTAACAAGAGAAGAATTCATATTGATATTATTAGCAAAGGTCTTCGCCTCTAGTTCTGGGAACATACCTTGCGCAATTCGTAGAAGATTAGTGCCATGTCCACGATTTCTGTACTGTGGTAGCACATAGAGCTCTTCAATCATTGCTGCATTGTTTGGCCGGCCACTTTCTCGCATAAAAGCAATGATTCCGTCCCTTCCTTCGAGCAAATAGACATGCCGTCCAACCTTAATATTCGACCGAAATGTCTCAATTTTCTTGTCTATTGCTAGATGCTTCCTCTCAACTATTGAAATTTCAGCAACAATTTCGGCCATTCGGACCAGGTCGTCTCTGAGTGCTCGCCTCAGGTAAGTCTCCGGCAACAGAATGTCCTTGAAATTCTGACACAGAACGCGATGCATGTCATCCTCCTTGATTCCCGATTTTTTTATCGTATCCAATTCATGGGAGTAGACGCATTCACCTTCAGTTTTGTAGAATGGGTAATCGGATCCGAAAATCACACGATGCGCCCCAGCTTTCTCCACCAGTGCTCTTATGACCTTAGAATCACGTATTGTTGAGGTATCAAAGATAAGATTTTCATACTTCCTGAAAACTGGTAGAATCATCTCGATGACATCCTCGCCAGTAAATGGCCATTTCCGGCCCGAATGTGCCAATATAATTCGGAGTTTCGGGAAATTCTTGATGATCTTCTTTATTCGAGAAATACGATCTTCCCAGTGGGGGTGAATCATCAAGATAAGATTGTGCTGTTGTAAGAAGTCATAGGCCTCCGTAAACTGATGAGGTTCTCTTGCTCCCTGTAGGTAAAATTCTTCCTTAGCACCGGCAATTTGTGATTTGTGTTGGCACAATTGCGAAATGTCATTAGAGATCAACAGCATTGGGAGGAATAGATCAGGCCGACAACTGGCAGCCTTCAAAACATAATCGTTTGCTTTAGCCGTTTGAATATATGGCAGCGGAAATGGGAATACCAGTGCCTTAGCTATTGATTGCTTTTCAGCCTGCCTAACGTATTCATTCCAGCGACTTTCCCGAGCGTTGTTCAAAATCGGAAGCTCCACCGTGTTAACGGATGGAGGGGGCGAAAAGAACGCCTTTAAGCCAAGGTGAACATGAGTGTCGAAGATCATACGAAATTGAACATTGATGGCTTAACCGGGGGCAGATCAACTCACCCACCCCCGGTTAGCGATACGCTAATTGCAATTACAATTGGTGCATCCGAAGCACCATTTTCCTTCTGTAAACGTGTTCCAAATTTCTTCAGGGAAGGACATCCCGTCTTCCTCGATAAATACTGGTGTTTGATATTGTTCCATAAATTATATCTGTTGATTGTGAATTAGAACTGGCTAAACAATTTGAATTGTGGTTTCGTATCTGATCGTTATCCTCCTTTCTCTATTATTATTTTCGAGTCGGCCCATTTTTGGACAAGACTGAGAAAGTCCGTTTCAATTTCATCGGGATTGGCGTCATATTTTATTTTGAGGCCTGAAATGATCTCGCCGATAGCTCGCTCTCCGTCGATTGCTTCAAGCATTGAGTATGCAACTTTGTTAAGTTTGAAAATCTTGCCGTCAGTCAAATTGAATAAATGGTATCCGCTTACCGATTCGTCAAGACTGTGTAAAACATAATCGGATGCGAGGCAATATACTTGATTCTTCATGGTTTTGGTGTCTGTTGTAATTGGCTAATCCAGCATTGAGGATCAGCGCCCATGTAGTCTCCACTTGTTGCGTATGCTGCTGCGCGGCATCCTCCACAATTGGCCAACAGAGAGCATGTCCTGCAAGAGTTATGAAGCAATTGCTTATTACGCAACTTCCACAATATTGGTGATGTATACCAAATTCGGAAGATCCCGTCAGTAAGGACATTTCCAAGGGGGATTTCGAGCCTGCGGCAGGGTAATACAGTTCCGTCGTGGAGAATTGAAAGACAGCTATATCCTACCGGGCAGAAGCCTCCGGAATTAGAATCCACGAGACACCAAAGTGGTCTAGATGTTCTCAACTTCAATTGAGACTCCTTTCCCAACGCTTTCTTACGAATATCAATCTTCGTATAGACTTCCATCAATAGGCCAGGTGCAATTGAATCTGTAATTTCAAACTGCAATCCAGTAGGCGTTGCTCTTTCAATGGTGAGTGCGTTCACGCCCAGATCAATTGCGTAGTCAATCATATTTAATGCATCATCAACATTTCGTTTTGTTAATGTGAACATAACGGCGGTGTTGATTCCGCTTTCTCGAAGCAAGGTAATGCCCCTAATCGCCTTGTTAAAAGAGCCATTTCCCCGCGTTGAATCGTGAACGGCTGAAGTAGAGCCATCGAGCGAAACCTGAACTTCCCGAAGTTTACTGTAGCGCGCCAGACCCTCAGCAATTTCAGGTGTAATAAGTGTACCATTTGTCAGAATACCAACCCAATTAAAATGGCTGGAAGCCTCCAAATAGTCGAGAAGTCGAAAAAGAACATCAGGCTGCATCAACGGCTCACCGCCAGTGAGTGATACACGGCCTACATGTTTCCAGCGTGCAAGGGCAGACTCAATGTTTTGTGCTATACGAAGTAAATCACTAACTGGCAGTGATTTAGCTTGATATTCCTGTTGGTAACAATGTTTACATCTGAGATTACAACACTCAAGAAAATGCCACTGGAAGTAGAAACCTGGAAGCGGTTTGCCTGGCAAGCGGGGAAGAGTATCAATGCCCCCTATGGGTTTCGTTGTTTCAGTTGATCCCATGGCCGTGTGAATTCTTATTGGGGGGAACGCAGTAGTGCCCTACGCTATCGTTGTGGCGCATTTCTGGCTTCGATTTCTGCTGTTGGGCGTGGAATTTCATTTGCAATCCAGAAATTACCGATTTCCGTAGGGAAATTCTTTCAGAAAGCCTCTAAACTGCAAGCAGTTCGACAGGAAAGGAGCAGAAAGTTTCGGATTTTTTTTCGTGGAAACGCGATCCCACCCTGGAAATCCTCGAAAATGCTCTGAAAACTCCTTGCAGAGCCTGGGTGTATTTACATTGCATACACGGCTGTACATGCTGGGGCAACCCTCGCCTGACGGGCAGGGCTTTCGCCGCCCGCCTACGGCAGGAAGGACGATGGCTGGTGAATGCAAGTTTTCGACCACCAACTCGCCGCCTTGGCAGAAATCACGGCAAGGGCAAGAGCCTTTTACGGCGGAACATGGCGCAAGCTTCCGATCCGCGCCAGGTTTCATTCGCTGTTGGCCGGCCCCACCGGCAGCGGGAAATCCGCGCTCGCAACGATGGCCGCCCAGGCCCTGGCCGCCCAGGCCATGCCCGTAACGCCCCTCCGGGTTGCGGTTCCGGGCTGGGTCCCGGCTGGTGCCACCGGGCGTTCAGTTGCAGAAACCATCGAAACAATTGCTCAAGCCGTTGATAGAAACAGGAGAACCCTCTTAATTCTCGACGAGCTCGATAAGGCATGCGCCCCAAGTTCTAACGCACTCTCCTGTTCGGACTCACCCTGGCAGCAGCATTGCCGTCTGGAGATCTACGAACTGTTAGATGGTCATTGGCCAAGGGGCCTCAAAATTCCAGAAACAGACATCGACGATGATGATTCGACAGACGAAACCCTCCGTCGGGAACTGTTGACTCAAAAACTTCAAGAGACCGTATTTATATTGGGGGTCGGAACATTTCAGTCGTACTTTGACTCCGCACCGCACCGAAGAATCATCGGGTTTAGCGGGGACGCCGACACAGCAGCAGACGAGATCTCCCTCGATGTTATCGCTGAAACACTGCCACGGGAACTAACTAACAGGTTTGGTGACCTTATCCGGCTACCGGAACTTCGCGATGAACATTACCGACTGATTGCCCGCCAGGCCGAAGAATCACTGCCCGAGGGAATGCGGCAGGCATTCCGACTGGAGGTCGACCGCCGTATCCAGTCGGCAATCTCAGCCAAGAAAGGGGTCCGATTCATTGAAGAGGCATTGCTAGAAGTTCTCAAAACCCTCCCGCCGGAGCCACCCATCAAACTATCTCTGCCGTCTTCACAAATCATTAAAGCCGACATCATTGAATCATGCATACTATAATCCATCGCCATCTCGGACGCATATTTCACGCCGCCGCCCACCCGGACCTCATAGTAACCCGTCCGACCTATGCATTTATCCCTGAAGAATTCTTCGATGAGTCCGGCTTCCAACGAACTCGCTACCTGGACAGTGAGTGGCCCCATATCAATGTCGGAGCCAACCCGCTTGCGATTGGTAGTCATGTCATCCCTGATCCGACCCGGCCAGCGAACATCCGCTCAAAGTGCCCAATTCTGCGCGAGTTTCTCGGCCGCCTCGAAATCATTACCACCATCAAAACAACAGCCTAACTACAATAGAACATGATCAAAGTTATTAAAGCACACCTCGAATTGTTTGCCTGCCCCACCATCATTGTCGGCGAGACTGATGACGGATGCACGATCTACGCAAGATATAGATGGGGCAATCTATCCGTGCGGATAGATCCCCGTGAAGACCCACCCCTTGGAGGCGCTGAAGGAACATGGATTTATGAGCAGCAAATCGGCGGTGAGTATGACGGAACCCTCGCATACATGACTCTCGTTAAACAAACGGAACACCTAATCAAATGGCCCGAAGAAATCGACAAATGACGCTACTCAGGAAACTGTGTGCGAAGAAAGCCACGCCGGAAGAAATCGAGGCAATCTGCAAATACAATCCTCAGTCAGCCTTGATCTTCGGGGAGGTGTCTCTCACCGGCGACCAAGTCGCCGCATGTGCGCGGCGGGTTCCTGGAATCGGCATTGCATTTGCATGGCACAGGCTCCCGCCCGATCTTTTGGCTAAGTGTATTCGTCGTGCCCCCGCCATCGCACTTCTGTTTTTACCCGATGAGTTATCAACCGAACAGTGGGCATACTGCAAACGGCGGGCTCCAAATGCAGCTAAGGAGCTCCATATCCAATTTTACGAAGCCCTCCTCCACAAAGAAGCACCCTGAATACCAATCTGGTAGAGTTAATAAGGCTCTGCGTGGTCTTTCGACCGCCGCACTGGCCAGAAAAGAATTATCAAAATTGTAAATCAACCTACTAAAAGATCATGCTACTCCTACTTCAAATTTTTCTGGCGGTTATGTTCATCATCACGCTATTCCAAGTGATCCTCGACTTCTTTTATGGAAGTTATCTTATCGTCACCGGACTGTTCCAACTTGTTGTCGGTTACGCACTCAAGTTTGTCGCTCGGATCTTACACATCATCGACCGCAGAAGCACCACCGCCCGACCGCCGGTTGTTAAACCTGCGCGCAAGGGCATCACCTGGCGGGTAATACCTTAGACTTAATTATTCCAATCCAGCGATCTCAACGACAGCGGCGCCTTGGGCACACCATGTGCGCCCTAGCATAACCACACGAAGCCGAGTTGCACAACATAAACCTGTATGCATGACACCGTCGAAATATTTCCTCTTCCGCCGGGGTCTGATATGAGCAAGCAGGCTGAAGCTATGGCTTGGGCCGCGTGGATCATGGGAAGCCCGGATGGGGCAGGAGCTCCACCAGCGCCGGACGATCCACCAGTCGACGTGACCACGGGGCAGGCGTTTGCCGCCCCGCAGGAACATAAATAGATTTACAGGTATGGCTACCAACAGACCTATATATCTAGTTTTCTGAACAGTACCACACACAAACACGATACACACCATGAATACTAACCTACTCGACGCAATATGCAACAAAGGCGTCCTTGTTTCTACCAGCATCCGTTATTGGCGCGGGTGTAAGCGTCTCAAAGCCGAGGACCTTGGACTTGATCCGTCTCAAGTTTCCGACCGCCTCATCCGACTCGGACAAAAAAGACTAATTGCAAAAGACGCTCTGGCAGATTTTGCGCTGATAGAATCACGCGCACACGCCACAGTCGAAGGGGCAAGCTTTCCCTTTCTCGGCGGCCTTGCAAGATTCGTCCCAAACCCACACCTTACTACAACTATAGCTGCTCTGGAGAAGCTCCGGGCCGAATTCGAGGACGCGACCCGGTCGTTTGGGGAAAACTACCCACAGCTACGGGAACAAGCACTGGCCGAGTGGCGCGAAGCCGCACGCCATTTGAACGGCAACGCCGAACGACTGCTGGCCACAATTGAGCAATCGTTCCCGCCTGTGGGAACAATCAACCAACGATTTGAGTTCCAATGGCAACTATTCCAAATCGCTGCCCCTGAGGGAATCCGGCTCGAAGTAACAAATGGTGTAGCAGAATACGAAGCTGCGGAAAGTCGCCGACGCGTTGCCGACGAAGCGACCCGCCAAATGCAAACTGACCTCGACGGATTCATCAGGGAATCTGTAACTTCACTCCGCGAAGAAACCGCCAGACTCGCATCAGATGTTCTAGCAACTATCGACGGAAGTGACAAAGGAGTGCATCAGCGGACGTTGAACCGGATTGGCGGATTTATCGACTCTTTCCGGTCGTTGAATTTCGCCGGTGACCAGCAGTTAGATAGCATGCTCGAACGATTCCGCCGCGATTTGCTCAATCGCAGCGCCGAGCACTACCGCAACGATTCTGGAGCCATGGCTAGTCTGACAGACGGACTGTCACGCCTTCGGGAAAATGCAGTGCAACTCGTACGTGAAGATGCGTCCGACATCGTCTCCCGTTTCGGGCAAATGGGCACACGCCGCCTCGCAGCAGTCATCTGAATTGAAATATCCAACCAACCCAAACAACATGAGTCACTTTACCACAATCCAAACACAAATCCGGGATATTGACGCTCTGGTCTGCGCTTGCGTAGAACTCAAGCTCAAGCTCGTCCCGGATTCCACCTGCCGTGGATACGCTGGTGTCGTCCGTCAGGCACCGTACGTCATCAAGCTCAAAGGCCCCTATGACATCTCCGTAGATCCATCCCCGGCGAAGGACGGAACCTATGGCCTAACAACCGATTGGTGGGATGGTCATGTCGAAAAAGAAGTTGGCCAAGGATACGGACGCCTGCTGCAAGCCTATGCTGTCCACAAAACCATACGCGAGGCTTATACACGCGGACTGCGCGTAGTCCGTAAACAGGAACGGGACGGCTGTGTCTTACTCTCTCTGGAAGGAGGCCTGCTGTGATCCGTCGTATTTCCGTCAGAGTATCTCCAACCGGGGAAATCTCGGTTGAAGCAATTGGATACAAAGGCAAGGGCTGCGAAGCCGCTACTAAGGCGATAGAGGACGCGCTGGGCAATCCCGGAACCCGCACCCGAAAGGCCGATTATTGGCGGCAGGAATCCACAAGCAAAAACCAGCAGCGGTTAGGGGGTGAATCCGAATGAAAACTACCCTCCGAATCGGCCCCGACGGCACCATTGACTGTCTTTACACCGAAGCAATTGATCTCCGTGTACTCGGCAGACTGGAAGTTTTTCGAGCCACGGACATTCGCTTCTGTGATAAATCACAACAGTGGAATGTGAGGTGCGCATCCACCGGCAAACTCCTCTATGCCAATCCTTCGAGAAAAAACTGTCTCGCGTGGGAACTCGATAACTTGGCTCCACCGAATCCAAATGCCACACGCCCCGCCAACACGCTGCCAAACCTCAACCCTGTCACTCCATCAACACTATGAACCTTAGTACCTACCTACGCGCCGGTTATCCTGGCATCGCAATTATCACAGCCGAAGAAACACGCGCCGAATCAGAAATCGCCGCCGTATGCACGGCTAGCAACCGCCAACTTCATTCATGGTCTTCGAGCGAGGGACTCGTTGATTTGACGGAAGGCCGCGTCAGCGCATGCCCGGATCCGTTGGATGCACTACAATTACTGGATGCCATGTTTTCCCGTCGGGAACCGCAAACCGTAGTACTGTTGCGCGATCTGCAACTTTACCTCGATCAAACCGACCCCATGCTCATTCGGAGGATCAAGGACATCCTGCGCACAGCCAAAACCAATGGTCACACGCTCATTATGTTAGGGTGTCGTCTCAAACTTCCACCCGAACTCGAACACGAAATCACCCACATCGACTTCGGCTTGCCAGATAGTCTTCAATTGGCTACTGTGTTAGATGGTATCATTTGTGGGACCGAAGGTCTGAACGCTCCAGAACCTGAAATCCGCGAAGCAGCTTTGCAAAATGCTCTCGGACTCACCTCCACTGAGGCAGAAAATGTGTTTGCTCTATCTGTGGTCGAAACCAATGGAATTTCTCCAGCGGTTATTGCTCGCGAAAAAGCCAGCGCGTTGAAAAAGAGCGGGTTAGTTGAGATTATCGAATCCACCACATCTTTGGAAGATGTAGGCGGCTTAGAAAGCCTCAAAGTGTGGCTCCAGCGCCGGGCCGGGGCTTTCGGTGAATCGGCCAAGGCCTACGGCCTGCCCGCACCCAAAGGTTTGCTCATCGTTGGTATTCCCGGAACAGGCAAATCACTAACAGCCAAAGCCACCGCCAGCGCATTTGGATTACCCTTGCTGCTGCTCGACATGGGCCGCGTCTTCGGCGGAATCGTCGGACAATCGGAAGCCAACTTGCGATCCGTCATCCAAACCGCCGAAGCCATCGCACCCTGTGTATTATGGATTGACGAAATCGAAAAGGGATTCTCCGGCAGCAAATCGAGCGGCAGCAGCGATGGAGGCACGTCTTCCCGTGTCTTTGGTTCCTTCCTGAGCTGGATGCAGGAAAAGTACAAGCCGGTCTTCGTCGTCGCCACCGCCAACGATGTTTCAGCACTCCCACCCGAGTTTCTACGCAAAGGCCGTTTCGATGAAATGTTTTTTGTCGACCTACCCGACGAACTGGAGCGCAAACAAATCTGGGACATTGTCATTCAGCGCCACGGTCGCAAGGTTGCGGACTTCGATTGCGTCGCCCTTTCCCGTGCCGCCGAACAATTTACCGGGGCCGAAATCGACGCGGTGTTTGTGGATGCATTATTTGACTCGTACTTGGAAAACCGCGAACCCACTGACCTCGACCTGGCCACTGCGATAACTCGCACCGTGCCGCTAGCAAAGCTGATGGACGGTCAGATTGCCTCTCTGCGCCACTGGGCGAAGGGAAGGGCACGGGAAGCCGCTGGCAACCGCACCGCTCAAAGCAAGAATTCCCGCCGTGTCACAACCGGGGAAACGAATTGGAATTTCTGATGGAGAAATGACATGACCCGCAATCGGCGTTCTCGCCGGTTTGCGGGTATTTCTCAATAAAGAAATCCCATCACAATAAATAGCCCGCGTGCAGGCTGTCGCCAGCCCACAAATGGCCGAAACAATCATCTATTATGCTTACTACCACACTAACAGGATACGTCGGTTCCGTGAAATTCGTCCATGCTCCCGGAAAATCTCAGGTTCTCAATATCAATATTGCCAGTAACCGGCGCGTCGGCGAGCGAGAATTTACCGATTGGGTTTCACTCAAACTCTGGGGTGAGCGGGCCGAAAAACTTGCCCCTCATATCAGCAAGGGCATGCACCTCTTGGTGACCGGTCGCCCCGAGGCACGGGGTTTTAGAAAAGCCGATGGCACCGTCGCAGGGGAACTCGTGTTGCACATCGTGGAACTGGAATTTCTCTCTGCCAAATTCAAGGGAGAAGCCGGTGGAGACCACGCCGAATCCAGTAATCACGCGCCATACGACGCACCGATGCAGTTAGAGATGGCGAGGGCAACAGCCGCTGACTAAACGCAGCGACCCAAGAATCAGATAGAGAAAGGCGGACGGGGAAACCCGTCCGCCTATTTTCGTATGGGGTTCGTTACACGTTTCGATCACCGCACCTCTGCCGCCAGCGCTTCCGCTTGAAGCACCACGGTGCGGATCGCCGCATCCTCCGCAAATACGGATACCCTCCTGATTTGGAA
>Ga0194047_10001347_pt1 | contig 15154 bp, 18 predicted proteins | sample JunL225m_MetaG_2_FD_160070 | JGI IMG/M metagenome (GOLD analysis project Ga0194047, IMG submission 160070) | Anoxic zone freshwater microbial communities from boreal shield lake in IISD Experimental Lakes Area, Ontario, Canada - Jun2016-L221-5m | ecosystem: Environmental > Aquatic > Freshwater...
GTTATGTGTGGATTCCGTGTCGCTCTCGGCGGTGCCCAGAGCCTGTATGGCGTCACACCTGACCTGACAACCATGGGCAAGATTATCGGTGGCGGCCTCCCTGTTGGAGCCTTCGGAGGTAAACGGGAGATCATGGAGCGTGTTGCTCCTCTTGGCGATGTCTACCAGGCAGGGACCCTTTCAGGCAATCCGCTGGCATTGACCGCAGGCCTTGAAACCCTTAAAATCCTTATTGAAGAGGATCCTTATCCGGAACTTGAAAGGAAAGCAGCAATACTTGAAGCTGGTTTCAGTGAGAACATGCAGAAACTTGGTCTGAACTATGTGCAGAACCGCGTCGGCTCCATGTCCTGCCTCTTCTTTACAGAAACACCGGTCGTAAACTTCGACAGTGCCATCACTGCAGATGTTAAAAAGCATGGCAAATACTTCCATTCCATGCTCGACCAGGGCATCTATCTTGCTCCATCACAGTTTGAGGCGATGTTCACCAGTTTCGCACACACCGATGCTGATCTCGAAAAAACCATCAAGGCAAACTATAACGCCCTTGTTGCTTCCGGCAAGTAGGTCTGCAATCGCCTTTCATAAAAAGGGAAGCCTCGTGGCTTCCCTTTTTTGTTTAAAGCATCTTACCCCTACCTCAGACAGCTTTTGTCTCGCTCCTTCCATTATTTTGCCCATGTCTGGTTTTGAGCACTCGTTTTTATATGTATCCTGAAAGTCGGATAAAGCGCACACTACAAGGAGGTCACTCCCAGATATTCCAAGAACAGCCGATCTCGGGTTACTGACTCAGTAGACCAGCGGTAGTTGCCCATGACAGTTCGTACGTGAGTCGTCTCAATGCAGTCGAACCAATCCAGAATCTGAGCGAGAGAGCGTTGCTCAAGCCACTGGTCCAATTTTTTTTCGAGATTGGCAATGGTTGCTGGTGCCAGTGCAAGGCACACCGCAAGTCGCCATAACATGGGAAGTACTACGCCTCACAGGTACAGAGCCACTGGCTATGCGTGCCAGCAAGAAGCTCCGTACTGATGAACTCTATTTGACCAGTTTTTCGCCGACGCGCTTACGGATGGAATTAGATCGAGTTCCTCTCTGGCGTGGTGACCATGTACCTGTAAAACAACTTGTTGAAGATTTTGCACGTTACCTCTACCTTCCACGCCTCAAGGATTCGTCAGTGCTCTTACGGGCTATCAGCGATGGCTTGACGTTACTCTCCTGGTCGCAGGACTGCTTTGGGTTTGCCGACAGCTTTGACGATGCAGCAGGCCGCTACAAGGGTTTACGCAACGGCTCTGTGGTTCCAATTACTGACCCCAACTCACCTGAGTTAGTTGTGAAACCGGATATTGCATACAAGCAGATTGAAGCTGAGCGTGTGGCTCTTACAACAAACCCGGCTTCTGGTGGCAAAAACGAGACAGAAGATGGCTTGGGTGAACAACATCGGTTAGGCGAAAATTTCATCGAAGCACCATTGCCGCCCGCCTCAACAAGACCTAAACGTTTTCATGGTACAGCCACACTCGATACCACACGTGTCGGACGTGACGCCAGCAAGATTGCCGAGGAAGTCATTGCTCATCTGGCCAGCTTAGTTGGTGCGAGAGTTACTGTAACCATCGAAATTGAAGCCGAATTACCTGAAGGGGCCCCAGATAACGTTGTTCGAACAGTGACCGAAAATAGCAGGACTCTGAAATTTACAAGTCAGGGATTTGAAAAGGAGTAGTGCGCTTCACAGAAAATGATTGTGCACTTACGGGCGACCCTTGTGGTCGCCCTCCGTGGCAGCTTCTCAAGCACTTCATTTGCAATTCTATGTTATTCAATGATCCCTGATCGCACACTCTCTCTGGTAATCATCACACGTTCTGCCGAATCCCTCACCATCTGCTGAAGCAGCGGCAGAAAGCCTTCAATATTCTCCGTAGTGTCCACAAGCTCAACAATCATGGGAAGGTTCAGGCCAAACTCCACAATTTTAGCGGTATTGATATGCAGGTCGTGACCGTAGGAAAGCACACCCTTCATTACTGTCGCACCCGCCATGCCGAGCTGCCGGGCTTCACGGACGATCTCCTCATAGAGAGGGCGATGACCGAATCGTACATGTTCACCGACAAAGATCCTGAGCGATTCCAACTGTTTCAGTTCCATAATTCCCCTTATGTCCAGAGTTTTGCAAAAAGCGTTCCTGAATAGAGAGCGATCAGCCCCCCTGCGATACTGCCAAAAAGATACATACTGGTATAAAAGATCTGTCCATCTCTCATGAGTGCGGTGGACTCAAACATATACGCGGAAAAAGTAGTAAACCCTCCGCAGATGCCCGTCACCAGAAATAGTCTTGCTTCAGGGGAAACAAGTGTCGTGGAAACCGCCAGCTCACTCAGAAAACCAATCAGAAAACTGCCTAAAATATTAACAGCAAAGGTTGCAAAAGGGAAGCCCGGTGCGAGCGGAGAGAACAGCAGCGTCACCATGTAACGCGCTGCGGAACCAAGAAACCCACCCGTACCGACCATCACCAGCGGCCATGCATGTTTACCGACCATGGCCACCTTGCCCCTCTTCTATACGCTTGTGTGCGCAGCACATCTCATCGAGAATACCGAGCAACGTATTGAAAATACCCACACAAACTATTGTGGGCGCCCATAACCCTATAAAAATGGCAATCAACTCATGGTTTGCCCCTGTACCAAAAATAAATACGTAGATGGATAGCAGTATCGACAACGATGCTCCGATAAAATAATAATGCGGCTTCATACCCTGAGTTTGATTAAGTGAGCCCTACCAGTAAAATGTAATAATAAGGTCATGAAAAAACCAGTTCAACAACACTTAATCTGGCCAACGCTCCCTTACTCAATATCAATATGCACCTCATTGCGCCGCAGAAAAGGAAGAGTCCATGGCGGATCATAGCTTGCCGCTCGCGCTCCTGAGAGTACCCTGTTCCCGTTCTTCTCAAGCCATCCGGTCAGCTTCTCTGCAAAATTCCGGAGATTATGTTCAGAATGTAAGCCGGAATAACGGATAACACCAACCTTCTTTCCCGGAAGCATCCGCAGTTTCACTGCGTCGTCAAGAGGAACTGGAAGCGTTTCAAGCCTATACCCTCGGGCATCACAAACGACATCACCCAGGCATTGCCTTTTTTTTCCTGTATCACCGGAGCAGTCATCGATATTTTTTCACTGACAGGTTCCTGCAGCACCGGAGCGGTCATGGCAAGTTTCTGTTTTGCCCGGTTCTTGCCGAAAATATAACCTGCAAGACGACTGAAAGCAGCGCCGCTTGTTTGCCCGTAAGAGCCTTCAACAACCGTTTCAGCAACAATCATCTCCCCATATTGCCTGATTTCAATCTCCCCGTCCTGAGAAAGAACCTTGTATGGTGGTTCATTTGCCGTACGCTTTCCCAGAACCGAACAGCCTGCAAGCATCAGACTTGTCATCAGCAGCACCGACCATGCACCCATAATTTCCTCCCTAAGATCATCACGATTAGAGAACCTTCTTGTCAAACTAAACAATTATAACAGTGAAAAGGTTTTTTGATAGCTTGAGATCAGCTCAAAAATTGACATTCTCATAAATGAGCTTTAATTTGTCGTTACGAGAGTTTGATATCCTAACTTGGAGAGCTGCCATAGTTTTAACGCTGAAACAACGAGTACTTGCCATCGATTACGGAACAAAGCGTATCGGAGTGGCCCGCAGTGATCCTTTTGGTCTCTTTGCCCAGCCAGTCGGCACCTTTGACCGTGCAGGTTTTTTCAAGACCCTTGAGGCAATGCTGGGAACGAATAATATTGAAAAAATCATTGTTGGTTATCCGCTGAGTAATACCGGCGAAAAAAACGCCATGACCGGAGTGCTTGACCGCTTTATTGATGAGCTTTCTGTAGCATTTCCCCTTATACCCGTCGAAACCATCAATGAACATCACTCATCGAGGGATGCACAACGCATCCTGATTGCATCGGGCAACTCCAGAAAAGTGCGGCAGAAAAAAGGCCGTCTCGACAGCGCAGCAGCATGCCTCCTCCTGAGCGATTACCTTGAAACCCATCGATAAAAAGAAAGCAATGGCTTTTCGGAACTGCTTCTTTATCTTTAGTCTCATGGATTGGTAACCTCCTTGCTCAACGTTTTCAACTAATATGTTTCATGAGTAGTTCAGCAATGCTTGACGTTTTTAAAACAACTGGCGCTCTGCTCGAAGGTCATTTCAAGCTGACATCCGGACGGCACAGCAATACCTACTTTCAGTGCGCAAAAGTGCTGCAGTATCCGGAACATCTCACCGCAGTCTGCAGCCGGATCGCCCGGCATTTCGCCGGCAAAAACGTTGAAACAGTCATCTCTCCCGCTATTGGCGGAATTGTCGTTGGAACGGAAGTAGGTCGCCAGCTCGGAGTAAAAACAATTTTTGCCGAACGCAAGGACGGGATCATGACCATCCGCAGAGGATTCAGCCTTGAACCGAACGAACGAGTGCTTGTCATTGAAGATGTCATAACCACCGGAGGATCGGTAGCCGAGGTTATTGAACTCATCAACCGTTCCGGAGCTTCACTTGTCGGGGTTGGTTCGGTTGTTGACCGCAGTAATGGACGAGTCAAACTTGCTGACGACCACTATTCAGTGCTTTCAATGGAAGTAATAAGCTACACTCCAGAAGAGTGCCCTCTCTGCAGAGAGGGAGTGGCCATTGATACCCCCGGAAGCAGGGCAAACAGGCAACATTGAACAGCATGACTGAGCATCCACCTATCAGAAGCATTTCGTTTATTGGACTCGGATTGATCGGAATGTCACTGTTGAGAGCAATAAAGCGCTCACCGCTTGCCATAGAAAGCAATATTCTGCTGCAGGGGTTCGACCCCAACTTTACCGACAGCGACCGACAGCGCGTCACGGAGCTTGGTCTTGAGCAGTTTATAGACGACAAAAAAACGCTCTACAGCGCTGACCTCATTATCCTGTCAGCGCCGGTTGAAGTCAATATTGCTCTCCTCGAAGAGATCAAAATGTGTGCACCACCGACTACTCTGGTCAGCGATGTATCAAGCACCAAATCTCTTATCGCCCGAAAAGCCTGCGAGCTTGACCTACCTTTTATAGGCATGCACCCGATGGCAGGAAAAGAGCAGCAAGGTTATCATGAAAGCCATGAAGAGCTGCTGCAGGGCCGACGTGTTATTCTCTGTGACAGCAAAAGCCTCCTCTCCGGAAAAAAAGGCGCATTTCTCATTGAACTGCTTCACTCAGCAGGGTGCACAACGCTCTGTATGAACCCCGATGAACACGACCGCATCATAGCAAAAATAAGCCATCTGCCTCAGTTGCTCTCGACATTGCTGATGACCTACTGTGGAGACTCAATCAGTAAATCAGGCCCAGGGTTCGCCACCTTTACAAGGCTTGCAGGAAGTTCATGGCAAATATGGCGCGACATCATCGCAACAAACAGCGATAACATTGCAGAGGAACTTGAACGCTTTTCTACAGAACTTGTTCAACTGTCGCAGGAAATACGCCGTAGCGACCTTGAGCAGCTTGAATCGCGCTTCAGTGATGCCAACCGGCTTTATCAAACCCTTAAAGAGGTGAACCAGCAATGAAATTCGCAATTGTTGTCAATGTTTCAAGGGAGACAGCGCTTGATCTTGCCCGAAAGCTGGGTTCATGGTTCACGGAGCGGGGCATTGCTTATATGTTTGAAACACAGTCCGCCGAAAAACTGCAGATAACACAATCTCTTCCTATTGAGCAACTCAGCAAACACTGTGACGTTTTTATCTCGCTTGGAGGCGATGGAACACTGCTCTTCACGTCGCATTATTCCGCAGCAAAGCCCGTTATCGGTATCAATGTAGGCTACCTCGGCTTTTTAACCGAGTTTACCCAGTCTGAAATGTTCGGAGCTATCGAAAAGGTACTCAACGGTACTTACTCTATTCATAGTCGACGGCAGCTCGAAGCATCCCTCCCTGTGAACAACGAGTTGCAGTGCTTCAAAGCTCTGAATGATGTAGTCATTGAAAAAGGCACCTATCCGCGTATTCCAACATTTGTCATAAAGCTGGACGGTGAACTGCTCAGTTCCTACAGGGCCGACGGTATTATTATTGCCACATCAACAGGCTCCACCGCCTACTCCATGTCTGCCGGCGGCCCAATCATCGCCCCGAAATCAAACGTTTTCGTCATAACCCCGATATGCCCGCACATGCTGACCGTCCGACCCATCGTTATCAGCGATGACAAGGTTATCGAGGTCTCTGTCGATGCCCCTGATGGAGAGTTCCCACTCAACTGCGACGGCCATTTCGGAAAATTTCTTGCCCCACAGGAGGTCGTCATTGTAAAGAAATCCGCCGAGCTTATCAATCTTGTCGCCAACGAAAGTCGCACGTATTGCGAAATTCTGCGGACAAAACTGCTCTGGGGTCGCGAGCATAATTTCGGACTCTAACCAGCCGATTATCTTTTCGAACAAATCAGGCTGAACATTTTCATGAGTAACACTATCTCTTCCGGAGCTCTTCACCAACTGCTCGGCATTCCTCTTGATACGCCACTGAGTATCGACGAAATGTGCAGACGACTCAAACCCCTCATCTATCCGGCACCCGTTCTCACAAGTCGCCTGGAGCTGTTTTGCCGCGCCCTCGTCACTGCCATGCAATCGCTGGACATAACGGTTCTTTCAGGAGAGGAGGCATCCGGAACTGACGGTCGATTTGCACCTGGTACAGTTATCTTCGCGCCGGGTTATTTTCCTGACAACCTGCTTGCCATCAACCGGGTTGCAACGCTCTACAACAATATCATTGTAGGCATTTATGACGAACCTGCGCCGATAACCACCGACGCACTGCCTCAGCAGCGTCTTGATGCCATTGTCGGACGCCTCGCCCGCGACATGGTTCATATCCTTATCTTTGTTACCGACCGCTCATGGACAATCTGCACCATGAACGGAGGGGTAGTGACCTTCAACACGCCATATCCCTCTAAGGAGGATGTCCGCAGCACACTGGTTCCGAAACTCACGGCACAGGTTGTTCCTCCAAGACCGGAAGAGCTTGACATTGCATACGGCCAGCTGAAGACCGACACCCCTGAGTTTAAAGCGGTTGCTGATGATTTTCTGCAGTGCAGCGCACTTTGGAGCAGCAACTCCTCTCTCTTAACGCATACCTCGACAGCAGGGCTTGAATATCGCAGCGACTTTTACAAAAGAATTGTTGCCCGCTATCTCGACCAGCGCAGCGGCATGAGCTACGGCTTCTTTGCCCGCCAGCTTCCGGTAACGGTGCAGCCTGCGTTCTCGTCCGGAAGTGCGGATAGAGTGACGCACAACATAAACCAGCCAACAGGCCTGGTAGAGATCAGCATGAAGCAGAAAACTCTTCTTGTTCACCTGCCGGATGTCAGTGTCATAACCACTAGATCAGGATGCAGAAAACATAACCTAGATCCGAAAAAAGATCTTGTGGAAATCGGGCTGATGCATGGCCATGATCGCAGTCGAATCTACCTGAAAACCCCTGAAGGATGCTCACAGGCCAATGCCGCCAAACCATCCTTCGATACCCTGACCATTCTGGCACATGCGCTGGGCAATGCCCTGGCCGCAAGTATCCTCATGACCATGAGACCGGAAACAAGCTTTCCCGGCCATCTTGCACGATTCGGAGCATCCATAACCCACTGGCATGACTATCCGCAAAGTGAACTGCTGCCCGAGGGCTATTTTCTGCACGGGGAGAAAAATCCTCCCGTATCCTGCTCAACACCGCAATCAGCCGCATACAGCCTTTGCGGCAAAATAGAAGCGCTTGAGAACGCTCTTGAACATGGGATCGACTACAGGGGAGATGTCCATATCGAACCAAACCACGGCACCAATATCGTCGGCATGCTCTCACTTGCAGAAACAGCTGAACTCATGAACCCTCTTACTCCGGAGTTTCTTCTTCAGGAGACTCGACGTATGGCCATTTGCCCTGATGCATAAGAATCATCTCGACAATCTCTCTCACACACCCTTTTCCACCTTCATATCCCGCGATATACCCGACACGGTTTCTGAGATAATCGGCACCATCAATAGGAGTTACAGGAAAGCCTGCTCTTGAAAGCACCGCTATGTCACCGATATCGTCGCCAATATAAGCGCACTCTTCATCCGAAAAATCATGGAGCTTCCTGAAAGCCTCATAAGCATCAAACAGATTGCCCGCGCTGAGGTAGAGATCATGCACGCCAAGCTCCGCCAGCAATGGACGGTAACCCTCCACATCCCTGTCCGAAACAACGGCGATATGCAGACCCTGTTTCTGAGCCTCCTTTATCGCAACCGCATCCCTGACAGAGAGCGAACAAAGTTCACCGCCGCTGCTGTCAAAGGTAATCCGCCCGCCGTTCAGCACGCCGTCCACCGGAAAAATAAGCGCGCGGACAGCTTTAAGTGCATCTTCTATCCTTGAAGATGGATCGGCCTGAGAAGGCTGCATACCAAAAAATTGAAAACCGGCCAAAAGGGTACAAATTTATAGTGAATGAAGAGAGTGCACACATCGGTAAAGATGGAGCAATTGTTTGACCATTATGCTGAAATCAGCAAGGGCGACCTGTGTGGCTGCATCCGAGAGGGCTTTTGAGGGATCAGGATGGATTTCAAAAAACAAACCATTCACCCCAACCGCGACCGCCGCTTTGGCAAGGGGCATGACATAGTTGCGCTCACCACCGGAAACACCCTGACCCGCACTTGGAAGCTGGAGACTGTGGGTGGCGTCATAGAGTACGGGATATCCCGATTCAGCCATCTTAGCAACCCCCCTGAAATCCACAACAAGATTGTGATAACCGAAGCTTGACCCCCTTTCAGTCAGCATAACTCTTCCGTTGCCCGTTTTTGCCACCTTTGCGGCCGCAAGCACCATATCTTCAGGAGCCATAAATTGCCCTTTCTTGATGTTAACAGCCAGGCCGCTCTCACCGGCAGCAACCAAAAGCTCCGTTTGACGACAGAGAAATGCCGGTATCTGCAGAACATCAACATACCGGGCAGCAAGGGTAACATCCTTTGTCTCATGGACATCGGTAATCACCGGCATCTTATAGGTCTGGCGAATCTCGTCAAGCACTTCAAGCGCCTCGATGTCTCCGATGCCAGTAAAAGAGGAGGATGAAGAGCGATTGGCTTTGCGATAGGAACCCTTGAAAATAAAATGAACCCCTTCGGTCTCTGTTATACGCTGCAGCTCTTCAGCTGTCTCCATAGCCATGGCCCGACTTTCGATAACGCATGGGCCGGCAATGAAAAGCGGGCTGCTGTCATCAGGAACTGACAGTGAACCAATTGAGAACTTTTGCACGTTGTTATCTGTTACTCTTTTATGGTGAGAAAAAGGTATTGATGATGAATATTAAGTTTATAAGCCTTAAATTTACAACAAAATTTCTTATTCACACTCCGTAATCAAACACCAATAACGTATGAGTACAGCTGACACGCAACACAGGTTGGATGAGATAGAAAAACAGCTCGCAAATCTTGTCGAAGAACAGACCGTCATCAAGGCCAAGTGGGACAGCGAAAAGGAACTGATACAATCTTCACGAAACTTGAAATCGCAACTTGAACAGCTCCGGGTTCAGGCCGAAGAGTTTGAGCGCCAGGGTGACTACGGTAAGGTTGCTGAGATCCGCTACGGAAAAACTGTGGCGATAGAACGCGAACTGGAAGAAATCCGTCTGAAAATCGAAGAAAAAAAAGCTTCGGGCGATTTAATCATGAAAGAAGAGATCGATGCCGAGGACATTGCTGATATTGTCTCGAAATGGACTGGCATACCCCTCAGCAAAATGCTTCAGTCAGAGCGACAGAAACTCCTGCTTATCGAAGATGAGCTTCACAAGCGGGTGATAGGACAGGATGAAGCGGTCACTGCTGTCAGTGAAGCCGTCAAGCGCTCACGGGCAGGTATGGGTGACGAAAAACGCCCCATAGGCTCTTTTATTTTTCTTGGACCGACCGGCGTTGGCAAAACAGAGCTTGCACGCACCCTCGCCGACTATCTTTTTGATGACGAAGACTCCATGATACGCATCGACATGAGCGAATACATGGAAGCACATACAGTCAGCCGTCTGGTTGGAGCGCCTCCCGGCTACGTTGGCTACGAAGAGGGTGGGCAGTTGACTGAAGCAGTAAGGCGTAAACCTTTTTCCGTTGTCTTGCTCGATGAAATAGAAAAAGCTCACCCCGATGTTTTCAATATTCTCCTGCAGATTCTTGACGATGGACGACTCACCGACAGCAAAGGCCGTACGGTGAATTTCAAGAACACCATCATCATCATGACGAGCAACATCGGTGCCCAGATGATTCAGTCTGAAATGGAAAAAATGGAGGGTATGAACCGCGACACCGTGCTTTCAGGCCTGCAGGAAAAACTTTTCCTGCTTCTAAAACAGAAAGTTCGGCCTGAGTTTCTCAACCGGATAGACGAAGTCATCCTCTTTACCCCTCTTACAAGAGAAGACCTGAAAAAAATTGTCCTGATCCAGTTCGAGCATATCAAAGCCACAGCAATGCGCCAGCGCATCACCCTCACCATTTCTGACGCCGCTGTAGCATGGCTCTCCGATGCCGGTTTCGATCCAGCCTTCGGTGCCAGGCCGCTCAAACGGGTGATGCAGCGCAAAATCACCAACAAAATTTCAGCGTTTATTCTTTCAGGAGAGGTAAGGGAAGGAGAGTCCGTGACTATCGATATCTCCGGTGGCGAAATCACTGTTGTCAAGAGTGCTGCATAACAATAACCATGACAAAAAAATCACTGATAGCAGCGGGTCTGCTCTTTTTCTTGATCTTTTCCCAACCCGCTGTTGCCGCACAGAAACCCGACAGCCTCTCTGTTAAAATCGGTCAGATGCTGATGATCGGTTTCAGAGGAACCGCTCTTGAAAATGCACCGGAGATTGCCGCTGATATCGCCGAACGCCGTATCGGCGGCGTTGTCCTCTTTGACTATGACGTCCCGGCGCACTCCCCATCAAGAAACATCATCAGCCCGCAGCAGCTTGCCAGCCTGACGCTTGAGCTGCAGAAACTGTCGGACATCCCGCTGCTTATAGCCATCGATCAGGAAGGCGGGAAGGTCAATCGACTGAAACAAATCAGAGGATTTCCCGCAAGCGTTTCTGCAGAATATCTCGGAAGGCTGAACCATCCCGACAGCACAACCTCTGCTGCTGCACAGACCGCCCGAACACTCAAAGCCATGCATATCAGCATGAATCTTGCCCCAGTCTCCGATCTCAATACCAATCCCGACAATCCGGTCATCGGCAAGCTCGCGAGAAGCTTTTCATCCAACCCTTCGGTTGTGATCAGCAACCTTCAACTGATCATCAAGGCCTACCATAACGAAGGTATTATTGCCACCCTGAAACATTTCCCCGGACACGGCAGTTCAACGACCGACACTCACCGCGATTTTACCGACATAACGGTAAGCTGGTCTGAACAGGAGCTGGAGCCCTACCGCGCCCTGATTGATTCAGGTTTTCATGATGCCGTCATGACCGCACATGTTTTCAACGGAAAACTTGACCCTCTCTACCCTGCAACACTTTCAAAACAGACGCTCACTGGCCTGCTTCGTGAGAAACTCCGCTTTAAGGGAGTTATCGTCAGTGATGACATGCAGATGAAAGCCATAACCGACCGTTACGGGCTGGAAACAGCTCTCCAACTTGCCATTGAGGCAGGTGTCGATCTGCTGCTCTTTGGCAACAATACCTGCTATGACCCGGCCATTGCCTCAAAAGCAACGGAGATAATCCGATCCCTGCTGCAGAAAGGAATCATTTCCCCTGAGCGCATCGATCAGTCATATCAAAGAATCATGGATCTCAAAAAACGTTATCGATCAGGAGCCCGATGAAAACCCTCTACCTTGTCCGTCACGCAAAATCCAGCTGGTCAAATGCACAGACAGGCGATTTCGACCGGCCACTGAACGAGCGTGGCCTGCAATCCGCCCCCTTGATGGCGGCACTCCTGAAAGAAAAGAAGGTAATCCCCGAGCTGATCATAACAAGCCCGGCCAACAGGGCACTCACGACTGCGGAGATCTTTTGCGACATCCTCGAATACCCGAAAGAGCTGATCCAGCAGCGAGTTGAAATCTATGAGGGAGGCACCGGCAATCTGCTGAACATCGTTCAACAGCTCCCCGACAGCAGCAAAACAGTGCTGCTCTTCGGGCACAACCCGACCATGACAGATTTCTCAAACTTGCTTACGGGAAACCACATCGACAATATGGTAACCTGTGGTGTCGTTCGTATTGATATGGCGATCAAATCGTGGAAAGATGCAGCTCGTCATACAGGTAAGTTAGTCTGGTACAAATTCCCTGGAAAAGAGCATTAATCCGGTTAGTATCGCTCCTGTTTCGGATCCCGTGTCATCAGATCCAAGATCGCCTTCTCTGCAGGCTTACCTTCAAAAAGCATCTCATAGACAGCTTGCGTAATCGGCATTTCAACGCCGACGGCTCTGCTCAGCTCATAAACTGCTTTTGACGTGTGAACACCTTCGGCAACCATATTCATCTGACTGATAATTTCGTCAAGCGAACGCCCCCGCCCGACCTCCTCTCCAACATAACGGTTCCGGCTGTGGCGACTTAAACAGGTGACAACAAGATCACCAATACCCGCAAGACCGGAAATAGTCACCGGATCACCGCCAAGCTTTAAACAGAGCCTTGAAATTTCAGCCATTCCTCTCGTAATAATGGCCGCCTTGGCATTATCGCCAAATCCTATGCCATCGGATATTCCTGCCGCAATGGCAATGATATTCTTGACCGAACCGGCTATCTCAACACCGATAATATCTGTATTGACGTATACCCGGAACTTATGGGTATGGAAAACCTCCTGAACTTTTTCAGCCGTTTGAAGCGATTGAGAGGAGGCAACCACCGTTGTCGGCTGCTGTCTGGAAACCTCTTCAGCATGGCTCGGTCCATACAAGGCGGCAACCTGTGAAACCTGCAGAGCGGGCAGCACTTCAAGCAGCACTTCCGACATGCGTTTTCCAGTACCGATCTCGATCCCCTTGGCAACATTGACTATGATTTTTCCATCCAGCGGAAGATCATTAAAGCCGAGCACCGTCTCCCGCAGTGCCTGTGAAGGTACGGCAGTGACAATCATCTCAGACCATGCGACAAGATTGCGCAAATGATCAACAACTCTCAGGGTATCAGGAAAATGGACACCCTTGAGATAGCGAGTGTTTTCGCGTTCCGCCTCTAACAGTGCGGCAAATTCTGGCCGATGAGCCCAAAGGCGCACATGATACCCTTTATTGGCAAGAAGCACAGCAAGCGTTGTTCCCCAGCTTCCAGCGCCCAGAACAGCAATATTCATCAAATGTCAGGAAATCATCAATGTTTTCCGAAGGTCACACGGCTTTCTGTACCGGAAATCAGCCTTCTGATGTTGGCCCGATGGGTGTAAAGAATGGCAAGAGCCACAATAAGACCGAAAATCATGAGATGATAATCAAGACTGTCATGAAAAGAGACAGGGGAGCCGAAAAGCCTGATATAATAATCAAGGCCGCCCCCAAGTTCGAAAATATATTTGCGAATGGCAATAATCAGAGGGAAGGCGATTGCCGCAAGCATTGATGCAACAGAAACATGACGGGAAATATAGACCGTCATAAGAAAAATTCCGACAACCATAAGCATGCTGACGGGCGCAATCCCGATCAGCATACCGGCCGCGGTACTGACGCCCTTGCCCCCCTTGAATCCGGCAAAAAGAGTAAACACATGACCGATGACGGCGCTCATTCCGGCAAGAAGCCGCAGTGCCACCTCATTCATGTCAGGAAATGCACCGATCGGGTGGCTTTTGAAAAAGGCAACAACCGAGACCGCAGCAATAACGCCCTTGAAAATATCAATAAGCGTTACAACCAGGCCAGGCTTCCAGCCAAGCACCCTGAAGGCATTGGTACCACCGGCATTGCCGCTGCCAAAGTTCCTGATATCAATCCCTTTGAGCATTTTTCCCGCCATAAGACTGGTAGGAACAGAGCCGATGATGTAGCTCACCACTAAAATGGCCAGTAAAGTCAGCATAAACCTTTCTGATTATTTTATTGCAACAATAAAAAGAGAAATAGTATCACCTACGGTGTACCTGACCAACAATGTAAGCATTTTCCTGTTGTGATTTCAAACAGGAGAGTACCCTGTTAACTGCTTTTTTTTCAACAATCATCACCAGTCCGATGCCAAGATTGAACGTCCTGCGCATATCCTCTTCGGGCACATGACCCTCCCTGCGGATAATATCGAAAATCAACGGCTCCGGCCATGACTTCCAGTCAACGTCAAGGCTCAAACCTTCAGGCACAATACGCATGGTATTGCCCATCAGGCCGCCGCCGGTAATATGCGACAACCCTCTGATATCGGGCGAACCAAAAAAGGGCTCAATAACTGAAAGATAAGATCGGTGAACCTTCAGAAGCTCTTCACCAACCGTTCCGTCAAGGCCGGTAAACGTCTGGTGCATCCTGCCCTCCAAAACTTTTCTTGCCAGCGAATAGCCGTTTGTATGGAGACCGGTCGAAGGAAGACCGATAAGCACATCATCGGCCTCGATTGTAGAACCATTAATGATGTTATCATGATCGACAACCCCGACAATAGAACCTGCAAGATCAAAATCACGCTCATGATAAAGCCCCGGCATCTCCGCAGTTTCACCACCGATGAGAGCGCAGCCATTTTCACGACAGGCATTCACCATTCCTGTTACCACAGCTGCGGCATTAGCTGGTGTGAGCTTTCCGCAAGCATAGTAATCGAGAAAAAAGAGCGGTTTCGCACCACAGACAAGAATATCGTTCGTGCAGTGATTGACCAGGCATGAGCCGACCGTATCATACAACCCAAGCTCAATGGCAATCTTGAGTTTCGTCCCGACACCGTCAATGCTGCTGACAAGCACCGGCTTTTTATACGGAGAGAAGTCAGGCTGAAAAAAACCTCCAAAAGCTCCGATATCCATAATAA
>Ga0194047_10001348_pt1 | contig 15153 bp, 14 predicted proteins | sample JunL225m_MetaG_2_FD_160070 | JGI IMG/M metagenome (GOLD analysis project Ga0194047, IMG submission 160070) | Anoxic zone freshwater microbial communities from boreal shield lake in IISD Experimental Lakes Area, Ontario, Canada - Jun2016-L221-5m | ecosystem: Environmental > Aquatic > Freshwater...
CCTCAAAAACATCAATCTAGACATCCCTAGGGAGAAGTTGGTCGTCCTCACTGGCTTATCAGGTTCAGGCAAAAGCTCTTTAGCTTTTGATACCTTGTATGCGGAAGGTCAACGTCGCTATGTCGAATCACTTTCAGCCTATGCTCGTCAGTTTTTACAACTGATGGAAAAGCCAGATGTCGACACCATTGAAGGTCTGTCGCCAGCGATATCAATTGAACAAAAAGCAACGAGCCACAATCCCCGCTCGACCGTTGGTACGGTTACCGAAATTCATGACTACTTACGATTGCTATTTGCGCGCGCTGGTACCCCGCATTGCCCAGATCACGACTTAGCTCTAGAGGCCCAAAGCGTTTCTCAAATGGTTGATACCGTTCTAGCGATGCCAGAAGATACTAAGCTCATGATTCTGGCTCCAGTAGTGAGCGAGCGTAAAGGTGAATTTGTAGATCTATTTCAAGACCTACAAGCTCAAGGCTTTGTCCGTTTCAGGGTGCGCTCAGGCGGCGGCACAACCAATACCGCCAAGGCAGAAATCTTTGAAGTAGATCAATTACCAAGTCTGAAGAAAAATGACAAGCACTCGATTGAAGTCGTAGTTGACCGCATCAAAGTAAAACCTGATATTCAACAACGTCTAGCTGAATCATTTGAAACAGCCCTTCGCCTTGCGGACGGTAAAGCCATGATCGTAGATATGGATACCGGCAAAGAGATGATTTTCTCCAGCAAATTTGCCTGCCCTGTTTGCTCGTATTCATTGCAAGAACTAGAGCCTCGTTTATTCTCATTTAATAATCCGATGGGTGCCTGTCCTTCATGCGACGGCCTAGGACACCAATCCTTTTTTGACCCAAAGCGTATCGTGGCGCACCCCGACTTATCGCTTGCATCTGGGGCTATTAAAGGTTGGGATCGCCGTAACCAGTTTTATTTCAAGCTCTTGCAAACGCTAGCGAAACATGGAGGCTTTGATGTAGAAAAGCCCTTTGAAACGCTTTCCAAGAAACAACAAGATCTGATCTTATTGGGCTCTGGTGATATCACCATTCCTTTTGAATATATCAATGAACGTGGCAAAAATAGTATTCGTGAGCATGCTTTCGAAGGTATTGTTGCGAACTTTGAGAGACGCTATCGCGAAACTGATTCGATGACGGTGCGCGAAGAGTTATCACGCTATCAAAATGTACAAACCTGTCCAGAATGTAATGGTAGCCGTTTACGCAAAGAAGCGCGCTTTGTCAAAGTTGGTGAAAAGAAGCAGTCACGCGCGATTTATGAAATCAGCGCCCTTCCACTAAAAGAAGCAAAAGAGTATTTTGAGGCACTTGAACTTAAAGGGGCTAAACGAGAAATAGCCGACAAGATCGTCAAAGAAATTAGTGCACGTTTGCGTTTCTTAAACGATGTTGGCTTAGATTACCTTTCCTTAGAGCGCAGTGCTGACACCCTCTCTGGTGGTGAAGCGCAGCGTATTCGCCTTGCATCCCAGATAGGCTCTGGGTTAACAGGTGTGATGTATGTGCTTGATGAACCCTCTATTGGATTGCATCAACGCGATAATGATCGCTTGATTGGAACCCTCAAACATCTGCGCGACTTAGGTAATAGCGTTCTGGTAGTTGAGCATGATGAAGACATGATTCGCGCTTCTGACTGGGTGATCGATATTGGGCCTGGCGCAGGTGTTCATGGTGGCGAGATTGTTGCTCAAGGTACTCCCGCAGAAGTAGAGGCAAATCTAAACTCCTTAACCGGTGCTTATCTTTCAGGCCGCGAAGCGATTGCAGTTCCCGAAAAGCGAATTCCAGTAAATGATCGTTTCCTAGAAATTATTGGTGCGCGCGGTAATAACTTGCAGTCCGTTCATGCCAAGATTCCAGTAGGTCTATTAACTTGCGTGACAGGTGTCTCTGGCTCTGGCAAATCCACCTTAATCAATGACACCTTGCATCATGCGGTAGCGCAAGACCTTTACGGCTCTAATGCCGAACCTGCTGCCCACGATGCTATGAAGGGTCTGGAGTATTTCGATAAGGTCATTAGTGTTGACCAATCACCGATTGGTAGAACGCCTCGCTCAAACCCAGCAACCTATACTGGTCTATTCACACCAATACGCGAACTCTTTGCAGGCGTGCCCGCTTCACGTGAGCGTGGTTACGAGGCAGGTCGCTTCTCCTTTAACGTCAAAGGTGGACGCTGCGATTCATGCGAAGGCGATGGGGTTCTGAAGGTAGAAATGCACTTTCTACCAGACGTTTATGTTCCTTGTGATGTTTGTCATGGCAAACGCTACAACCGTGAGACTTTAGATATTCGCTACAAAGGTAAAAATATTCATGAAGTGCTATCGATGACGATCGAACAAGCGCATGAGTTTTTTGAAGCGGTACCCGTTGTTAAAAGAAAGCTAAAAACTCTGCTAGATGTTGGCTTGGGTTATGTGAAGTTGGGACAAAGCGCGACCACCTTATCGGGTGGCGAAGCCCAGCGCGTCAAACTATCACTTGAACTTTCTAAACGCGATACCGGTAGAACTCTGTATATTCTTGATGAACCCACAACGGGTTTGCACTTTCACGACATTCAGCTACTACTGACGGTTATTCAGACCCTAAAGAAACAAGGCAATACCATCGTCATCATTGAGCATAACCTCGATGTGATCAAAACGGCTGACTGGATTATTGACCTTGGGCCTAAGGGTGGTGCTGGAGGCGGAGAGATCATCGCTACCGGTACCCCAGAGGAAGTTGCCAAAAATAAGGCTAGCTTTACTGGCCATTACTTAGCGCCACTTCTTACCCGTAAAGTTCCACCTACCAAGAAGAAAAAATAAATACAAAAAGTCTTGCGTATTTTGATCTCAGATTAATTTAGCTTCAGCTAAATCAGTTGCCTCTGAATTACCTGAGATTACCAAAATGTCATTAGCCTGCAATTGCAACTCTGGTGACAAAGCTAACTTGACATAGTCAGCGTTGTGACTCTTGCGTCTGACTGCTTGAACGCTAACACCTTCATTCTCTAAATGAAGTTCGCCTAAGGTTTTACCAACTGCCTGTGAGTTTGGTAATAAGGTGATTGAATGTAATCGCCACGATTCATTTGAACCAAAGTCATCATCTGCCGAGCCGCGGAAGTAGCCCCTTAATAAGCTATAACGCTCTTCTCTAGCATTAGTAATTCTTCTTACTACTTTGCGCATTGGCACACCCATGATCAGTAGTACATGGGAGGCAATCATCAAGCTACCTTCAATTAACTCGGGAATCACTTCGGTTGCGCCAGCTGCTTGGAGCTTGCCAATATCTGCATCATCGCGAGTACGGACTAAGACTGTCATTCCAGGGCGTAATTGCTCTACTTGCCTGAGTACACGCATACTTGCTGCAGTATCTGCGTAAGTAATCACTACTGCTTTAGCCCTATTTAAGCCAGCGGCATTTAAATAATTTTCGCGACTGGCATCTCCATAGACGACATTGTCACCTGCAGCTGCAGCATCCTTGACGCGATCTGGATCTAAGTCCAAAGCAATATAAGGAATCTTTTCTTGGTCAAGCATACGTGCAAGACTTTGGCCTGAGCGGCCAAAGCCACAGATCACTACATGGTTTTCATTGCGCACACTTTTCGCAGCAACGCGTGTTAAAGCCAGAGATTGCAATAGCCATTCGTTGCTTGAAAAACGCATCGCTATTCGATCGCTATATTCAATTAAGAATGGAGCGCAGAACATAGAGAGCAGCATCGCCGCAAGCACGGCTTGGCTAAGTATGGGATCAATTAAATCTAAGCCATCAATTTGGTTGAGCAGAACAAAACCGAATTCACCCGCTTGCGCCAAACATAAGCCTGTGCGAATAGAAACGCCAAGACTTGAACCAAAAGCGCGGGAAAGAATGGTGATCAAACCAAACTTAAAGATCAGGGGTCCAATCAGTAAAAGCAAGACTAAAGCCCACTGCTCCCGAATCACATTGAAGTCGAGCAACATCCCGATTGTGATGAAGAACAGTCCTAATAAAACATCACGGAAGGGTTTAACTTCTTCCTCCACCTGATGGCGATATGGCGTTTCCGAAATCAACATACCTGCTAAGAAAGCGCCGAGTGCTAAAGACAAACCAAAGTACTCTGTAAGACCTGCCATACCCAAGACAATTAATAACAGGTTGAGCATGAATAACTCTTGGGAGCGAAGCTTAGTGACCAATCTAAACCAGTGACTCATCAAAGATTGACCGATAAAGAAAATCAACACCAATGCAATCGCGATCTTGATCGATGCCGCAGTTAAAGCGACAAATAAGTCTGCCGAATTTTTTCCGAGTGATGGCAACAGGATCAACAAAAAGACCACAGCCAAATCTTGGAACAGCAAAATACCGACAACATTACGACCATGCTCAGCCTCTAGTTCCGAACGATCAGAGATCAGCTTTGTCACAATCGCTGTCGAGGACATGGCCAAGGCGCCACCCAAAGCAATGGCCGCATGCCAAGAAATGGGATAAATCCAGTTCATCAATAGGCTAGCTGGTACTGCCAGAAGCATGGTCAAGAGAACCTGACTACCCCCAAGACCAAATACAGTCTTCCGCATTGCCCGAAGCTTATTCAGATTAAATTCCAAGCCAATCGAGAACATCAGGAAAACCACCCCGAATTCAGCTAAATACTTGACAGTAGCGGTATCACTTGCAAGGCCAAGGGCATGGGGGCCAATCAGGACCCCAATAGCCAAATAGCCCAAAATAGGGGGTAAGCCAAAATAGCGGAAAATAACCACTCCGGCCACACCTGAGGCCAAGAGAATGAGGGTTAACTGAAGGACTGACGGCATATACTTACTTGATGATAGCTAAGACTCGTGAACGAACCCTAAAGCTTGCGCGCGATACCCTCACTATTGAGGCTGCTGCGTTGCAAACCATGCGTGATCGCCTAGAAGGCCTCAATGCTGACGCTCTTGTTCTTGCGGTAGACCTTTTGCATGGCTGTAAAGGCCGCATAGTGGTCTCTGGTATTGGCAAGTCTGGCCATATTGCCCGCAAAATTGCTGCCACTTTTGCCTCCACTGGATCTCCCGCCTTTTTTGTGCACCCCGCTGAAGCCAGTCATGGCGATTTGGGGATGGTAACTCGTGATGACGTATTTGTCGCTTTATCGAACTCCGGCGAAACAGAAGAACTACTCACTATTGTTCCTATCGTCAAAAGGACTGGTGCTAAATTAATAGCACTCACAGGCGCCCCACAATCTTCCCTCGCCAAATTAGCCGATGCCCATCTGGATACGAGTGTTGAGAAAGAGGCTTGCCCATTAAATTTGGCGCCCACTACTAGTACTACAGCATCTTTAGCCATGGGCGATGCTTTAGCCGTAGCTCTACTCGATGCCAGAGGTTTTGATGCAGAAGATTTTATTCGCTCACACCCTGGTGGTCGCTTAGGACGGAAACAATTAATGCACGTCAGCGAGGTGATGCGCACTCTAGAGGACACTCCAAAGATATCCATCAAAGCTTCACTACAAGAAGCTTTGTTAGAGATGACTGCGAAACGCATGGGTATGGTGATTACACTAGACGACGCCAATAAAGTTACCGGCATCTTTACTGATGGCGACTTACGTCGCTTGCTAGAAAAAACCAGCAATCTCGAGGGAGTCAGTATTCAAGATGCAACAACGTCTAAACCACGCACCATCCCACCAGAATTAATTGCTGAAGAGGCAATTGAAATGATGGAAAAATATCGTATTAATCAATTGGTGGTTACTGATGCTTCCGGCACTCTTCTGGGCGCCCTCAATCTCCATGATTTATTTGCAGCCAAAGTTATTTAATAGATGCCCAACGCTTTTACTGCTCACGTTACCAATCCTACTGCCCAGTACCCACAAGCTTGGGAGCGGGCAGGTTCAGTCAAGCTTCTCGTTTTAGATGTCGATGGTGTACTGACGAGTGGCCAAGTATTTATTGATAGTGATGGCAAAGAATCTCTTAAGGCCTTTGATATTCAGGATGGTTTAGGGATTAAATTATTAGAGCAATGCGGAATTCCAACTGCAGTCATTACAGGCCGTAATTCCAAAATGGTTTTAGCGCGCTGCGAAGATCTGGGAATTAAACACGTTCATATGGGTGTTGAAAATAAAGCGATTGCACTTGATGAGGTCCTAAAAACACTAGGACTGAGTTCAAAGGATTGCGCTGTGATGGGCGATGATTGGCCAGACCTGGCAATGATGAAGAATGCAGGTTTGCGAGTTTGTCCTGCACAAGCCCATGAAGCTGTTAAGGAGTTTGTGCACTATGTGACTACACAAATAGGTGGCAGCAGTGCAGTGCGTGAAACCTGCGACCTGATTCTCAAGGCACAAAACCGCTATGAGGAACTCCTGAATAAGGCTCGTCAGTAAGCAATGGCTTTAAATTCCCGACAAATCAAAGTAGGTCTTTTGCGCGCATTGCTTGGCTTAACGCCTTTGCTATTAATGGGTGCATTGACGCTCATTACTTTTTATCTGGTTGAAAAAAATACGCCACAAGAAAAATCCACCCTTGAGCGTGTGCGTCTTCATGAGCCTGACTACACTATCAAACAAGGAACGCTGTCAGCCCTAAATGAACTGGGTAATACTAAATACCGTGTAATCGGCAAAAAATTGACTCACTACGATGATGATGCTTCGATCGATATTCTCACGCCACGTATGCGTCTCTTTCAAACAGACAAGGCACCGGTGACTGTCAAAGCAGACACAGGCCATTTAGATGGAGACCTCACCATCATGGATCTTTACGACAATGCTGAAATTTTTCGCCCTGCCCAAGCGGCAACTGAGACCCAGCCTGCAAGCCTTCGGATGCTTGCCTCTTCGAGCTATTTTAAAGTATTTATTAACGATGACATTATTGAAACAGATAGGCCGGTGACCCTAGAGCAGGGTATGTCTATTATGAATTCTACGGCGGGCGGCACCTTCTATAACGTAGATCAGAGTATGAAGCTTTCTGGCCAAGTGAAAGGTCGTATTGAGCGTGCGCCCAAAGGAGCTCAATAAAATGAATAGCAATCAAATTTTTGCGCGTTTATTGATTGCGATCTTGCTATCACTTGGTATGCAACTGACTCAGCTGGCTTATGCCGAAAAAGCTGATCAAGATAAACCCATCATTCTTGAAGCAGAAAAAGTTTCTGGCAACGACACTACGCAAGTCTATGATCTGAATGGTGATGTCTTGCTGGTCAAAGGCAGCATCATCGTGACTGGCGAAGATGGCAACATCCGCATTGACCCTGAGGGTTATGAATTCATCGATGTTAAAGGTACGCCAGAAGCGGTTGCTACCTTCAGACAACGTCGTGAAGGACTGGCTAATGAATTTATGCAGGGGCGTGGAGCCCATGCTACTTACGATGCGAAGACAGAATTACTGGTACTCACCGGTGATGCAAGCCTAAAACGCTTACTCAATATGCAAATACTGGATCAATTACATGGTTGGAAAATTGAGTACGATGATGTGAAGCAGTACTATCGAGTTATTCCTCCAATAGATGCCAAACCGGATGACCTGCCCATGGCAAGAGCAGTTATTACACCAAGACAAAAAGCCCTAGTAAATAAATGACAGCGGATTTAGCTCAAACCAATCATCAACCTACCCTTTCTGCGCACAAGCTGGAAAAACGTTATGGGTCAAGAACAGTGGTTCGCGATGTATCTGTTCAAGTTCGATGCGGCGAAGTAGTGGGCTTGCTTGGCCCGAACGGTGCTGGTAAAACCACATCGTTTTACATGATTGTCGGCTTGGTGCCTTTGGATGGTGGCAATATTGTTTTAGATGGTGCTGATATTACTCACCTCCCAATCCATGAGCGTGCGCGGATGGGCCTTTCCTATCTACCTCAGGAAGCCTCTGTGTTTCGCAAGCTCAATGTTGCAGAAAATATTCAGGCCGTACTAGAACTTCAAGTACAAGGGGGGAAGCCCTTAAGTAAGGCGGATATTGCTAAGCGTCTTGATGAGCTCTTGGGCGAACTCCAAATCAGCCACCTACGCAACAACCCTGCTTTATCCCTTTCTGGTGGCGAGCGACGACGTGTTGAGATTGCTAGGGCCCTGGCATCTTCACCTAAATTTATTTTGCTAGATGAACCATTCGCCGGAGTTGACCCTATTGCGGTTGGGGAAATTCAGCGGATTGTGCGCTTCCTCAGGGACCGTCAAATTGGGGTCCTCATTACAGACCATAACGTACGTGAAACCCTAGGCATCTGTGACCACGCCTACATCATTAGCGAAGGTAGCGTGCTGGCTGAAGGAAAGCCTGACGAAATTATTAAAAATGATGCGGTACGTCGAGTTTACCTAGGCGAAAACTTCCGAATGTAAGCTGGGCAAGCGTCCCGGCCCTATATGTAATAAAAATTGCTTTCCCCTATTGGTTTTCAGCAAATTCGCTGATACGCTGGAGGTTCATGAATTTCCTCTCCAAAGATACAACCTACCGATTTCAGGGGCTTGCTGCGCACCCCAGGCATGAGCATGCGCAAGCTTATACAAAAGGAGTTGTTGATGAATTTGAAAATTAATAGCCGTCATGTAGAAGTTACGCCAGCTATGCGCACCCACCTTGAGGCGGGCTTAGCCAAAATTCGTAAGCACTTTGATCATGTGATTGATGCTTCAGCCTTTCTGATTGTAGATAACGCCAAGGAAAAGGATTTACGTCAAAGTGCTGAGATCACACTTCACCTAAAAGGCAAGGAACTCTTTGCCGAGTCGCATCACGCTGATCTATACCATGCAATGGACTCAGTGGTCGACAAACTCGAGCGTCAAGTGGTAAAGCACAAAGAAAAGATCCAAGATCACCATCACGAAAAGCATTTTGAGTGAGGTCTTATGTCAGGACACCTATAATCATTTGTCATGAATGCCCTGATTAATCTTTTTACCCCCGACTGTATTGCATTAAATAGCCCCGCTAATAACCGGGCTGATGCATTTGCAGCCGCTGGGGAATTATTTTCCAAACAAATTGGAATCGACTCAAATGCGGTGGTGCAATTTCTCAATGCACGTGAAGACTTAGGATCAACAGCCCTTGGGGCTGGTGTTGCTATTCCTCATGGGCGCGTAAAAGGCCTTAAGCAGCCTACTGCTGCTTTCATGCGATTACAAAACCCGATTGAATTTACGGCGCCCGATGGTGAGCCTGTTTCTATTCTGATTTTTTTGTTGGTGCCCGAAAAAGCAACTCAACAACATCTTGAAATTCTCTCCTCAATAGCGCAACTACTATCTGATGCAGATACTCGCAAACTGCTTTCCTCCGCTAGTGACCCGAATAAAGTTTGTGAATTACTCCAACAATGGGGCTTACCAAAATGACACAGCCTTTACTCTTAGATGGAGTAACTGCCCAGCAGATTTTTGATGACAATGTTTCCGACCTTAAACTTTCTTGGATTGCTGGTTTAGAAGGTGCTGAGCGTACCTTTCCACCAGAAGCAATCAAGGTAGCAGCAGCTAGCTCAGATTTAGTTGGCCACTTAAATTTGATTCATCCAAGTCGGATTCAAATTTTTGGCGCACAAGAAGTTGACTACCACGCAGCACTTGAGCCAGAACAAAAACAAGCACAAATCTCAAGCCTTATTTCAAAGACGCCACCATGTGTCATCGTGGCCGATGGAAAATCGGCAGATCCTGATTTACAACTTTTTTGTCAACGATCATCCACTGCTTTATTCACTACCAATATTTCTGCGGCAGAAGTGATTGATCACCTGCGCATTTACTTAACCAAAATTGGTGCGCCCCAAATCACGATGCATGGGGTATTCATGGATATCTTGGGATTGGGTGTCTTGCTCACTGGTGAATCTGGCTTGGGTAAAAGCGAATTAGGCTTGGAATTAATTTCCCGTGGCCATGGCTTAGTAGCTGATGATGCAGTGGACTTTGCCCGTTTAGGTTCAGACTATATTGAAGGGCGTTGCCCTGTGATTTTGCGCAATCTTCTTGAGGTGCGCGGTCTTGGCCTACTAGATATTCGTACCATCTTCGGTGAAACCGCTGTCCGTCGCAAACTCAAATTACGCCTCATCGTGCAACTAGTCCGTAGAACGGATGGGGAGTTTGAGAGATTACCGCTGGAAGCGCAACACATTGATGTATTAGGTGTACCTATTCGCACTGTGAAAATTCAAGTAGCTGCTGGTCGTAACTTAGCCGTACTAGTCGAGGCAGCAGTACGCAATACGATTTTGCAATTACGCGGTATTGATACCTTAAAAGAATTCATGGAGCGTCAGCGTGTCCAAATGAACGCAGAGGCTGATTCCGTCAAATCCCAAGGGCGTCTGCTTTAAATCATGCAAATTAATCTGATTACCGGAATCTCAGGCTCAGGTAAATCAGTAGCCTTGAGGGCTTTCGAGGATGCTGGCTATGATTGTGTAGATAACCTGCCAGTTTCCTTGCTAGAAAGCCTTATCACTACTCTCGAGAGTGAAAAATGTGAACGGGTTGCTGTAGCTATCGATGCACGCCGTGGTCAGTCGATCGAGAATCTGCCTTTGATTCTAGAAAACCTGCGACTCAACCATCAAGTCCGCATCGTTTTCTTAAATGCTGATACCAACACCTTAGTACAACGCTTCTCTGAGACCAGGCGTCGTCATCCCCTATCAAGCAATGCCAAGCAATCCCAGTCGGCCACCTTAATTGAGGCGATTGAGAAAGAACGTCAGTTACTGGAGACACTGCGTTCACAGGCTCATAGTATTGATACTAGTAATCTTCCAGCCCACGCATTACGCTCCTGGATTCAAGACCTACTAAAGGATAAGCCAGTTGGACTGACAGTCATTTTTGAATCTTTTGGCTTCAAAAAAGGGGTTCCGAGTGAAGCCGATTTAGTGTTTGATGTGCGGTGTCTACCCAACCCACACTATGACAAAGTGTTGCGTCCGCAAACCGGTAATGACAAGCCTGTAAAAGAATTTTTAGAAAAAATTCCTGAAGTTGTCAGCATGGAAAGCGATATCACTCAATTTGTTGAAAAATGGTTGCCACACTATATCGCCGATGGTCGTAGCTACTTAACCGTTGCCATTGGTTGTACTGGTGGACAGCATCGCTCAGTGTATTTGGTAAATCGTATTAGTGAGCATTTTCGGGCCCAAAAAGATCTTGCAAAACTCCAGCTCAATTTTTTGGATCGTCACCGCGAGCTAGACTCAATTTCTGCAACAAGACTTTGATCGGCTGCGGTAGACCATATTTACCCAATTGACGAAGTGGAACCCACTCTAGGTCTGTACTTGAAAATTTATCTGATTTAGATAGATTCAATTCCCAAATTTGCATCCATAAACGACGATGCGTAAATACATGTTTAATTTGCTCACCCCGAATCATTTTTTGGGATGCCTTAGATAAGGCAGCACTCTTTTCATTAGGCAATGCCAAAGCCAGCAAGTCTTGTACAGCGACATCAGCCTGCTTGGCCGACAGCCTTGGCTCCCACGGTGCTTCTGGTAGCGACCAAAGTCCACCCCAAATAGCTTTGCTCGGACGCTTTTGCAAAAGAATGGAATTTCCACTTCTGATTAAGACCATGTCGCAATTGAACTCGGGTGATTTTGCTTTCGTTACTTTTTGTGGAAATGAAAGCACTTGATCGCTTAAGTTGGCTTGGCAATCTTTTAGATAAGGGCATTTCTTTTCCCCGGTCAGGCAAACAGGCTTGCGGGAAGTGCACCAGGTTGCCCCAAAGTCCATCAAGGCCTGGGTGTATACCGGCATATGTTTTGGCTCGGTTGGCAGCAAATCATTAGCCAATTGCCAAAGACGATCATTGACTACTTTGTCTTGTAAGGCCCCCTCAACTGCAAAAATGCGTGCAAGAATACGTTTCACGTTGGCATCGAGTATGGGCGCCCGCTCATGAAAAGCAAACGCGGCAATCGCACCTGCTGTTGAGCGTCCTATTCCTTTAAGCTGCTCGAGTAATAAAGGGTCCTTCGGAAATTTTCCAGAAAATTCATTTACTACTTGCTGTGCACACGCATGTAAATTTCTGGCACGGGAGTAATAACCTAAGCCAGCCCATTCAGCTAATACCTCATCAATATCTGCAGCTGCTAATTTTTTGACCGTCGGAAATCGTTTCATGAACCGGGGGTAACGCTCCAAGACGGTGGCTACCTGAGTTTGCTGCAACATAATTTCTGAAACCCACACAGCATAAGGATCTCGGTTATCTTGCCATGGTAATCCTGAGCGCCCGCTTTGCTGATGCCAAGTAATTAAGGTCTTAGAAAAGTGTTTGATTAACGTTTTTGACATTGCGGGCAGAAATAAGTGGAGCGCTGACCCTGCACAATTTGTTTAATCAGTGTTTTGCAAACCTTGCAAGGCTGGCCCTTGCGATCATAGACTTTGGTTTGCACCATGAAGTAACCCGGATCCCCAGCGCTATTGACAAAATCTTTCAAACTACTGCCGCCCGCTTCAATTGCTTTTTTCAGAATTAAGCGCACTGCATTTGCTAAGTGAGCGCACTGAGGACGAGTCAACTTACCGGCTGCTTTAACGGGATGAATGCCCGCCTCAAACAAACTTTCAGAGCAATAAATATTTCCTACACCAACTACAGCTTGACCGGCAAGCAAAAATTGTTTGACTGCAACGCTTCTACCGCGCGAACATTGATACAAAATATTGGCACCGAGCTCTCCAACAAACTCAGGGGATAATGGCTCAGTACCGAGTTTCTGTAAAAGTGTATTGTTCTCAATCGGGCCTTTTGTTTTGGGGTGCCACAAAACAGCACCAAATTTTCGAGGATCATGCAAGCGTAGGCTCACCTTGCCAAACTCGAATGTGACCCTATCATGTAGCTTGAGCGGCTCCGAGCAAGGCAGTACACGCAGGGTGCCTGTCATCCCCAAATGTAAAAGGAGATGTCCTAAGTCCAGCTCCACCAAAAGATACTTACCCCGGCGCTCAATCGAGTGCACTTTTTGATCTTGTAAGATCTTGGGCAAATTGCGTGGCACGGGCCAGCGTAAGCGACCATCTATGACTTTGACAGCCGTAATCTTGCATCCTAGCAAGTGGGGCGCAATTCCTAATTTGGTGACTTCTACTTCTGGAAGTTCTGGCATATATGAATTGTAGATTCGCAGATTAGAATGTGCTTATGAGCAAATTAAGATTTAAGGCACTTTTCCAAGCTTTAGTACTTGCCACACTCGCTGGTGGAGCAAGCCTTCCTGCAAAGGCCCAGCCGGATGGAATGCAATCCGGACAAGCTATTTTTGAGGTTCTTGCCTCAGAAATCGCCCTACAAAGGGGTGAGGCAGGCTTAGCCTTCAATACCTATTTAGAAATGGCCCGCCAGTATCAAGATCCACGCCTTGCCCAAAGAGCAATGGAAATCGCGATTGCTGCTGGCTCACCCAATTTGGCGCTTCAAGCTGCCCAATCCTGGGATAGCTTGGTACCTGCTTCAGATACAAAACCTAAAGAAGTATTGGTCACCTTATTGATCTTGAGCGACCGTTGGCCTGAAGCCATCAAACCAGCAATCAGTTTATTGAAAGTACAAACGCCTGCTCAACAAGAAAATACGCTCGTGCAATTGCAGGCCTTACTTGCTAAATCGAAAGATGAAACAAGTGCACTAACTGCTTTTTATGAAATTGCTTCTACCGTAAAAATTTCGGCTAAAGACAATAACCTGCTATACACCTATGCGCTATCTGCAGAAAAGGTCGGTCGTTTAGATGTCATGGAAAAAACCTTGCGCGAAGCTTTGCGTAAAAATCCAAACGATGTCAATGCCCTCAATGCCTTAGGATATTCCCTGGCAGATCGCAATCTCAAATTGCCCGAAGCTTTCGCCTTGATTAGCAAAGCCCATCAACTTTCCCCTAAAGATAGTTTCATCTTAGATAGCTTAGCTTGGGTGAACTTTCGCCTAGGGAAAAATGCGCTGGCTTTAGAACAACTTCAGCAAGCCTTCAATACAAAACCCGAGGCAGATATTGCAGCACATTTAGGTGAAGTATTGTGGGCGATGAATAGCCAAAATCAAGCTGAAGAAATATGGCGGCAAGGTCAAAAGTTAGATGCTAATAATCCTACCCTTAAAGAAACCTTAAAACGCTTAAAGCCCAATTGGTCAGTAGCCGAGCAGGTTGCGAAAGGCTCTTGGGATGGTCGCTTTGCAGTAAAAGTTACCGGCCTCACAAACACTCAGAACCAGGGTGGCTCAGGTGGATTTACATTGACGCAAGATGAGCTTAAAGATACCTTAGAAATCCGCAATCCAGTTGGAGGCTCGATTGCCAAAATTACGATCACACCAGGAGAGGCTAGTCTTGAGCGCGATGGTCAAATCGTAACTGCATTCGATGCAGATTCTCTAGTTGAAAACACTTTAGGATTACCGCTACCTGCACGAGGTTTATCCGATTGGTTACGTGGCAAAATTCGACCAGGCAGTAACGCAAGTGTTGAAAGAAATAATAAAGGTCAGGTCAGTAAAATTGATCAAGATGGTTGGAATTTAGTCTATAGCTGGGACGATACTAATCGTCTCGAAAAGTTAACCATGACTCGAAGTTCTAATGTGGGTTCGATCGATATTCGCTTGGTATTTGATCGTCCAAATGAGTAAGCTACCGCAAACAAATTTAGAGCTGTGTTCACCAGCAAAACTCAATCTTTTTCTGCATATCGTGGGACGCAGATCAGATGGCTATCATTTGTTGCAATCCGTTTTTCAGTTGATCGATTGGTGTGACACTGTTAGCTTGAAGTTAATCCCGGAAAATGAAGTGCGTCGCATCAATCCAATTCCCGGGATTCTTCCCGAAGAAGATTTAGTAGTCCGGGCAGCAAAGCTACTCAAAGAATTTTCCAAGATTCAAACTGGGGTCGAAATTGGTCTTAAAAAAGAAATTCCCATGGGTGCTGGTTTGGGCGGAGGCTCATCTGATGCGGCCACTACTCTGATTGGCTTAAATGCTTTATGGGATCTCAAATTAGATACACAGACCTTAAGCATGCTGGGATTAAAACTCGGGGCTGATGTGCCCTTCTTTATTT
>Ga0194047_10001351_pt1 | contig 15106 bp, 13 predicted proteins | sample JunL225m_MetaG_2_FD_160070 | JGI IMG/M metagenome (GOLD analysis project Ga0194047, IMG submission 160070) | Anoxic zone freshwater microbial communities from boreal shield lake in IISD Experimental Lakes Area, Ontario, Canada - Jun2016-L221-5m | ecosystem: Environmental > Aquatic > Freshwater...
CATCGGTGTTGTGGACTGCATTTCGCCTGTCTCGTCGTTTTTGCGCCATTCGCCCTCTGCGTATTCAGTTTTGCGAGGTGATTGACGTGGTTCAAAAATGCCGTTTGATTCGTTGACTGCTTGAGTCTCAGACTTGATGTCGATTCGAACACCGGTAAGGCGCGCTGCAAGACGAGCGTTCTGTCCTTCTTTTCCGATTGCCAATGACAACTGGAAGTCAGGAACGATGACGTCTGCTTGTGTTGAGTCTTCACTGAGACGAACTTCAGTTACTTTTGCTGGCGATAATGCCTTTGACACGAAATCATGAAGATCTTCTGAGTAGGAAACGATGTCGATCTTTTCGCCGCGAAGTTCGTTGACGACCATACGCACGCGTCCACCTCGGGCACCAACACAGGCGCCCACTGGGTCAACGTTTGGATCGTTTGAAAGAACAGCAATCTTTGTGCGGTGGCCAGGCTCACGAGCACATGACTTGATTTCGACAACACCGTCAGCAATTTCAGGTACTTCTAGTTCGAACAAACGCTTGATAAGGCCTGGGTGCGTACGGCTCACAACGATCTGTGGGCCCTTTGCAGTTTTGCGAACTTCAACGATGTAGGCCTTGAGACGTGCGCCAGTTTCTGGACGCTCGTATGGCACTTGCTCAGCTTGTGGCAACAGTGCTTCCACTTTTCCAAGGTCGAGCAATGCATAGCGGCCATCTGACTGCTGAATGATTCCGGTGACAAGATCGCCTTCGCGGTTTGCATATTCTTCGAACTTGCGATCGCGTTCTACTTCGCGGATTCGCTGACTCATCACTTGCTTGAACGTTGCAGCAGCAATACGACCAAGTTCATGTTTGTTCGGAGTGTCGTCGCGCTCATTTACCCAGTTGCCGTCTTCGTCAACGTCATAGGCGGTGAACTTCATGTCGAGGTTCTCAGGGTTCACCTCAACGATGACCTCATCAGCAGCGTTTGGCCGCTTCTTGTACGCAGTGGCAAGAGCCTCTACTAGTACCTGCAACAAAGCATCAATACTGATGCCATGGTGTTCTGCGAGCAGACGAACTGCATCGGACATATCTAGGTTGCTCATTGTGCGTTGACCTCCTGATTGTTGGTGGGTTCAGATTGGGCAGCGGCATTGCGCTTTGCAGCACGTGCCTCTGGAGAGTTGGGTTTGGCTTGGGATTCCCACACGAAAACGGTTTTCGCCTTTTCAATGAGTGACAGTGGAATTTCGACGGTGTCAGAAGAATTCTCGAGGCGCACACTTGCCGTTGTAGAAGTGGCACCGATGAGTGCACCAGCGAAACGACGGCGGCCATCAAGTTCGGCAACGAGTCGAATGGTGACGTTCTTGCCGACTTCGCGTTGGAAGTGGTGAGGGGTGCGCAACGTGCGCTCGAGACCTGGACTTGTGACTTCAAGAGTGAAACGGCCGGGCACAACATCATCGTGTTCAAGTTCGCGGCCAAGAAGGCGCGTGACGAGTGAGATTTGATCGACATCAACGCCGGATTCTTGGCCAGTCGGGGTATCGATGGTGACACGCAAAATGCCACCGGCAAATTCAAGGTCGTACAGCTCTAGGGAAAGGTCGGCCAAGATGGGAGCAACCATGGCTGTCACTGCTTCTACGACATTGATCGACATATGACTCACCTCTCCCGCCAAAAACTTGGCTCTAACAGAACAAAAGGCACGGGGGTAAGCCCGTGCCTCAGGTTCACCGAACTTCAAAGGACGGGGACAATCATATCCAAGCAAAGTAAGGTTTCGCTCCGATGCTCCGTTCCTCCACACTCTTCGTTCGCACCCTTCGTGATGATCCGGCCGACGCCGAGGTCCCCAGCCACCGATTGCTAGTGCGCGCTGGCTATATCCGCCGTGCCGCCCCAGGCGGATACACATGGCTCCCCCTTGGTTGGCGGGTCTTGCGCAAAGTCGAGGCCATTGTGCGAGACGAGATGGATTCGATGGGAGCGCAAGAAGTTCACTTTCCAGCAATGCTCCCCCGCGACATTTATGAGCTGACGGGACGCTGGGAAGAATACGGCGACAACCTGTTTCGACTGAAAGATCGTAAGGGCGCCGACTTCTTGTTGGGACCAACCCACGAAGAGATGTTCACATTGCTCGTCAAAGATTTGTATTCCAGCTACAAAGATCTTCCCGTGTCGCTGTACCAAATTCAAACGAAGTACCGCGACGAAGCACGACCACGTGCTGGGTTATTGCGCGGCCGCGAATTCCTTATGAAAGACAGCTATTCGTTCGATATCGACGATGCAGGACTGACGGCAAGTTACAACGCGCACCGCGACGCGTACGAAAGAATTTTTACTCGTCTGAAATTGCCATACGTGATTGTGAAAGCAATGAGCGGCGCCATGGGCGGCTCTGCAAGCGAAGAATTCTTGGCCCCCATCGAAGTAGGCGAAGACACATTCGTTCGTTGCACACAATGTGATTACTCAGCAAACACCGAAGCAGTGACTACAGCCGTATTGGAACCAGATACTTCTTCGTATGACAGTTCAACTGTGGTGGAGACACCGAACTGCCCCACCATTGCATCGCTCGTTGATTTCCTCAACGCCAATCATGCGCGCACTGATCGTGCATGGACCGCTTCTGACACTTTGAAAAATGTTGTACTGCAATTGCGACACCCTGATGGCTCAACTGACGTGTTAGTTGTCGGCGTTCCTGGAGACCGCGAAGTTGACATCAAACGAATCGAGGCGCAAGTTTCGCCGTCCGAAGTAGAGCCACTCGATGACGCAGGATTTGCCAAGCATCCTGGTCTTATTCGTGGATACATCGGACCACAGGTCTTGGGCTCTACTAGTGCCACTGATATTCGTTACCTAATTGACCCTTCTGTTGTTGCTGGAAGCGAATGGGTCACGGGTGCAAACATTGCCGGGTCTCACGTGCTTCATTTGGTCAACGGACGAGACTTCAATGCCGATGGAACCATTGAAGCTGTCGAAGTAGTAGCCGGTGACCCATGCCCGTCATGTCGCGCACCATTAGAGATTGCACGCGGCATTGAGATTGGCCACGTCTTTCAGTTGGGTCGCAAGTACGCAGACACGCTTGGGCTCACGGTGCTTGACCAAAATGGCAAACAGGTTGTCGTCACAATGGGGTCATATGGCATCGGCGTCTCGCGCGCTGTTGCATCAATTGCTGAAGTGTTTCATGACGATCTTGGCTTGAAATGGCCTCGCGCCATCTCTCCAGTCGACGTCCACATTGTTGTCACGGGAAAGAACGGTGACGACATCACAGTTGCTGGTGAAAAACTTGGCGCAGAACTTGAAGCTCAGGGATTAGAAGTCCTTATCGACGATCGCAATGGAGTTTCACCGGGCGTCAAGTTCAAAGACGCAGAATTACTCGGAATCCCCACCATCGTTGTGGTTGGCAAATCCCTGGCCGAAGGAAACATCGAATTGCGTGACCGCCACGCCGGCACGAATGAAGCAATCCCACTTGCCAATGCGGTGCAACGCATTGTTGCATTGGTGCGCGAAGGATAAACCATGTTCCGCCGTGTCATAGGTGCGCCACAGCACTACGACTGGGGCGACCCCACATTTATTCCACAGCTCTTCCAGTTTCCGGTCGACACTCAACCATGGGCAGAAATGTGGTTTGGCACTCACCGGGGTGCGCCATCACGACTCGATACTGCCGATGGTCCGCTGTTGTCAGACGACATCGGCGAAATGACCATGCTTGTCAAGGTGCTTGCGTGCACATCACCGCTCTCGTTACAAACGCATCCAACACGTCAACAGGCTGAACGCGGTTTCGCCCGTGAGAATGCCGCTGGTATTCCACTCACTGATCCAAAACGCATTTACAGAGACCCATCTGACAAACCTGAACTATTGATTGCACTGACAAACTTTGAAGCACTCTGTGGTTTTGACACCATTGACTCTTCTGTCACCCGCCTTCAGCAGTTCGGTTGGAATGAAGAAGCAGATGTTCTTGATCAAAACGGAATCGATGGCTACTTGCTGTGGGCATTTGATCAACGAACAACACCATCGATGGACTCAGTGCCCGGATGGATGGCACGGCTCAGTGATGCATACCCAACAGATTGCGCATTACGTGTTGCTCCGTTGTTGCACCATGTTGTTGTGGAGCCAGGTCAATCAATATCTCTCCCCGCGGGAAATCTGCACGCGTATTTGCACGGAGCAGGCATAGAAGTTATGGCATCATCAGACAACGTGGTGCGCGCCGGGTTTACGTCAAAGCATGTTGATGTAGCCGAACTCCTACGAGTTGTTGATACCACTCCACTTCAGCATCCTGTTTCTTCACCAACGACGAATGGCCACTGGATGGAATACTTTTCTCCGTCATCAGCTTTCTCTGTTGCGTCAACGTCGTGGGACAATCTGCACACCATAGAAGCAAGTGGTTCCCACCGATTCTTCTTTGGTCCAGTTGGAGATAATCCAATCCCCGACATGATCTGGCTGCCCGCCGGCGAAACTCATAACTTCACAACAGTTCCCGGCACGCACAATGTTGCCTGGATGTTCACTCAGAACTAGTGGCCGACAGTCTTTCGGATCTCCACAATTTTTTCTGCTGAATGATTGGCGTCTTCGCCCTTTTCATCCATGAGTTGAGACCGATCTTTTGCAGCTTCTCTCTCGGCGAGTTTTGTATCAGCACGGGCGATTGCAGCATCAGTGCCATGTTCGTTGATGAACTCTGCCCATTCCACTAACGCTTCCACCATCTGGTCTTCTGGAACAACGGCAACGTTGCGACCTTTTACAAAAAGATGTCCCCGCTTGTTGCCAGCGGCGATACCGAGGTCAGCTTCGCGGGCCTCTCCAGGTCCGTTAACTACACAACCCATGACAGCAATCTGCAATGGCAACTTCTTATGTTCAAAAGCAGCAAGGGCCTTGTTCGCAATATCAATCACGTCAATCTCAGCACGGCCACAACTAGGGCATGCAATGAGGTCAACATTCTTGCGCTCACGCAAGCCGAGCGCCTCGAGAAGTTGTCGACCAGCACGTGCCTCTTCAACAGGGTCAGCCGTGAGGCTGTATCGAATGGTGTCACCAATACCTTCGAGCAAAAGCGTGGAAATACCAGCTGTTGCTTTAATAAGGCCAGCCGGTGGTGGACCAGCTTCGGTAACGCCCAGATGTAACGGAATATTTGTGGTGTCCGCCAACATTCGATAGGCCTCAACCATCAACGGCACATTGCTTGCTTTCACAGAAATTTTGATGAGGTTGAAATCGACTTCTTGGAAGTATGCAATTTCATGCATTGCAGATTCAACCATTGCTGCGGCAGTGAGACCACCGTACTTTTCATATAACGATGGATCAAGAGAACCGCCGTTGACCCCAATGCGAATTGCAAGATTGCGATCACGAGCTTCAGATGCAACTGCCTTGATATGTTCTGGTTTGCGAATGTTGCCGGGATTCAAACGAAGTCCGTGAACACCGGCCTCCATTGCAGCAAGAGCCATCTTGTACTGATGATGAATGTCAGCAATGATCGGAATTGGCGAACGCGGAACAATTTGTGCGAGACCTTCTGCAGCTTCTTGGTCGTTACATGTGCATCGCACAATGTCACACCCCGCCGCAGCCAATGCATAAATCTGCTGCAATGTGCCTTCAACGTCTGCAGTCTTCGTTGTGGTCATTGATTGCACAGTGATGGGCGATCCCCCACCTACGGGAACTTTGCCCACCATGATTTGCTGAGTATCGCGACGCTCGAACATGCTTCTCAGTCTGTCAGTTCCGCGGCCGTTTACCCGAGTGGCTGAGTGATATCGAGGTATAAACCGGTCAAAAGCAGGAGTGACAAAAGTCCGACCACCAACGTGGCCAAAGGAACCATCTTGTTGATGTCTGCTTTATACAGACGGCCCTTGCGAGAACGCACCCGTTCGTAGATAGCGATGGCTGCATGCCCGCCGTCAAAAGGAAGCAACGGAAACATGTTGAAGACTCCAACGAACACGTTGACGCTGGCCAAAAGAATGAGAACACCCTTCAACCCATCAGACCGACCAATTGAGCCACTCACTTCACTGACCCCCACCACCGTGGTAGGCCGAGTTTCAAGAGTTGCTTGCGGAGATTTCGTGAGATGGCGAATGGAGTTCAGTGGATTCAGTGCAACCACCACGCCCTTTACTGAGCTTGTAATTGTGTGTCCAATATCTGAGACCGACTGCCCAACCGATTCAATAACACCAAGATGTTTCCATCCCCAGTCATCTGCCATTACGCCTAAATACGCACGACCTGGCTTTGTGGGATGTGCGGCCAAAATAATATTGCGTGACGAACGAACTCCATTGTGTTCATAGACGACAGCGATTGATTCACCGACCGAAAAGGTTTGAATAGCATTTGCGACACTGTTGTAATCCGTGACGTGCAGGCCGCCGAGAGAAATGAGTGTGTCACCTTGCACGAGCCCAGCTTTTGATGCCGGGCTACTCATCGTGTCAAGACCACGAATGGTGGAGATGCCCGTATTTTGTTGGCGCCCACCTGATGTGTACACACCAAAGAACAAGACAAACGCAATCAACATGTGCATCAAAGACCCAGCAGTGATAACCAAAAGTCGCCGCGGAAAAGTTTGTGACCGATATGCACGCGATTCGTCAGCTGGGTCAACTTCGTCAACGTTGTTCATGCCGATGATTCGCACGAATGCACCGAGAGGCAATGCACGAACTCCGAATTCCACTTCACCCTTTGTTCTGCTCCACACTCGCGGACCAAAACCCATAAAGAATTGAGTGACTTTCATGTCGGTCAATCGCGCCGTGGAATAGTGACCAAGTTCATGCATGAAGACTGAAAAAAGAAGACCAACTACGAAGAGAAATGTCCACGGGCTCTTTGTTGCTAAAAACCCAAGAAGCACGATCATGGCAACACCGGTGATTTTGCCGTTGCGGGTTGCCATTAGTGAGTCAGATTCATCGACTGCACCACCAGCAGCTATCTCAGAGCGAAAACGGTGATAAAAATCGCTCATCGCACAAGCTCCTTTGCAGCTAATCGACGACCTTCGGCATCTGCCGCAAGAACATCGTCAACCGATGTTGGCACACTCACTGCGAATTTTTCCATCACCCGAGAAACAAATATTCCTATCTCAGCCCATGTGATATGACCTGCGAGAAACGCTTCGACAACTATTTCGTTTGCTGCCGACAACGCCGCGGGTGCGGTGCCCCCTGCCCGTCCAGCTGCGTATGCCAAATCAAGACAGATAAAGGTTTCGCGGTCTGGTGGTTCAAAGTCAAGTCGCGACAATGTTGTCCAATCGATTCGGCCAAAGGGAGTTGCTATGCGATGCGGATAACCCAAGGCGTAACCAATGGGCAGTCTCATATCTGGCATAGACAACTGCGCGATGGTGGATCCGTCCGTGAATTCAACCATTGAGTGAATGACCGACTGCGGGTGAACGACAACATCTATATTGTCGAACGAAGTGCCAAATAATTCATGTGCTTCAATTACTTCAAGACCTTTATTCATGAGAGTTGAAGAGTCGATTGTGATCTTCGGGCCCATCTTCCATGTGGGGTGCGCCAGAGCTTCATTCACCGTTACAGATGCAAGTGATTGTGCAGTGCGCCCCCTAAACGGGCCACCGCTCGCAGTGAGAACTATGCGAGCCACTTCTGATGCTGGCCGTGATGACGAACGCAAACACTGATGAATTGCACAGTGCTCGCTGTCAACGGGAACTAATTGCGCGCCGGGTGTTGCACGCAAAGGTTGCACGATTGGTCCGGCTGCAATGAGGCTTTCTTTGTTAGCTAAGCCAAGTGTCTTTCCAGCCCTCAGTGTTTCAAGAGTGACTGACAGCCCGGCAAAACCGACAACCCCATTGATCACAACGTCAGCAACATCAATAACATCGGTCAGCGATGCCGTGACAAACACACCGGGTAAAGCCGCAGCAACAATCTGACGCTGTGCGTCATCGGTAACAACAACGACCTCCGGATGAAGCTCTCGTGCCTGAGCAATAACAACTTCTGCCGAGGACCCGACCGCTAATGCAGTGACTTGATATTTGTCTGGCTCTGCCAGAACGACATCAATAGTTTGTGTGCCAATGGACCCTGATGATCCGGCAATTGCAACGCGAGTTACGCCCAAGGACGAAGAACCAGCATGAGGTAGTACACCGCAGGCAGAACGAAGAAGAAACCGTCGAACCTGTCGAGTACGCCACCATGCCCCGCAACGATGGTGCCAAAATCTTTGACATCAAGATTGCGCTTGAACATTGATTCGACTAAATCACCGACGGGCGCCATGATTGCAATAACGATGGTCAAAGCAATCCACTCACCCATGGAATTCCACGTGCCATTTTGTGAACCGAACGCAATAACAGCAACCAGTGTTGCGATAGCACCACCGATTGCACCTTCGATGGTCTTATTGGGGCTGATCCACTCACGCAATGGCGTTTTACCAATTGACGCACCAACAAAAAGACCACCGACATCATTAGCAATGACGCCGATAACAATCATGAACAAAGTGTCTGTACCAGCATGAGCTGCACCACCATTAACTGAGTAGCGCAAGATCAATGCAGCAAACGAGCCAAGCAAACCGATCCAGGTCATTGCCATATTGGTAATAGCAACGTTGGGCATTGGTCCACTGTGAACACTGCTGCTTCCGATATAGCCAATTGAGGTTGCAAGGAATCCAAAAGCGAAAACTAATGGCAATGACGCATCACCAATCCAATAGGCAGCAATGGGTGCTGCGATACAGGTAACCAAGCCGGCAAATGTTGCAGGCCTATAACCCTTCTCCGTTACTTTGCTAAAGAACTCGACGGCCGCGAGTCCGACAACCGCAACGACAATCAGCATCACTGCTGCAGGACGCCACATAATTGCCCCGAGGAATACTGCCAGCAGGATAAGACCTGTTGTGACTGCTGTTGGCATGTCGCGACCAGTGCCGCCACCTGTGCCGCGAGGGCCCGAACGACGTACTTGAGGTGCGCGACCGCGAGGAATGCCACCTGTGATGTCGCGAGATGGATCGAGACCGAATTCGCCAGTCGCATCGCGAGACGCACGACGACGTTCATCTGTTGGGTCACTTCCAATGGTGATGTGGTCCGGGCGGCGAGTTGGCTCGCTTGGTTCTTGGAATGTGCCCCACACATCGGTGTCGTCTTCAGTGGTAGGTAATTCACCAGTTGCTGGCTCTGTCCAATGTGGAAGGTTGCCAGTGTCGGCATCACCAAAGCTGAGAACGGGTTCTGCTGTTGGGTCGTCAGCAAACTGCACAGTCCCAAAATCAGATCCAAAATCGGTTCCGTATTCAGACGATTCATTGCTGCCGGTGATATCGCGGCGGCGCCAAATGTCATCACTCATGTTGTTCCCCTTTCGGGCGTTCGCTGGCAACAGTAGTTGCCATCGTTTCTATACCTCGAGCAGCTCATGTTCCTTGCGGGCAAATGCTTTTTCGATTAGTTCAATGTGATCCTGCGTCAACTTATCGAGCTCTTTTTCAGCTCTCTCCAACTCATCTTTCGAAATTTCGGAGTTCTTTTCTGCAGTTTCCATATGTTTGCGAGCATCACGACGAATGTTGCGCACAGCAATTCGACCGTCCTCGGTCATATTTTTTACAATTTTCACGTATTCCTTGCGCCGCTCCTCGGTCAAGACCGGAATGCTGAGCCGAATAATGACACCATCGTTTGACGGATTCAGGCCGAGATCACTTTCGCGAATTGCTTTTTCAATTGCTCCGAGAGCTCCGCGGTCATGTGGCTTCACCACGAGAGTGCGAGCCTCAGGAACCTGAAAACCAGCGAGTTGTTGCAATGGCACGGTCGACCCGTAGTACTCAACGAGAAGCTTTTCAACAAGGCTCGGGCTGGCACGACCAGTGCGAACCGATGAGAACTGAGACTGGACATGCTCCAAAGCTCTTTCCATCTTGTCGATGGCTTCGAGAGTGGCGTCTTCGATCACCCGACTAGCGTACCTATTTGTTCGCCTCGGAGAATGGACTTCACGTTGCCCTGCGCCAGAAGGTCAAACACAACAATGGGAAGGTTCTTGTCCATGCAAAAGGTGATGGCAGTGGAATCCATGACTTTGAGGCCCTTGGTGATGACGTCCATATGGCTAATGCGGTCATATCGAGTCGCTGTCTTATCAATTTTCGGATCCGCGGTGTAGACCCCATCGACTCCCGAGTGGGTGCCCTTCAGAATCACTTGTGCATCAATTTCGGCCGCACGTAGGGCAGCTGCAGTGTCTGTTGTAAAGAATGGGTTACCGGTACCGCCAGCAAGAATGACGACGCGACCCTTTTCTAAGTGACGCTCCGCACGACGACGAATATATGGTTCGGCAATCTTTGGCATCTCAATTGCACTCATGACGCGAGAGTGTTGACCGGCACGTTCGAGAGCGTCTTGTAATGCAAGTCCGTTCATGACTGTTGCCAACATTCCCATGTAGTCGGCTTGTGCCTGATCCATTCCTTGGCCAGCACCTTTGAGACCACGCCAGAAGTTTCCACCACCAACAACAATGGCGATATCTGTTCCTAGTTCTTCTCGAGCTTCACGAACTTCGTTTGCAACTTGTGCAAGAACGTTGCTGTCAAGACCAAAACCCGACGGTTCTGCAAGTGCTTCACCCGAAAGTTTCAGCACTATGCGTGACCAAGCGGGCCGAGTGGACATGTCAGCCGATCTCTACCTGTGCGAATCGCACGATCTGAGCAGAACCGATGAACTGAGCGATGCTGAGTTTGTCATCTTTGGCGTACGGCTGTTCAAGGAGGCAAATGTCTTTGAAGAAACCGTTGACACGACCTTCTACAACTTTTGCAATTGCCTGTTCAGGCTTGCCTTCGTTACGAGTAACAATTTCAAGTGTTGCTCGTTCTTTTTCAACAACGTCTGCTGGAACATCTTCACGACGCAAGTAACGAGGACGAGCAAACGCGATATGCACTGCAACATCGTGCGCTACTTCTTGCGTTGCGCCAGACATTTCAACGATGACGCCATTGACGCCGCGTCCACCTTGAATGTGGTTATAAAAATCAAGGACATTTCCAGATGCAGCCTCGAAGCGAATTGTTTCGCCCACTTCAATTTTTTCCTTCAACGTGATTTTCAAGTCGTCTATTTTTGTTGAATGATCAGCAAGACCAGCTTCGCCCTTTTCAAGAATTGACTGAGCCAAGGCATCAGCTGCGGCTTTAAAGCCATCGCTTGACGCTACGAAGTCAGTTTCACACTTCAATTTGATGATTGAAGCGCGTGTTGACTCAACAATGATCGAGACAACACCTTGTGCATTTTCGCGATCATCACGTTTTGCACTTGCGGCAAGGCCTTTTTCACGAAGCCACTGCTTTGCGGCTTCAATGTCACCACCGTTTTCTTCAAGTGCTTTCTTGCAATCCATCATTCCTGCACCAGTTGTTTGGCGAAGACTCTGGACATCTTTTGCTGTGTAAGACATGACTACTCCGCTGCTGGTTGATCGGCTGGCTTTGGTGCTGACAAACGAGCTTCGCGAGATGCTTGAGCCTCTGCTGCCTGACGGCGAGCGTCTGCCTGCTGAGCTTCGAATGCTGCGTTCTCTTCTGCGGTGCGCTCAACAGGAACGACCTCGGCTGCTGCTGCTCCGGCTGGATTGCGCTTCTGAGCAATGAAACGACCTTCAATAATTGCTTCTGAAATAACACGAGTTAATAGGTCGTTTGAACGAATCGCATCATCATTTCCAGGAATTGGGAACTGAATGAGGTCTGGGTCAACGTTTGAGTCAACAACTGCAATAACAGGAATGCCCAACTTGTTTGCTTCAGTCACAGCGATGTGCTCTTTGACGGTGTCAAGAACAAAAATTGCATCCGGACGACGAGCCAAGTGCGAGATACCTGAAAGGTTCTTCTGCAGTTTGTCGAGTTCACGAGTAAGAAGAAGAGCTTCCTTCTTTGGCATGGCTTCAAATTCACCTGAAGCCATCATGCGCTCGTACTCTTGCATTTTTGCGACACGCTTTGAGATGGTTTCGAAGTTGGTGAGCATTCCACCCAACCAACGTTCGTTCACGTAATACATGCCGGTTTTTTCGGCGTAGCTACGGATTGGATCTTGTGCCTGCTTCTTTGTTCCGACGAACAGAACAGTTCCTCCATTCGCGACAAGATCGCGAATGAACGCATAAGCAACCTCAATACGCTCAAGCGTCTGGTCGAGGTTGATGATGTGGATTCCGTTGCGCTCTCCGAAGATGAATTGCTTCATCTTTGGATTCCAGCGACGGGTTTGGTGACCAAAGTGGACACCTGCTTCGAGCATTTGACGCATTGATACGACAGCCATGATTTTCTCCTTCTGCGGTTTTCCACACACTGGACCGACGCCGAAGCGACCGCAGATGGCCAATGTGCAAGGTATTTGTTTGGAACGCCAGGCACGGAAATATGCCTGTTGGACTCTGAAAGCCTATCGGGGAGGGCTCATCACCCCACAATGACCGAGCCTGGCCCCACCAAATGTCCTCTGGCAAAACCGAGAAACCGCAGAGGATCTACATAGCGACCCCCCACTCTCACCCCGAGATATAGCTCTGGCCCGCTAACGCCGAGCACATCCCCTGCCGCCACTACCTGCCCGAAAGCGACACTGGCTCCTTGAAGACGCCCATATGTGATTTTGGCTCCCTGCCCGATGTCTTCCACCACATAGAGAACGCGGGCCACCTGGCCGACAAACACGATGATGCCCGAGGTCGCCGCGCGAACCGGCGACGGGGCCGCTGTGGCAATTGTGACACCGCGGTGGCCAACACACCGCTGACACGCTGGCGCACGAAAACCATCGACCACTGTTCCGTTCACTGGTGGCACAGGCGCAGTGACTGTAAGCAGAGCCAACACGAACGGTTGAAATACAGACCTGAACACATGTGAAATGTGTGCGCAATTACTTCGGTGAAGGAATACTTATCCCATGCCGGCTGCAGCAAGGCGAGACCGCAATTGCAGCACAGCTTTGGTGTGAATTTGCGAGATGCGACTTTCAGTCACACCCAGTGCTTCACCAATTTCAGAAAGAGTCAGTCCGTCGTCGTAATACAGAATCAGAATTGCTTGTTCTCGTTCAGGCAACCGTGAAATTTCAGCACGCATCGCTGAGCGCAGTTCGCCTTCTTCCATTGCTCGACCAGGCTGTTGGTGTGCATTGGTTTCATCTGGCGTCGAATCAAGAGCCACGTGGTCAAGCGGCCCCACTGATCCGGCAGCAATATCGCCCAGCCATTTTTCTAACTCATCAGTGGTGATGGAAAGTTCAGCAGAAATTTCTTCGTCAGTCGGCGTGCGGCCGTGTTGATGCTCTAACACTGCAATGGCATCTTGTACCGAGCGTGAACGCGAACGCACCGAACGTGGCACCCAGTCAAGCGCACGGAGACCGTCAAGAATCGCTCCACGTATTCGCGGTATCGCATACGTTTCAAATTTTGCACCTTGAGACGGATCAAACTTGTCGATGGCATTCATCAACCCAAAGACACCTGCACTGACCAAGTCGCCGGTATCAACAGACCGAGGAAGACCGGCGGCAAGACGACCAGCAACGAACTTCACCAAGGACGCGTAGTGCACAACTAACCAGTCACGAGCAGTGCCTTCTTGCGATGCATGCCAAGCTTCCCATGCTGAATCGATTGTGTAGCGAAGTGGTCGAGCGTTCATGCGCGAGGATGCGATTCTGAATACACCAACCGCAGACGTTCTTTACTGACGTGCGTATACCGCTGTGTTGTTGAAGCATCGCTATGACCAAGAAGTTCTTGAATAGAACGAGTATCTGCCCCGTTGTCCATGAGGTGAGTGGCAAATGAATGGCGCAAAGCATGAGGGTGCGTGCCGCCTGGAATCTCTGCACGCTCGCATGCTTCATCAAGAATTCGAGTGCAGTCACGACGACTCAATGCATTTCCACGAGCAGACAAGACGAGAAAAGAACCAGCTTTCTCACCTGCCAGTTCATGACGCACTGTCATCCATCGTCGAATTGCGTCGGTGGCCGGAGCACTGAGCGGCACCATACGTTCCTTCGAGCCTTTACCCATTACCCGCAATGATGAACCATCTGACGAAACACTCTGCATGGTGAGCGAACACACTTCAGAAACACGAAGACCACTTCCATACAAAATTTCCAACACCACACGGTCACGAGCTCTGCGCCATTCTGGAGCGTCTTCATCTTCTGACGACACAAGACGTGCCACTGTCTCAGCATCGAGTGGTCGAGGCAATCGACCTTTCACTGTGGGCGTGTGCACCGAATCTGTCGGGTTTGTTTTTGCTGTTCCGGTGCGAATGGCCCACGCAAAATATCGACGCAATGCTGCAACTCGTCGAGCAACAGTGCGACTGGTCGCACCTCTGTCATGAAGCATTGCCAGGTACTCGCGAATGTGTTCTTTTTCTACATCTTTCGGAACAACAGACGGTGTTGTATCAAGCAACCACTCGGCAAACAGTTCAATGTCTCGTCGATACGCAGCTCTGGTATTTGCAGCCGATGCTGTCAATGATGACTCGAACTGTGCAATCGACCATTTCTTTAAACGACGATTTCGAACTGCGCAATCACCTTTCAAGCTATTGCTAGTGGACTCATGGCAATGCGCACATGACGATGAGTGCGACGGCACAATTCCCCGAGTCGGGTTAATAAATGGTTCAGCGCCGCGCGCCACTTTCAATGTGCGAACACACCACGCGAAATACGAAGAAACCACCGAGATTCGCTGTTCTACAGTTTCAACTGAATACCCATCAGCTTCAAGCTGATCGAAATAGTCGGTCACCATTTGTTCGGTGACCGAAACAGGAGCTGTGGCTTTTCGTTTGATGAAGAATGAAACTGCATGGGTCAGATCTGACAGGCGACCCATTCGCACAGATTCAGCAACCGCGAGAGTTTTGAGATAGCGCGACAGTTCAAATTGGTCCAACCCTGAAGCGTGGACG
>Ga0194047_10001353_pt1 | contig 15079 bp, 16 predicted proteins | sample JunL225m_MetaG_2_FD_160070 | JGI IMG/M metagenome (GOLD analysis project Ga0194047, IMG submission 160070) | Anoxic zone freshwater microbial communities from boreal shield lake in IISD Experimental Lakes Area, Ontario, Canada - Jun2016-L221-5m | ecosystem: Environmental > Aquatic > Freshwater...
TGAGCAGCAGGTTTGTATAAGGCTTTGCTCACCTTTCGCATTTCAACTGTTCGGGCAGTATCGTTACCAGAATTTAGCACAGCTAAAGAGGTCTTTGGGACTGGTAACACTGGTCCTTCCAAATGCTCTGGCAACTGAGGGAGCTTAACGATGGGTTTGGCTTTTCCCCCTTTACTTGAGCGCAACTGCCACTCCCGGCTTTGCTGCCAGCCTTCCTCCCAACGGTCATTACAAACTAAATTGCGCAAGGCAAGGAGCGGATTAACATTTTGTTTAGCCCAGCGCATTCCGGTACCCTTAAGACGAGCTTCTACCACCACTTTGTTAGCACTTTCCACTGCCCCACTACCCACTGGGTAACCTGCTGCCTTAAACTCAGCATAACAGATTTGAGCCTGCCTTTGCCCCAGATACTCCCGTTCAGCCTGGACTAAAGCCGCTACTTCTGACCTGCCTTGAGTGTGTGCTACTTCAACTAGCCCTTCTAACTCCCTTAGCACGCTCTGTACACTTCCCTGCTTCAGTTGTTCGCTACATGCTTTTGAACCAACTATAGAAAGCTACGCTCTCCTCGCCAAACATTGCCCGTCCTGCACTTCCCAGATGCTCAAAGGCGTGGGGTTCCGAATGGCATCCTCCCTAGGGTAGTCCACGAAGCTTTGACACCAAGCTGCTCCATCATTTACCGCACACACCACCCCTGCTTTTTCAATCCCCCGTCGGTGGATTTCCAGTGTGACCGCTTCCTCAAACTCTCGAACCCCTGCCATACGGGAAAAGTAGCTTAAGGCTCTGCTATGTACTACCGCTTCCCCTCCCTCCATTACCCCTTCTTCCACTTCACCCAGCACTAGCGTTTCGCCATTGAGTAGCAACGGAACAGGTTTCTACGTAGCAAACATTTGTACTATTTAGTATCTGCATATAGTTAAGCGCAAGCAGAGAATTAGCGGCTCAATCTTCCTTTTTAGGGCTTTTCACCAAAAAATCGGGCAAAATAGAAGGAAATATACGTTAATTGGAATTATCTTACACTATTATAGCACCCAAAAACCCAAAACAACTCTTTTGACACCTATTAGTTTATTACGTATAATTCCAACACCTATTTTTCTGTTTAGAATTTGCATATTTTCGAGGTATCTGTTTGAGTGAAAACAGTAATAATATTCCGAAAAGACCCAAGGGAGCACAAAAAGGTAATCGTAATGCTGCCAAAGTAGGGGAGGATTTACGGTTAGAGTTATTTTTGTCCAAGTGGCGACGGAGTTTTTTGGAAGAATGGTTTCTCCTCAAGTTTGGGAGACCAGCAGCAGGAGAAGATGAACTGCGCGAAGTAGTTAGACAAATCGCTAATGCTGCGCTTGATCGGGCTTTCGTAGAAGAGTTTGAAGTACACAAACCTGGTAGCAATCGGGGCGAAACCTTCTAAATTAAGCTAACCCGGAAAGGGCTTTACCGTGCCAGGTCAATTTTTAAGTGAGGCTGATCGTATCAACTTGAACCGTTTCCCCCTTGATTTTAGTGTGGAAGAACTCGACCATTATTACCAGTTGTCAGAGGCGGATTTAGTCGAAATACACAAACAAAGAGGAGCAGTAAACCAACTTGGCTTTGCCGTACAATTAGGAACTTTGCGCCACCTAGGCTTCTGCCCAGATGAAGTGAACCAAGCTCCGGTTAAAGTGGTTAGCTATATCGCCCTCCAACTCAGAGTTAAGCCCGCAGTGTTGAGCGAATATGGCAGCCGCGAACACACCCGCACTGATCATTTGAATAAGATTCAAACCCTTTTAGGTTATAAGGGGGTTAAAGCCGAGGAAAACCGCAAGCTAGAAGAATGGCTTTTGGAACGCGCCCTCGAACACGATGAACCAACCGTCCTACTTCGACAACTTATGGTGCGACCAGGTATTACCGTGTTGGAACGAATGGTAAGCCACGCCCGTGAACAGGCGCGTACCCGCACTTTTGAACAATTAAGCCCCCTTCTAACCCCGCAACGTCGCAAGTTTCTGGACGAGCTTTTGCTTAAGAATGACAAACTCAAGGCTACGCGCTTTGAGTGGCTACGTCAGGAAGCTACTAAAGATGTGCCAAAGGCCATTAATCTTAATATTTCTAAAGTCAAATATCTTCAGGAACAACAGGTGGCTGAATGGCCGATGGCAGTAATTAATCCCAACCGCCGCAAGTTTCTAGCGACCCTTTGTCGAAAAACTTCTGCTGAAGCACTGGACTGTATGAATGAAACCAGAAAGTATCCGCTGTTGCTTTGTTTTGTCTATTCGGCTTTGGCAGAACTCAGCGATCAGACTTTTGACCTTTTCGACAGCTATCTGGCTGGGGCTTATAGCCGGGCTGGAAATGAGTTAGAGGAATTCCGGCGGAAGTCAGTCCCGGCTACCAATGAGAAGTTACATTTCTTTGGGCAGTTGGGTCGGGTGATACTAAATTCTGAGGTTAAAGATGAGGAGGTACGCCAAACTATCTTTGCTTTTTTACCGCAAGAACAGTTAGAATTAGCGGTGGAAGAATCAGATAGACTAGTACGTCCCCTGGATGACACCTATTTTGATTATTTGGCAAAAAGCTACCCTACTATCCGCCAATTCGCTCCCAAACTGTTAGAGGCTTTCGTTTTTCATTCCAACACCGCTGCTAAACCGCTGCTGGATGGAATAATGTTGCTCAAACGCTTGAACCAACAAAACCGTAAAGGTGTTCCTAGGAACGCACCTCAAGCTTTCATTAGTCATAAATGGCATCCTTACGTTTTTGAAGACTCTAACTCCGAAAAACCTACTGGTCGCCCCAAAAAGCGAGGAAAGCGTTTGAACCGTCGCTACTACGAACTTTGTATTTTGTGGGAACTGCGGCAGTCGCTGCGTTCTGGTGACATTTGGGTGGCGGGAAGAAACCATGCAAGAAGCGGTCAATAGATTGGTTAATTACCAGTATCACTTGCCGCTCGCTCAATTTTGGGGTGATGGTACCCTTTCTTCTTCGGATGGTCAACGTTTCCCTGTAGCGGTTCAAACCCGCAATGCCAGAGCCCTGCCTAAATACTTTGGTTATGAACTTTGGAGTTAGGGGAGACCTTCCAAAGGTGGTATCCGGGGCTGAAACTGCAAGCTAAAACAATCCCGACGTGGGGCAAAAAAGTCAGCATAAACGGGGAGAGACATAAATATTCTTAAAAATCTCCCCCGGTTCTGCTTGGTCTCCCGCTTGAAACTTAGCTTTTGCGTTTGGGCATGCTCAGAGTACCCAGGTCGATCTTACCGGCGGTACGTTCGTAGAAATCGGTGAAGTTGCCAAGGTACTCTTTGATCTGGCCGTTTTCGATAGCTACAATTTTATCGACCACCTGGTCAAGGAAATAGCGGTCATGCGATATTACCAGGATAGTACCCTCGAAATCTATCAATGCATCTTCCAACACGATCATTGAAGGAATATCCAGGTTGTTAGTAGGCTCATCCAAAAGCAGAAAATTGATACCCTTCAGACCCAACCCGACCAGTTGCAGACGGCTTTTCTGACCGCCGCTCAAATTGCCGATAGGGATAAAACATTCGTCATAATCGAGCAGTAGACGACCCTTAAGCAGGGCTACTGCTTTTTCATCAATCATGGGTTGGATCGAGCGAATGTAATCTACCGGGGTCTGACGAAGGTTGAGTGTTTCTTGTTCTTGTGAATAGTAGCCCACTTTTACCCGGGCGCCCAGTTGGACGGTGCCGGTGGTTGGTATTTCTTCGCCAAGGATCAATTTGAAAAGAGCGGTTTTTCCGCTGCCATTTGGTCCAACCAGACCAATTCTTTCACCATAGTGGATTGAAAGGTCAAAAGGGGCGTATAGCTGGCGGGTACCGTAGGTCATTGTTACTGCTTTCAGCCGCAAGGCTATTTTGCCGCTGCGTTCCTCCTGCCCGAATTCAAGCTCGACCGTGTTCCGATTGAGGATCGGCTTGGGGGTATTTTCCAGTTCGGCTTTGCGGGCATTGAGCTGCCGCTTTTTGCTCTGAGCCCGACCTGCAAACTTCAAGTTCAAAGAAGCCCATAATTTCAACCGACGGGCGGTTTTTTCTAACTCCTTTAGTTCGCGTTTTTGCATTTCGTAAAGCTGGGCTTCTTTTTCCAATCGGCGTTGTTTGGACTCTCGGAAACCCGAATAGTTACAGTGGTATTCGTAAATCTTGCCGTCTTCTAGCTCGAAAATATGGTTGATAAAACGGTCTAAAAAATAGCGGTCATGGGAAATGGTGGCTACTGCGCCATCGTGGGACATAATATATTGTTCCAGCCAGTCTTTAGCTTTGATATCCAGATGATTATCCGGTTCGTCCAGTAAAAGTAAGTCCGGTTCTTTTACCAGCAACTGGGCCAGGCCGATTAACTTTTTCTCGCCACCGCTCAGTTTGGTAGCCGGTTGGCTGAGTTGTTCCTCGGAGAAGCCGATACCTTTAAGAACCGATTTAATTTTAGCCTCGTAATTGTAACCCCCGCCCCGGTCGAACTGCTCCTGGATTAGGCCGTACTTGTCCAAAATATCTTGGAACTGAGCTGGGTCAGCGGTAACCGCCGGGTCACCCATGTGGGCTTCCAATTCCTGGAGTTGCTTATGGAGACTGACAATTTTTGGGTCGGCGCTCATTACCATATCCAGTACGGTATCATCCGGGTTAGCCTGCGGTTCTTGCTCTAAATAATCAATCGAGGTACCTCGTGGAATAACCACCGTCCCAGAATCGGGCGGCTGTTTGCCAGCCAGGATTTTAAACAGCGTGGATTTTCCGCTGCCGTTTTCACCGATCAAGGCAATTTTATCGCCCCTTTTAATTTCAAAGTCCAGGTTATCAAAAACTAGATTGCCACCGAAATATTTATTAACCTGGATTGCACGCACCAGCATGGTTTGCTCCAATAGTAAATAAGTTAGATATAAGAATATATAGAATTTCTGGTAGTCTTCCGCGCGAGTTGATAACACTCAAAAAAATAGAACCTATCAACTCATTTATTTGCCGGAGACTATCGGAATTAAAGGGCAAATTCAATCAAAATAAGGGTTTCGGTTTCTTTAGTTACCACTTTACCAGGAACTGAACCAACTTTATCAACAACGGAATAGACTGACTCAATTCCCAGATGGCTGAGTACAAGGTATTGAATATTGTATCATTTTATTCCGTTGTATTTTGAAGAATTTCGCAAGTGGGCTGGAACCCTGATTATTATTTTAGCGCTCATAACGGGGGTTTACTTGCTTACGCTCCTCTTTAGTTTACCACTTAAACCCATTTCAGCCTATCGCATTGCCTTGTTACTGGCTTCTAATAGTAGCACAATTGCTCAAAGATCTGCAATCCCCTGACTTTATGCCGCAGCGACTGATACTGTTGGCGAACTACAAAGAAGAAAGGTTTGCTAGAATTAGGAGAAGCGAAAAAAAAGACAGAAGTAAAAGAGAGAAGTAAGTAAGGAGTAAAGGGAGCCTCCAGCCAGAAAAAATAGCGAGCGTCCCAGAAGAAACAGCCAAGGTAGCGAAAGCAGCCTTTCCGAAAGGAAACCTGTGCCTAAAAGTGCGAGATGAGATAGGAACAATCTATGAGGATGCCGCCTTTGCCGAGCTATATTCCAAAGAAGGGCAACCTGGACTGGCAACCTGGCGTTTAGCTTTAATCACGGTACTGCAATTTATGGAGGGGCTATCAGACCGACAGGCTGCCGAGATGGTAAGAAGCCGGATAGATTGGAAATATCTATTAGGATTAGAATTACGCGATAGCGGCTTTGATTACACGGCACTATGCGAGTTTCGAGGACGGTTGGTGAAAGGTTCGGTGGAGGAACTACTGCTGGATAGGCTGTTGGAGCAATTGCGTGAGCGTAAAATGATCAAGGTCAAAGGAAAACAGGGAGTGCCTAGTAATGCAGAGTAGAGTATAATTGCTTCGAGAAGCCAAGAAAAAAAGGAGAAGCAATGAGTCACCCCAACTGCCCGACTTGCCAACTTAATCACTATGTCATTAAAGCTGGTCTCAATCGCAGTTGTACCCAGCGTTATCGCTGTCAGGATTGCGCTCGCTATTTTACACCCCAGCCTAAACCGCAGGGCTATGACCTCCAGACCCGTAAGCAAGCGGTTCAACTTTATTTGGAAGGCACTTCTTATCGGGCGATTGGGCGGTTGCTAAACGTCCACAATCAAAGCGTTATTAATTGGGTCGAAGCCGCCCAAAAGCTTTTACCCGACCAGGTGAGCGACCAGGAGCGCACTGATTACGTCGAGGTAGATGAGCTTTTTAGCTTTGTAGAAGCCAAAAAAAACAAATCTATGTTGTAATGGGTGTATGCCGAGACACTCTTCTAATCAGGGGTTGTGCGGTAATGGAAGAACGCAGTCAGGAAAAAATGCAAGAATTTGCTGACGAATTGCCCCCAGCGATTTTCTATTGTACCGATGGTTTTTCGACTTGCCAGGATTTAATTTGGTCGCTGGAGGGGGAGCATTTACTCTCGATTAAGAAGGAGCGTACCTACACCATCGAAAGTATCAATGCTCAGTTACGCACATATCTGGCTCGCCTAAAACGCAAAAGTCGTTGTTTTAGTCGCAGCCTTGAAGCTCTTTGGTAATCTATTCGCTTATTCGTATGGCATTACAATCGTCGTCAACGTCGGATTAACTCTGACCCTAAACGTTGGAAGCATCGTCTAACTCTCCTGTTTTAGGCACTCCCCCTACTCTGGAAAAACTCGACAAGCTTTTTACGCGACTGCAAGAACCAGATGTCCAAATGCGCTTTGCGCGTGTAGAAAATTTCTTTAACTCCCTTGTAAATGCACGTCAAAGTATAGATACTGGCAAACTTTCCATTACTAAATTGAAAGAAATCGTGGTTTTGTTCGACCAGAACGAGCAACAGGTACATAATGCCCTCTCGGTAGCGCATTCTTTACCGGCTTTGCTTTCTCCTGCGTTAGGCAATCCAACGCCACGAAAATATCTGATTGTAGCTCAGAATAGCGATGAATTAAGAGCTACTGGCGGGTTTATAAGTGCCGTTGGATTGGTGGAAGCGGATGGGAATAATCTGAAAATCCTAGACTTCAAGGATAGTTATCAGGTAGGCAACAAGCCCTACGTATTACCGCCAACCCCTTTGGCTCGGTATATGCAAGCGGGCGCATTAACCCTCAGAGACGCTAACTGGTGGGCTGATTTCCCCTTATCCGCCCGTACTATCGCTGGTTTTTATACACAGGATACCGGGGTTAAACTGGATGGAGTGTTAGCGATGGACATGCAAGCGGTTGCTTATCTGTTTGATGCGCTTGGCTCGCTTGAATTACCCAAGTATGGCGAGGTTTTGACCGGGCAGAATTTCCAGCAGCGGATACGTTAATATTACCTCCAACCCGGACAAGCTACCTCCGGTGATTGGTGGCTTAAACGAAAAGATTTCTTGGGAGACCTCTTTCGAGGTTTAGTAGGGAAAATGGAAAGCTCTGGCGGGATTTCCGCTTCTTTACATCTGGCGCAAGCGCTCTCTCGTGGCATATCCGAAAAACACTTGCTATTCCTATCCTTTCGATGCAAAACTAGAAGCCGAAATGGTTCGCTTTGGGCTGAGCGGACAATTCTGTTTCTCTCCACGCTACTCTTACTATCACTTATATCAATACTGGAATGAGACGAGAAGGAGACTCTCCTAACGGTTGTAAGTTGGAAGCCCGCTACGGAACTAGTTATGAGAGCATGATGGCGGGTTGCTACTGGGACTATTTGCGAGTGTATGTCCCGGAGGGGAGTCAGTTACTGGATTCATCCGATTTCATTTCAGATGGAAGTACAGTCGAGACTTTGAGTGAAGCAGGCAAAACCGCTACCATAATGTTTTCTTACCGATTGCCGCTAGGCGTAGAGGTTGATAATCAATACCGTCTCTTGGTACAAAAACAACCGGGTACCGATGCAATCCCTTTAAAAGTTGAGGCGTTAGACGGGACTATCTGGCAAGGTACACTCCAAACTGATTGGGTCAGTACGCCAATGCGTGGTTAAACATAAAGAAAACCTCATTCTCTTGGGAAAAAAATATGCCTACCATATATACCTTATCAGTAATAGTTCCTGTATATAATTCTGCTTCCACTTTAACTGCCTGTCTGGAAGCTCTGCTTGAACAGGATTTTAACCCTTTCGAGCTTATTATAGTGGATGATGGCTCTACCGACTCTACGCTGAAAGTAGCAAAAAGCTTCACCTCTAGGGGCATTAAAGTAATTTCCACATCACACCAAGGCGCGGCAGTGGCTCGGAATCGTGGGGTAATGGAAGCACAGGGTAATATTATTCTTTTCACCGATGCCGACTGTACGCCTGTTCCAAACTGGGTTTCAATGATGGCGGCTGGATTAATAGCAGGAATAGAAAAGGGGCAACTTGAAAACGTCAGAGTAGTAGGAGCCAAAGGGGTTTATGCCACTAAACAAAAAGGTTTGGTGGCACGTTTCGTACAGCTAGAGTTTGAGTATAGATACATCAGGTTGGCGAAACAGCCTTATCTTGAGTTTGTAGATACTTATTCGGCGGCATATCAGCGCAAGGCGCTCTTGGGGTGCGGAGGCTTTGACCCAAGCTTTCCGGGCGCAATTGTGGAGGATGCCGAATTGGCATGGCGGCTCGCATCACAAGGGTATCGCATGGTTTTTCTCCCGGCAGCACAAGTCGGACACACCCATGTTTCAACTATTTCTGCCTATTTCCGACGCAAATTCCGAATTGGTTACTGGCGCGTGGCGGTTTATGGGCGACACCCGGAACGTCTGGCAAACGATTCTCATACCTCGCGTGCTGCAAAAATCCAGATGGCACTAATCAGCGCAGGTATTTGCATCGGTTTGCTGAATTTATCGCTGAAATTGGTAGGGGCTAAGAAAGCGTCGGCAATAGCAAAGAACCTAACAGTTTGGTTAGCGTTTCTTTTCTACGCCAGCGCATCTCCTTTTTTGATACATAGCTGGAAAATTGATCGTGTCGCCACCGGCGCGGCGCTTTACTTAATACCTGTAAGGGCTTTGGCGTTCTCCTTTGGGGCTATAGGCGGGTGGTAGTCGCTTTATTTCGTAGATTTAATAAATTGAAAAAACCGCCTCAAAGCTTAATATCATTGCAAGAGGGAGCAGCAAAATGAAGTCAGGGCAATCTAGGGCTGGTTTATTTATACCACTTATGGACAGCCAGAACCTTTCAGTTCTACCTTTAACGGGTTAGCTCTTTTTGAAGGAATTGGCGCAGACACTCCTCTTAACACTTTCGGCAAAATTTACAAAATGTTTCTTCAAAGAAACCAAAAAATATGAAAAATGCGCTGACACGGTTCGCTGCTTCAGGTAAATCACAGCATGGGCTGAAATTTTACCTTTCGCTGTTAGGTTGGAGCTTGAGTTTGGTTACTCTGGCACTAATGGCAATGGTGCTGTGGAAGAACCGGGAATTATTGGCGCAAGCTTTCACTGATACTAGCCTAGTCTGGTTGCTGGCTTCCTTTTTACTCTATCTATTGACATCATTGGTTTATGTGCTGATTTGGCATCTAGTGGCACGTACCTATGGAGCAGGTGAATCTTTTATTCAAGATTTTACAACTCTCTCGTTGGTATCGGCGGCTCGCTACCTTCCCGGTGCAGTCTGGTCGTTTCTGGGCTTGATGTGGCTCAGCAACAAAATCGGAGTGACCAAACGCAGCATGGTGACAATAGCTCTTACCACGCAAGGATTGCATTTATCCATAGCTTTCTGGCTATCCTGTATTGGACTAATACTGGTGGCGCCGAGTGCAAATAAGGGTGAGAGTTGGAGTATAGCGCTGGTTGTGGGTTTTTCCAGCCTTCTTATGCTGCTTTTATTGGCGGTCTATCTGCGCTATTTCTATCCATTCCTCAAAAAGTTCAATCTAATGTCGGGCATGTATTCATCGCGTAAAATTGGAAATCTGCCCCTAGCTGGAATTACTTCATTAGCGGTGTGGGGGTTAAATGGGTTGCGTCTAACGCTGCTGCTTTATACTTTTGCTCCTAGCCCGGAATACTCTCGTTTGCCTTATCTACTATTTTATTGCATCTGGGTTTCGTCCATCACCAGTAGCGCCTCCAATCTATTCTTCTTCCTACCGTTAGGGCTAGGTGCGGTAGAACTAAGCCTACTAACTCTGCTTGGTTTGGTACTACCCTCCAGCCCGACAATATTGTTGGTGGTCACGCTCAACCGAATTCTACAAGTAGCAAACGACCTGATAGTTGCCTTGTATGCGGTTAGTCGCGAATTATCGAGCCAGTTGCGTCAGATTTGAGAAGGAACACTGAAATATAACCAATGGTATCTATAAAGATTGTGAATATATTGACATAGTAGATAGGGGTAGTTATACTAGATTTTAGCCGAATTAATACGGTTTATATAACACTATGCTTGTAATTTCTATTACTGGTATAGGTTTGAAGTGGTACACTACTACCTATTGTAGGTAGCCCTTTCAAAAGCAATTTAAAATAGCAAACGGCAAAGGCAGTGTATAAAACTTTACCCTTACTTTTACGTATAGAGTATTAGTATGTGTAATAATTAAAAATGTTTTTATCAAACGAGGAGTCCTTTTTTTATGGCGGTTAAACCGTTAACAATCAGCGATAATTCTTTCTCACAGGATGTTATCGCCAGCAGTAGTGACAAACCTGTCTTGGTAGATTTCTGGGCTGAATGGTGTGGTCCCTGCAAAATGATAGCGCCAACGCTTGAACAAATTGCCAGTGAAAATTCCGATAGACTCAAGATAGTAAAATTGAATGTGGACGAAAACCCGCAAACTGCACGGAATTTAGGTATAATGGGTATTCCAACCTTGATACTATTCAAGGATGGCAAAGCCGTCAAGCAAATTGTAGGCAACCGTCCAAAAGACCAAATTTTAGCCCAAATCGAAAAGTATATTAAAAACTAGGGCGCGATGTAGGCAATCATGTCGTAGTCGTAATTATTCAGTCTTTATTCAAATTATTTAGTATATTAGAGGAGAATATAAAATGGCTAAACCAGCAGTAGTATCCGACAATACTTTCCAGCAAGAAGTTATTAACGCCAGCAATGAGCAACCGGTGTTAGTAGATTTCTGGGCAACTTGGTGTGGTCCCTGCAAAATGCTTTCGCCTATCCTTGAGCAAATTGCGGATGAGAAAATCGGTAAGCTTAAAGTCGTTAAGATGGATGTAGATGACAATCCGGAAATTGCCAGCAAATTCGGTATTCTGAGCATCCCTACCATGATACTGTTTAAGAACGGTGATAAAGTTGCTCAATTGGTAGGTAATCAGCCCAAGGCGCGTATTCTCTCCCAGATTGAACCTCTTCTTTCCTAATCCAAATCAGCACTAACGAAAATAAAGACCCCTCCCAATTTCGTGGAAGGGGTCTTTTGCTTATTTATAGCCGTTTGGATGAGAACTATGCCATTCCCAAGCAGTACGGATTATTTCTTCAAGCCCATATTTTGCTTTCCAGTTCAACTCAACTTCTGCCTTGGAGGTATCAGCCCATATACCAACAGGGTCCCCTAGTCGCCGTGGAACAACTTCCGCTACAAAATCTACCCCACTGATACGCTTTGCCAAATCAACTACTTCTTGTACTGTGCTGCCCTCTCCAGTACCAAGATTATACGAAGTTGTCAGATTGGTTGCTTTCAGGTGTGCAAGTGCTGACACATGTGCATCGGCTAAATCAACCACATGGATATAATCCCGGACACATGTACCATCACGAGTTGGATAATCATTGCCGAAAATCAGCACTTTGGGAGTTACACCCAACGCCGCTTTCAGCACCACCGGCACCAGATTCAAGGACATCGTCCAGTCTTCCCCGATTTTAGAATCAAAAGAGGCACCCGCCGCATTAAAATAGCGAAGGCTAATCGAGCGCAACCCAAAAGAATGGTCATACCACTTCAAAATCTGCTCCACCATATATTTGGACAAAGCATAAGGACTTTCAGGGTTAAAAGGGTTATTAGTTTCGCTGGCAGGCAAGTTTTGAGGCGTACCATACACTGAGCAGCTTGAAGAAAAAATAAAATGGTTTATGTTATTGCGTACCATTGCATCTAGTAAGCTCAAAGTTCCGGTCACATTGTTGTTGAAATATTTGGAGGGGTTTGCCACAGATTCACCCACATTTTTGTAAGCAGCAAAGTGCATTACTCCATCGGGCTTTTCCGCCTGGAAAAGGCTATCCAACAAAGCTGAATCGGCAATATTTCCTAGTACCAATTTCGCCTGACCCAGTAAAGCTTTTTCGTAGCCGTATTCCATATTATCTAGCACAACCACTTCGTAACCACGATTAACCAGTTCGCGCACGGTATGCGCCCCGATATAACCTGCACCACCAGTCACAAGTATTTTCATGCGCTTAGTATCTCCTTATTAATTTTTAATACCGAACTTCTTAGCGATATTAAGGCACTTTAAGTCTTAGCGCAACTGTGTATATGTGGAGAACGGTGGAAAAGTCGTGGATAAAATTGGTGGATAAAGGGATTAACTTTTTTGAAGAATTATTATAAAATGAATATCGTAAAATTGTTCTAAAAACTCTTACAGGAATCAAAAACTATATAAATGTTAAAACTGGACGAATCACTAAAACAAGCCGAATCAGATTTACCTTCCTTCGAGGAATTGCTTCCCATTAACAACTTGATTTCAAGCCACGATGAAGTTACGTTTCGTAGCGAGGGCGAGTATCTGGAGATACTGAAGCAATATACGGCAGAAACAAACGCGCGTAAAGCCGCCCAGTTAGCAGCACGCGAAGAAACCAAAAAGAAAGCACCTGTAAAACCTGCAACCGCACCTGCCGAACCTAAGTCGCGTGTAACCCATACCAAAATTGACAATAGCAATATAGCTGAGAACTTCGGCACTACTAGCTACCCGCTCATTCAGGTTAGCGCAATGCCGCCGATTAAATTCGAGTTGATTTCGGACAATTTGCGGTTGGAGCAGATAATAGACCCCCTTCTTCATGAGCAGTTGTTGGGAGTTGATACTGAAACTAGCGGTTTGGATCCTTTTACCTCCAAATTGCTACTAGTACAAATTGCCTCCCCAGAAATATGCTACATAATTGACGCTTCCAAAGTACGCCTGACACCCTTAAAACGTTTGCTGGAGAACCCGCGTATTCTGAAGATTTTACAGAACGCTAAGTTCGATTATGAAATGCTGAAAGAGCGTGCGGGTATTGTGCTGGAAAATATCTATGACACAATGCTGGCAGAACGTTTGCTAACTGCGGGTGTCAGCAAAGAAAATAATCTGACAGCGTTGGTAAAACGCTATACCGGGGAAATTATGGACAAGGAGGTGCGAAAAACCTTCTATGGAGCTAACTCCATCGGGCATGTTTCACAAGATCAGCTAATGTATGCTGCCCGTGATGCGCTGTGCCTTTTCCCAATATACTCCCAACAACTCGCCAAACTTAAAGAGGAGAAAATGTTCAAGGTCGCCGATCTTGAATTTCGCTGTGTAGCAGCAGTAGGCGACCTTGAACTAGCAGGGTGTAAATTGGATACCGTCAAATGGCGTGCCATCCTTGCAGAGGTAGAAAAGAAACGAGACTTGGCGCGAGAAGAGTTAATGGGAATGCTACCCGGAGGCGCTACCAAACAGGCTTCTATGTTTGGAAACGATGAATATTTAATCAACTTGAACAGCAGTCAGCAGATTATGACCGAGTTCGGTAAGCTAGGTATAGCGCTGGAAGACACTTCCGAAGCCACGCTGAATAAACATAATCATCCGGCAGTTAAAAAATTGCTAGAATATCGTAGCCTCGAAAAAACTCTGGGTTCTTTCGGTGAAAGCTTGTTGTCACAGGTCAGAACCGAAACCGGGCGTATCCATCCCGATTTTATCCAATACGGCGCGGATACAGGACGCTTCAGTTGCTCGAACCCAAATGTACAGCAAATTCCAGCCACTTCTGATTTCCGCTCTTGCTTCATCGCGCAGGAGGGTTACAAGCTGATTACCTGCGACTATTCTCAAGCAGAGTTGCGTATTCTGGCAGAACTGAGCAGTGACCCCGCTTTTCTTGAAGCTTTTCGCTCAGGCGGAGATTTGCATAAGTTGGCAGCCAGCCAGATGTTCCAAGTGCGGGTTGAAGATGTATCAAAAGAACAACGCAACGCCGCTAAAGCCATCAACTTCGGGCTTGCTTACGGTATGGGTCCGCAAGGTTTGGCGGTACGCATTGATAAAACGGTGGATGAAGCACGCGAGTTGATTACCGCCTACTTTAAAGCGTTTAGCGGCGTACAAAAATGGCTGGATAAAGCCGGGCGTGACTCGGTGAAAAGAGGATATAGCCCTACTCCTTTGGGGCGCAAGCGTTATTATAATCTGCCATCTACCGATGACCCGGATTACCGAAAGCGTAGTTCTGAAATCGAGCGGCAAGGCAAAAATGCCCCGATTCAGGGCTGTAATGCCGATATGACCAAAATGGCGCTGGTATTTTTGCGCGAACGTCTGGCAGCCTATGATGCCAGAATAGTTAATACTGTACACGATGAAATTGTGGTTGAGGTGCGCGAAGATCAGGCGGAAGAAGTTTGCAAATTGGTAGAGCATGAGATGGTACGCGCCGGTCATGAAATTCTTAAAGAAGTTCCAATAGTTGCGGACGCAAAAATAGGCGATTACTGGAGCAAGTAAGGTTTTTACTCGTCCTTCCTCCCGACAAGAGCAGGGCATTTCCAGTCAAGAGCAACGGGTAATGGATGAATTCATAAAACATTCGCTACTCGTTTCTCAAGTCTGGAAACTTGACTTGATAGAGTTGTGGGGGTATATTCTGCATATGAAAATCAAATTGCGGTCACAACTTCTAACTTGTATTATTCTACTGCTATCTTTGTCTACTCTTGCTGCTTGTGGATATTCTACCCCCACCGGCGGAGTGCTTCAAACACCCTATATTGTTATAGTAACACCCACACCATCT
>Ga0194047_10001354_pt1 | contig 15066 bp, 8 predicted proteins | sample JunL225m_MetaG_2_FD_160070 | JGI IMG/M metagenome (GOLD analysis project Ga0194047, IMG submission 160070) | Anoxic zone freshwater microbial communities from boreal shield lake in IISD Experimental Lakes Area, Ontario, Canada - Jun2016-L221-5m | ecosystem: Environmental > Aquatic > Freshwater >...
GTGTCACCCTTCGCACCAGTAGCACCAGTAGCACCAGTAGCACCAGTAGCACCAGTAGCACCAGTTTGATTTAACACCATCTTTGATTCAGTTTCCGCACATTTGCCGTTCTTGGCATAGCGCAAGACGTTGGTTTTCTTGTTCGCACACACCGTCACGGTGTTTGTCGACGACGCTGCGAACACGTTGATGCCCCCTCCGGCTAGAGCACCAGTCAGGACTCCAGCGAGCAGTAACAACATTCCAGATTTACTTAATTTTGAACTAGATGATCTTCCCATTTTGTAGATTGTATCTACCATATGCAATAAATGCAATTCGTGACAATGAGACCAACTATCATCGAAATGTGCCCCATTCGCCTGTTCCCAGTGATTCATCTTGGGCATCTCCCAAGTCCCGCATTCCCAGGCCAGATGCTGAACGGTCCCTCGTCTCTGCCGTCGTAGAACTCTTGGACACTACGCCGATCCCCGATATCACTGTTCACAAAATTGCCGTAATTGCTGGCGTGAATTTTGGATACATCAATCGCTACTTCGAGACTCGTTTTAATCTCTTGGCTGCAGTTACAGACACACTTGCTGACGTTGCGGTCGACCAATTACTTGAAAATCTGAACACCAAGATTCCCAACAGAAAACTGGCCTCCAAAGATGTTCCCATAGAAGTCCTGGATCAGATTCGCTTGGCAAACGTAGTCATAGCGACAAAGCGACTCCGTCTCATTCAGTACCTCATTGCATCAGGCGTCCCTGCTGATCGTTTTGTTGCAAAGTCGAAAGAAACCTTTGAGGTAGCTATCACTATCGGATCTCAACTTGGCTTAGACGAAGTTCATGCACGTGCTGGAGCTATTCGTTTCATAGCAATGACATGGATCGAAGCATCACTCACACCCATCCTCGGGGTAACCAGTGAAGAACTCAATAACGCTTTCACCTTGGACCTAGTTGAACCTAAATCGACTAGCCGGCCAAAGAAGAAATAGCCTCTTTACATTCTCCACGCGTTCCAAATGTGTGCTTAAACCCCAGCCAAAAGCCCATCAGCATTGGAATACCGAATTACGCACCAGCCTCACGAAGGCGGGGGATGGTGCGAAATGTGGTGCGAAATTCGCCGCCACACCTGCATCACCATCAGTAAGGCTAGTGGGGGCATATGGGCTAAAACTCCCACGTAGCACCTCCGAACCATGAACGACATCGATAAACAAATCGAGAACCCCGCTAATTAGACTTAATTTATGAAGTTCGCGGTCGCTGCATTGATGCATGAGACCAACACCTACGCAGACGAGGTGACAGGCCTCACTGAAATGCACCACTTCACCATCAAGCGCGCAGAAGAAATGCTCCAGTTTTCGGGGATGGGAACATTTACCGGGGGCATTATCGACGAATGCAAACGTCGCGGAATTGACATTGTGCCCATTATCTCAGCAATTGCTCCACCCTCTGGCACTATCAAATCCGATGTCTACCTCGAATTCCGCGACACAATTCTTCAAGGTCTTCGCGACAATCCCGACATCGATGCTGTCGTGTTGGAAATTCACGGTGCCGGAGTTGCAGACGGATATCCCGACATGGAAGGCGATCTGATTACTGCCATTCGCCAGGTTGTGGGGCCAACATTGCCCGTCACGGCCGCACTTGACCTTCACGGAAATATTTCTCTCGCCATGACGTCGCAGTTCACGGCATTTTTTGGCAACCATCTCTATCCACACACCGACAGTGCAGAACGCGGCGCAGAGGCGGTGGCAGCTGCAGTCGATGCGGTCAATGAATTCACCACACCAGTGACCGAATTGGTGTCATTGCCCATACTGCTTCAATCTTCAACAACTGACGAGGGTTTCCCTGCCGCAGATATGAACAAGATCTGCCAAGTAATTGAATCTCGCCCTGGCGTCATTGACTGCACGGTGTTTCACGGATTTCCGTATACAGATACTGCAGATGTTGGGGTTCACGTGGTCTGCACTACTGACAACGATCGAGACCTTGCTCAAGCATGCGCCAAAGAAGTTGCGCAGTGGATTTGGGACTCACGAGAACGGTTCATTATGGAATCGCATACTCCTGATTCTGCGATACTTACTGCTGCGTCTCTTGTTGCAGATGGAAAGATGCCCATCGTCATCAACGACACCAGTGATAACCCTGGCGGAGGAACGCCAGGAGATGGCACGCACCTTCTGAGGTCAATGATCGACCACCAAATCCCCGGTTCTGCATTCGCAATGTTGTGCGACCCGATTGCAGTTCAAGAAGCAATCAAAGCGGGTGTCGGCAACTCCATAGAACTCACTATCGGAGGTCGTCACGGCCCATTGCACGGACAACCATTGCAAGTCATCGCAAAGATTCGCACAATCACTGACGGCCGTATTGTGCTCACTCACATGATGCGGGGATACCCACTCAATCTTGGACCTGCAGTCGGCATCAAGGTGGGCGAAGTAGACATCGTTCTCACATCACATCCGCAACAAACGTTTGATTCAGAAATATTCAAATTGCACGGCATCGATACATCTACATGTTCTGTAATCGGCCTGAAATCAAGCACGCACTTTCGTGCAGGCTTTAACCACATTGCTGCGGACATTCTGCGCGCTGATTCTCCAGGTCTTACTTCTCTCGATGTGACAACTTTTGCGCACTCTGCTTATCCCGGCAAACTTTGGCCGACAGATCCCGACACCGAGTGGTCATAGCAATGAACATCATCGTCATCGGTGGAGGCATTGCAGGCATCAGCATTGCCGCTGAACTTTCTCGCGATCATGCTGTGACACTGCTGGAGATGGAGAAACAACTTGCACATCACACCACCGGTAGGTCTGCTGCGTTGTATCTCGGTTCGTACGGCAATAGCAATATTCAAACGCTCACGCGCGAAAGTTTTGACATTTACACCGAGCTTTGTAATGAGTATGGGTATCCACTTCTCACTCCACGTGGCATGGTGCAAATTCTCGACCACCAACAACTGCACGAATTAGACGAAACACTTGCCAAGCACCCCACGATGGAAATCATCTCGATAGATGAACTTCGAGAAATTGCTCCGTATATAAGGCATGAACTTGTGGGTGCAGTACTTCATGATCAATCGGGCTACGACATTGACGTTGCCGGGCTTCACCAAACATATGTGCGTCGATTCACTTCAAACGGTGGGGTGATTGAGAAATCGAATGAGGTAACGAAAATTACTTTCAACTCGAACGGCACCTCAGAAGTTCGTACACCGCATTTAACATTTCATGCCGACCTCATCGTCAATGCATCTGGCGCATGGGGAAACATCATTGCTGAACGCGCGCAATGCGCCACTATTCCGTTGATGCCATTACGACGAACCATTTTCACCAGCAAACTCAGCCAGTCGTATGAACCAGGGCCAATGGTGTTACGACATCCTGAAGAGTTCTACTTTCGCGTTGATCGTGGCACGGTTCTTGGTTCCCCTGCCGATGAAACTCCATCAATCCCGTGTGATGCGCAACCAGAAGAGATTGATGTCGCCATGGCAATTGAAGCCATCAACGAATTCACCACTCTGAACATCAGAAGTGTTGAATCTACGTGGGCTGGCTTGCGTACGTTTACATCTGACAAGTCACCAGCTATGGGTTGCAACTCTGACCAGTCACACTTTTTTTGGTTCTGCGGCCAGGGAGGCTACGGAATTCAAATGGCACCGAAACTTGCCACCCTCGCGGCAGATGTCATCAACAACAAAATCAATACTGCCGACGCTTCGCTTGCATTACAACTCTCACCACAACGTTTCTCAACACACCCTTGACCAAAAACACGTGATGGAATGCGCGTTCCAAAAAATGGCGTTTCGCGTTCCAAACGTTTACTGGAACTCCAGCCACATCCCCATCAATATTGGAGTTTGGAATTTCGCACCGGCCTGACGAAGGCGTGGGATGGTGCGAAATTCCCCGCCACACCTCACGTCATCTATATAGAGGTTACTGGAGTGCGCTCAGAGTGGAAAGTAGCATTTCGACGTTCTTCTCACGTTTGAGGCATTGTTGGTAGATTTTTTGGATGGGAAAAATACAAAATTTTGTCTTAGCAACATCATTAGTTGCAGGCCTTGTCGCTGCTCCAACGACTCAAGCGCAGGCGAGCATTAATAAGCCGTCAGCGCCAATAATTGTTTCCATAAAATCTTCGAGGGCCAAAAATGGATTCTTCAATGTGACCGTAAAGATCAGTTTGCCCACGGAAAATGGTGGCTCCAAGATCACCGGAAGCAAAATAACTGCTGACGGCAAATCCTGCTTAATAGTGAACTTGAAAACCTCTTGCACGATTACGGGAATAGCTAACGGCAAGACCTTTACAGTGAGAGCACGTTCCAAAAACAAAAAAGGGTTTGGTACTGCGAGCGCTTCTGTTGAGTACACCGCTGGACATAGCGCTTACACCATTCTTAGGCCATTTGTTCCGCATCCAGTCCAGGGTGGTTACGGAATTACTTGGCAAAATATTGTTCAAAGGGTGAATGATATTTCAGCCGCGGCGTGGACAGATGCGCAACTGACATTAGTGCTGAACAAGGATTTGCCTAATGCAGGGAAAGGTCTTGAAACTTATATCTCGCCAAATGCGGCGAAATTTGATACTGAATTAGGCGAAGTCAACGAGATCCTCAACAGGACATTTACTTTATTCGCTAACGTACCCGCCTCCCCCAAAATATTTTTTATCGCAACGACGTATGAAGATGCGGTCGAAACGAAGACAGCACTGAAGGGTATCTATTCGGATTCAAAGTTAATGAATGGCGGTATTGACAGTATCTACGGACTTGATCAGAATCCGCTCGCGGGCACACCCTTTGTCTATAAAGGTTGCGGAAATAATGACTACGCAAGAAATGGTTTTACCTGGCCAAATACTCGCAAAGCACAAGCTGTAACTCTCGGAGTTTGTCCGGCAGGCCAGAAAGGCGTAGGCCCCGACGGGCATTTTGAGGCAGTCCAGGGCATGTCTCACGAGTATGTGCACCTCATTCAAATTGGATTACGGCCAAACACCGTAGACACCTGGGACAACATTCCTTGTTGGATGGTTGAAGGCGAAGCAGAGTGGGCGCAAACTGCAGTAGCCACTGATTTCTCCAACTATTTAAAGGGCCAACACTTTCATCCGTATTTAATGACAAGTGCTGGCCGACAATTTGAGCAGACTACTTCGCGGGAGTGGACAGCGGAAGAAGTTCAGTCCTATTACCTAGCGGCTGCTGACACTGCAACTTGCCACAACATAAATCAGTACGCGTACAGTTATTCATTGGGCGCAGCAACTATTGAAGCACTAGCCAGTATTGGTGGCAGTGAGTCATGGTTTGCACTTCATGAAAGACTAATTATTGGGGAAACTTTGAATCAGGCATTCACTTCTGTTTATGGAATTACTTGGGATGAAGCATCCCCGATACTGGCCCAAGTAGTAGCCAAAAAAATATCTATGTCTTGGTCAAAGACAGCATCGACCTATCAGACTCGTCCTGCCAACTAGAACCGTACATAATTTTGGAAATATGGCGTTTGTCGCTCCATCCCCTCACGAAGGCAGGGATGGTGCGAAATGTGGTGCGAAATTCGCCGACACACCTCACGCCATACCCTTCAGGCTAGTGGACTGAACTCAGACCCGAAATCACTCCGTAGTTGCCACTGGACCGGCCCAGGATTTCTTGGAACCATTCGCATAAATTGCGGTCACGGACACGGTGTATGTGACTTTTGGTTTACCAGTGAGAATCGCTGTCGTCGCACCATTGGCCTTTGCTTTGTACGTCTGCTTGACAGTTGCAGCGCCCTTAGTTTTCGGCGTCAAAGTGAACACGTAATACGAGACCTTGCTCTTCGCGCTTGTCGGAGCAACGAGCGCAACTGCAACTTTGTTGCCCCTGACTGCAATGTCAGATTTCAATGCAAACGTTAAGGCTGGATCTTTCACAATTGGAACATCAGTTCCAGCTGAGGCGAACAACAACGGCTCTCTTGGTTTACCAGTAACTGCCGAAGAGCTTGCGCCCCCACCAACATCATTCACGGCACGTAGAAGCACCGAATATGTAGTTCCGTTCGTTAAACCAGTGATTTTAACTGGACTCTTTATGTCGCCACCCGGAATCTTTGCCCACGTGGCACCATTATCTATTGAGTACTGATATTTCGTTAGCTCTTCACCATTATTAGCTCCAGCAGTAAATGAAATAGACAATGACGCATCATCTCTCGTGACAACAAGATTGGTGGGTGCAGCAGGCGCAATGGCAGGTCGACCAGTTGCCGCTACGGAACTCGCACCCGACCCCATGATATTTACTGCTCGTAACTTCACCGGATAATCAGTTCCATTCGTTAAACCAGTTAACACAATCGGGCTCGACACAACACTTGGATACATTGCCTTCCACGTCACGCCATTATCAAGTGAATATTCATAATTCGAAATTACTGCGCCGTTTTCTGAACCAGGCGTAAACGAAACTGAAAGCGACTTATCGCTGCGTGTTGCTGACAAATTTGTCGGAGCGGAAGGAACATATCTCGGAGTAGCAGCTGCAAACGGTGAGAAACTTGATGTCACACCACATACTTGACCATTGGCATAACTGCGCTGCGCGAGTTCTACCCATTTCCCACCTGTGTAATGGAAGAGAGCATCTGTGGGAGCCCCTTCAATACAAATAGTGACGCTTCCAGTGATACCGGTGATATTGATATCAACAATTTTTGTTGCGCTGGCGTCAAACGGAGTGACCGCAGGAGCCGTGGGACTAATAGTCGGAGCAACTGTTACAACAGCATTTCCGCCAGTACCTGATAGACCCAATTTGATACTTGGTAAGTTCGCCGTTGCCGGCAGAACAGCCTCAGTGAAGCCAGCAGGAATCCGTACCACTTGTGAGTTCGGTGTTGGACCGGTTTCGATTACAACGGCAAGTTTCTCCCACTGCGCGTAAAGAGTGATGTTCTCCATCACGCCCGGCCAGTACGGGAACGACATCGCAGTTCCATTTTCAGTAGCAGACCATCCCTTAAATCTGTACCCATCGCGAGAAGGTGCCGTTGGTTCGGTCGAAATTGCATCGTCTGTCACAAATGAAACAGCTGCAACATTCGATCCGCCCTTTGAATTCAAGTTGACGGAATAAGTCTTTGGATCCCATTTTGCGTACAGGGTCGCACCATCGTCACTTTCCCAATAAGTAACTGGGCCTCGGCTCCAGTCATCCGGAGAATCGAACCACGCATCGAAGGTATAACCCGTACGTGTTGGCGAAGCAGGAAATGCGATGACCTCACCCACAGCACTACCTGGAGCTACTGCGGACCCACCTGTCGAGTCGTACGTGACAACAGATGTTTTCGGTGTGTACTTGGGATACAAAGTGACGCTGTTAGACGCTGTCACGGTCAAAGGGAACGTAGCGATTGGACCACCCTCAGTAGTCGACCAGCCCACCCAGTTATATGCATGTTTTGGAGCGTAAAACGGTGAGTTGTCTAAGGTCAGTGGCCCGTTAAAGGTGACCGAACGAAGAGACTGGTTGTATAGGAAGGCCTCGCCGCCGTACCCGATGTTCAGGTTAGAAGCAATTCGCGGTTCAAAAATCACCGTCTCGATTTTTGTTCCATAAAAGCCGCCACCGTCAAGAAACTCAACTGTTCCTGGGATCGAAACAGACCTCAAAGGTGTATATGTAAAAGAACCACCATGGATTTCCCTCAGGCCGTTTGGAAAAACTATTGAGGAGAGGCTCGAAAATTCGAAAGCGTAGTCAGAGATGTTAGTCAGTTGACTGTTTGCCTCGAAGGCGACACTCGTGATGCTTTTTCTCCCTGCAAAAGCCCAGGAAGCGATCCGGGTCACATTGGCAGGAACCATGATTGCTCCGGCACAATCCTCCGTCGATGACGTCAGTACATAATCCACAGATCTGAAGGATCCTCCCAAAGAGCATGCGGTATCTGTGATGACCTTGGCGGTCCATATGGGATACAGGGTGACACTGCTGGATGCTGCGATGGTCCGAGGGAAAGTAGTGATCGACCCGCCCTCACTAAGCGACCATCCGTTCCAGTTGAAATCAACTTTCTGAACCTCGCCCAAATCATTAATTACAACCGGGCCCGAAAATGTGACAGATCGCAGTTTGGAACCATAACCAGCACTGTTACCAAAAGCACCGTAGATCGAAAGACTTTGAGCAATCCGTGGTTCAAAAATCACTGTCTCAAGTTCGCTGCCATCAAACGGGGTACCCGAAATGTTCTCGACCGTTCCTGGAATAGAAATTGATGAAAACTTGGCTTCAGTAAATGCCCCATGATTGATGGTCTTCAGGCCATTTGGAAAAACTATTGAGGAGATGCCCGAGAATTCAAAAGCATATTCAGAGATGGTAGTGAGTTGACTATTCGCCTGGAAGGTGACATTCGTGATTTCTCTTCTTGAAAATGCCGTACGACCAATCTCTTTTACATTGGCAGGAATAGTGATTTGCCCCGCACAATCATCCGACGACGAAGTAACTACGTTCTCAAAGATTCGGAATCTTCCCTTCAAAGAGCACGCAATGTACGTGACGTCTTTGGCTGTCCACTTGGGATACAGGGTGACACTGCCGGATGCTGCGATGGTCCGAGGGAAAGTGATAACCGATCCACCCTCAGTAAGAGACCATCCCATCCAGTTGAAATCTGCGGCGGCGATTTCACTCTTACCGCTCTGACCCAGATCATTAATTACAACCGGGCCCACAAAGTTTACTGTCCGTAGTTTGGAACTGCCAATGAAAGCGTCAGTCGCTGAAAGGTTTGCAGCGACTCTGGATTCGAAGAACACCGTTTCGAGCTCAGTTTCTAAAAATGATCTTCCTTCTATAACTTCGACTGTTCCTGGGATTGAGATTGTTGAAAGTTTCAATTCAGCAAATGCAAATTGATGAATACGAGTTAGTGCACTATTTGGCGCAAAAGTGACTTTTGTGATTTGTCGGTACCTGAAACCCTGCTCACCAATCTCAGTCACATCGGCAGGAATCACGATTTCTCCTACGCAATCCTTATTTGAACTCGCTATTCCATCCTTAATCTTAAAAGTCCCGCCCAAAGAACAAGGCACGTTTCTGATGTTGTCACGCGGTGTCCGTTTTGGATACAGAGTTAAATCGCCAGGATTTGTGTTGGCAAGTGGAAACGAAACGATGGAACCACCCTGGGTAGTGGACCAGCCCAGCCAATTGAAATACTCACTAGCTGCACTATCAAACGTGCTCAATTGCAATTGTTTTGGACCCTTAAATGTTATTGATTTCAGGTTTGGAGTTTCATCGAACATGCCCCCACCCATAAACAAACTGGCGGCGGTTCGAGACTCAAACACCACAGTCTCGAGAGGGGTGTTGCGAAAATCTGCACCTGTCATCGACTTCATTGTTCCGGGGATCGAGATGTGCTTTAGCTGCGAGTATTCAAAGACCTGATAGTCCATGGTCTCCATGCCGTTTGGCAAGACAATTGAGACAAGAGGCGTGTCATAAAAGACACCACCCTGCATTTTCTTTAATTTGCTACCTGCCTCGAAGGTGACGCTGGTGACTTGGCTTCGTTGAAAAGACCCGCCATAAAACTCCGTCACATTTGCAGGAATGACAACTGCCCCAGCGCAAGTGTTGGTCGATGACATCACCATGTCGTCTACGACTTTGAAAGTTCCACCCCCGCTGCAAGCAATATTGACCTCAATTGCGGCTTGTGCAGGACTGGCAACAAAGCAAGCGGCAAAGACTACGGCACTTGCGAGAAGGAACCGCTGGAAACGATGAGATTGAGATTTCATGCCCAAATCATAGACACTATTAGAGGTTTATCTCTAGTTTATTAGAGAGAAATCTTTATTTTATGTCACACCGTTACATGTAATTCGTTTCCTCTACAATCTGGAATAACCATGGCAACTCCTCCACAACAAGCGCGAAGCATCGCCACAGAACAAAAGATGCTGGACGCCGCCGAAGAGCTCCTGAAAGGTGGGGATGCCCGGCAGGTCACCCTTGAGAACGTCGTCAAGCTGTCTGGGGCATCGGTGGGTTCCTTTTATGCCCGATTCGGAAGTGTGGAAGGACTATTTGACGCGTTGCGAAATCGGTACCGCAATGCGGTGTACCAGACGGCAATTCTCAAAGCGTACGAAAAATCTCTTCAACAAACAGACCTGAGAAGTGCGCTATATCACTCTGTGAAGCCAACCCTAGAACTGGCACGTCGAGAACACATAGCAATCTCCTACCTCATTAGGAATCCAACCGTTGATCAAGTGGAGCTCGTTAATCAGAGAAAATTTATAGTTGAAAAGACGCTTGAAATTCTGCAGATGCATCGTAAAGAAATCAAGAAAAAAGACCTTCGCCGCGCAAGTGAGAACATCTCACGAATTGCTCACGCAACATGGGTGCACCTTGCATTGATGGAACCAAGTGAATTCATTGGCCGTAAAACAAGTCTTTCAAGCGTGATCGAGTTGGTCACGGACATGTCGTACGCATATCTGACAACGGAATAACCATTTCACAGTATGGCGTTTCGTGTGTCAGACGTTTACTGAAACTACTGCCACATCACCTATGAAATTTGTCAATTCATCAATGAGGCAATGAAGAGCACGATGAGCACTACGAATGCGGGAGCATTTAACCGTGCGCCGGGAGGAGTTCGTGTGGAGGTCACGCTCAAGATACGGCTGGCAACAAAACGCATCACTGGGTCGAATGCAAGAGTGAGCACGATCAGTGGTGTAAACCCTGGATAGCGGAAAAACAGCACGTAAAGAAGCACAGCAAGAATGAGCTGAATTGCTCCCCATTGATGAAACATCGCGATGATGTTCTTTCCACCTTCAACAGAAGTGTCTATGCCTGCAATTCGTTGAGCTCCGCCATCTGATGCAAACAAGTGAACACAACTACGCACCACAACCACGAATAAAAGCAATGCTGCAATTATCCGAACTAATAGAAAACCATCGTAAATAGAAGGGTCTGTCGGAAATACTTTATTGAAATCTAAATTCATGAATCTCTCCTCGTCCTACGGTACGTCAAGCGCCCTGACCAGCCTTGAAATGAGCCCTATTCCCTCTGCTCAAAAACATCCCCACTAATAACAAGTGTTCTCACGTTTGGCACTGACATACTTGAATATGGGTCGTACTGTCGTAGGAATTCTTGGAACAGCAATTATTGCGGTGTATGCCATTGTCTCTGGTCGCTGGGTCGCAACTGATGCAGATTGGTACCGCTCACTTCCACGTCCAGCGTGGCAGCCACCCAGTGCCGTGTTTGGAATTATTTGGCCATACAACTTTGCAATGTTGATTGTCGCAACGTGGTTCGTGGCCAATCGACTATCAAGCACTCACCAAATGATGTGGTTGATATCCCTCACACTCAGTGTGGTATCTGCACTGACGTGGGCACGATTGTTCTATGGACCGCACGCGTTACTCGCATCAGCCTTGGCACTCGTGCTCGCAACATTTTTTACAATTCCGCTTCTCGTCATTGCGTTTCGCGTGTCTCCAGTTTTAGGAATTGCGTTTGTGCCATACCAATTGTGGTTGGCCGTAGCTACCTCACTTGCGTTCGGCTACGCCGCACAATAAAACGATGTAATTGATGCCTGTGAATTACAGCCTGATGTGTTGCTCGTGGATTTGATGAGAATGTCTACAGAGCTAGTTGACAGAAATCATCACGCTTACGTCACTAGGTCTCCTTGGATTATCCAACCGTACGTGTTGGTGAGAATTGCACGAGCAGCAGAAGCTGAAGGATCGTATTTCATCATGTTGGCCCCGAGGGTGACACCAGATTTCACCGATTGTGTGGACCAGCCGACGAGCAGTTTCGTATAGTTGGCTGACTTCATACCCGACATAGAAAGCATTTGTTGCATGCCAAGGCCACTGACCGCAGTGATATTCCATGATGAAATGTCCTGGTTGAATTCAGCAGCATTAGAAAACATCATTTTCATGTCGGTAACAGCACTGACATTCCAAGCAGAAATGTCTGAGTTAAACGCAGTGGCATCTTGAAACATATACGACGTGTTGGTGACTGTGGAAGGAAAATTAGTAGGAACTGAGGTGAGCGCAGAAACACCAATGAATGCCTTCATAAGACTGGTGGTACCGAGTTCTCCCCATGCAGTCACTGCTGTAAGACCTGGCATCAGGTTGGAACTGTCGATGCCACCAAAAGTTGGCACATAGCCCTTGATTGTGACGGTGTACGTTCCGGCAGTGCTGTAGGTGTGATCGGTTGTTGTTGACTTAGTTCCAGACACAGTTTGTGATGCACCATCGCCCCAAGTCACCGATGCATTGACTGTTCCGACTAGTGGCAACTTGTTTATCTGACCAGCTGTTGCATTAATAGTCAGAACCATTGGCGCTCCGTCCACCGAGAAGCTCTGAACAGAACCAACTGCTGCAGTGAATTTCGAACTTATAGCCACACTGGCAACGAGTGAACACGTACCGATTCCGATATTCATAACAACTCCCGAGGCTTTCACCGTACAAACACTTGTGCTGTTTGACTTGTATGAGGTTGTTCCATTACCCGTAGTCGAAATTACTGGTGTAAATGATCCACCAGGGACACCGGCCGTGGGCAAATTCGTAATCGACGGGGTTGAAGACACGGCACGAACAACAGCAAAACTTTGGGCAGAACCAACTGCTGATGTGTAATTTGCGCTCTGAGCCACGCGAACCGTAAGGGAGCAAGTACCGACTCCAATGTAGGAAACAAGACCGTTTCCATTAACCGTGCAGATACTGGTGCTGTTTGACGTCACAGATGTACTGCCATCACCCGTCGTTGCCACGTACATCGGAGTGAAAGACCCGCCATAGAACGCCGACGTGGGCAGATTCGAAATAGATGGATTTGGCGTAGCTCGACCAATAGTGAAGATTTGGGCATCGCCATTAGCTGATGTGTAATTTGCACTCTCACCGATGTGCGCAGTCAGTGAACAAGAACCTGCAGCGACGTACGACACAACGCCACTGCTATTCACTTGGCATACGTCATTTGTGTTTGAAGTCGTCCACATCGTGCCATAACCAGTAGTCGAATATGCCGGAGTAAAAGACCCCCCATAGATGCCCGATATGGGCACATTCGTAATCAATGGAGTTGGCGATGGGGCTCGACTAACTTCAAAGATTTGAGCATCGCCATCGGCTGATGCGTAATTCAGGCTCTCACCGACGTGCGCAGTCAGTGAACAAGTACCTGGCGCTATGAAGTTCACAATTACATCAGCAAACACAGTGCACACTTCTTCGGTGCTTGAAGTCACCGACATGACGAAATCTCCAGTAGTCGAAAAAGTCGGCGTGAAAGAATCACCAAAAATAGCATCAGTAGGCAGATTCGTAATCAATTGAGTTGGCGATGGGGCTCGACTAACTTCAAAGATTTGAGCATCGCCATCAGTTGATGTGTAATTCGCGCTCTCACCGATGTGCGCAGTCAGTGAACAAGAACCTGCAGCGACGTACGACACAAGGCCACTGCTATTCACTTGGCATACATCAATAGTGTTTGAAGTCGTCCACATCGTGCCATAACCCCTAGACGAATATGCCGGAGTAAAAGACCCGCCATAGATGCCCGATTTGGGCACATTCGTAATCACTGGAGTTGGCGATGGGGCTCGACTAACTTCAAAGATTTGAGCATCGCCATCAGCCGATGTGTAATTCGCGCTCTCACCGATGTGCGCAGTCAGTGAACAAGTACCTGGCGCTATGAAGTTCACTTTTACATCAGCGAACACAGTGCACACTTCTTCGGTGTTTGAAGTCACCGACATGACGAAATCTCCAGTAGTCGAAAAAGTCGGCGTGAAAGAGTCGCCATACATAGCAGAATAAGGCAGATTCGCAATATATGGAGTTGGTGAAGTAGATCGACTAACTTCAAATTGAGAGTAGCCGTCAACTGTTTTGAATTTCGCGGTCTCCTCGATATGCACAGTCAGTGAACAACGACCTGCCCCGACGAAGTCCACATTTACGTAAGCAAATACAGTGCATACATTCTTGGTGTTTGAAGTCACCCAGCTACGGCCATCACTTGTAGTTGAAATTTCAAGAGTGATAAAAGACCCACCATAGACAGCTGCAGTGGGCAGATTCGTAATCAATGGAGTTGAGGCCGTGATGCGAGTGAACCCTACTGTTACCGACATTGAGCGAGCTGCCAGATAGTCATCATTTCCTTCTTGAGTAACAGTGACCACACATGAACCAGATGACGATGCAGACACAACACCAGAAACATCAACTACACAACCCGATGCAGTTGAAGACTTCTTGTCAATGTCATACATAACATCACGACCAGACGTGGCAGTAGAAGCAACCGACAACGACTGAGACCACGGCCCGCTCACCGGTTTCGGTGCAGTAATGAATTGCGGGACAGCAGTGAACATTGCCGTCACCGACGTCGAGCGAGTTGGCAGATAGTCATCATTTCCTTCTTGAGCAACAGTGACCACACATGAACCAGTTGACGATGCAGACACAACACCAGAAACATCAACTACACAACCCGATGCAGTAGAAGACTTCTTGTCAATGTCATACATAACATCACGACCAGACGTGGCAGTAGAAGCAACCGACAACGACTGAGACCACGGCCCTTTCACGTCGTCATGTGCAGTAATGAATTGCGGGACAGCAGTGAACATTGCCGTCACCGACGTCGAGCGAGTTGGCAGATAGTCATCATTTCCTTCTTGAGCAACAGTGACCACACATGAACCAGATGACGATGCAGACACAACACCAGAAACATCAACTACACAACCTGATGCAGTAGAAGACTTCTTGTCAATGTCATACATAACATCACGACCAGACGTGGCAGTGGAAGCAACCGACAACAACTGAGACCACGGCCCTTTCACGTCGTCATGTGCAGTAA
>Ga0194047_10001355_pt1 | contig 15057 bp, 16 predicted proteins | sample JunL225m_MetaG_2_FD_160070 | JGI IMG/M metagenome (GOLD analysis project Ga0194047, IMG submission 160070) | Anoxic zone freshwater microbial communities from boreal shield lake in IISD Experimental Lakes Area, Ontario, Canada - Jun2016-L221-5m | ecosystem: Environmental > Aquatic > Freshwater...
CTTCCCTTCCGGGGGCGACGACCTTGATGGGGGGTGAAATGGGGGAGGGCGTTGTGAAGTAACTTCACAATGCCCCCAAGTTTTGCCTTACTTTTAATTGTTTGATTAATTGGTGTATTTGGATGCACAACTGTACGTTATGAATACCGTCCCCCTTTTTTTGTCCCCTCGTGAATTATTCAGGGTAAATGGGGTTCAGTAATCAATCAGCTTTCCATTAAATTGAGAAATAATTCCATTAAGCGGTCAACAATAAGTCGCTCCGCAATCTCAAGTCACCCAAGCCTGATTCCTTGAAGTTTGGCCTTGTTTTACTACGGAATCAATTCTTGCGAAGCACTTATGATAAATGGCCGTTTTCATAGTTTTCAGAACAGACCCTAACTGCCAATAGATATCCCGAATCGAGCAAAAGCTGCAAGATATTTTTCAATAATCTTTTGCTCTTCGAAACGATCAATCATGTATTGGCGACCAGCCTGACCCATCGATTTTTGCTCAGCTTCAGACATGGTCAATATTTTTTCACAACAGGTAACCAAGGAGGGCACATCCTTAACTTTACAATACAAACCAGTTATACCAGGCTTAACCACCTCCCTACATCCGACACTATCGGTTGTTATAATCGGTTTTCCCATTGCTGCCGCTTCCATTAAAGTCCGCGGTACGCCTTCGGGGTACGATGATGGCAATACAACGCAATCAACTTCTGCAATCACTCCACGAACGTCATCAGTTGAACCAAGATACTCAATAACGCCATCCTGATGCCACTGGTTTATCTGCTTTTCACTGATCATACTGGGATTATCTACACCACAGAACCCCAACAACTGAAATATTGCATTGGGATATTTTTGTCGAACCAACTGGGCTGCTTCAACAAACTCACCCACCCCTTTGTCCCAAAGCATCCGGGCAACCAACAAAAAACGAATATTTGTGTCGGGTTTTTGCTTTATTTGTGGAGAAAACCGTGAAGTATTCACACCCTCACCATCGAGCAATATCGCTTTAGAAAGCTCAACCAAACTGTTCTTCAAAAATACCGAACGATCATCCTCATTTAAGAACCACACTTCTTTCGGATAATGAAAAGCTATTTTATAGAGCCTGGAGACAACCTTTGTAAGCCAATTATTTGAAACATAAGCAAACCCCAAGCCTGTAGTAATAGCAAGAGAGGGTATGCCAATCAGTTGCGCGGCTAAAGAGCCGTAAATATTCGGTTTAATAGTGTAATGAATGATGAGACGCGGTTTTATTTTTTTATAACATAAAGCGAGACGAATAAATAAATAAAAATCTTCAATAGGGTTTATCCCTTTGGCTGACATCGGCAAGTCAATAACATCACAACCCATGCCATGCAGCTTTGCACTACTTGCGTCACGCGGCGCTAGAACATAAACTTTAAAGCCATACTTAAGCAACGTTTGAAGCAGACCGTAACGAAAATTAAAAATAGACCAAGCTGTGTTGGCCACTATAACAATGCACATCGTTGATGTTTGTTTAATAGGGAAAAAGGCACTGGAGTTTCGCGCTTTCATTCAAATAAACGGCCAAATTTGATAAGGAAGCCAAGCGAATGAAAACGTTCCGAAAGACAGCCAAACCCACAACACGGTACCATAACCCAGAATAACAGCCAGCACAGCTACACTCCTCAACATACGGTCAGGAAACAAACGATGAAAATTACTAAAGACATACAACTGAAGCGGAATAAAATAAAGCGCAATCCGATCCACTGCTGTTGAGGCAAATAAAACAAGAGGAATGCAGGCAAACGATAAAATTGCCATAATCATCCATAATTTATACTCACTCTTGGTGGATGAAATGAATTTTTTACGAAACAACACCCATATAAAAGCTGGAAGTGCATTCATGGCAACCCTGACAGGACCACCATCAGAGACCATAGGGTTTTCAACATAGTTTAACCATAACGAAGCATACTGTTCTGCAAGAATTGTAAAGCCCAACCCAATGCAAACCAGTGTGCCAAAAAAAACAGTACGATAAGAATTTTGGCTGGTCGCTAAAAAACCAATCGGCAACATAACCAGTAGTGTTTTGTGAAACAGTGCTCCCAATAAAATACAAAACACAAACCGGCCTAAACGACCATCAATTAATGCAACAAGAGCCAACAACTCAAACCCAATTGCTACGCCCTGCCGAGTATATCCCATCGCCACAACAACCAGAGTATATGCTACGGCAACAAGTAAAGCTAACCAAGGCAACGGTTGGCGACGGCTGAAACTAATGACACCAGTCATCACAATGGCGGCACAAACCAGATTAACCATATAAATCTCAGTACCAAACAAAGCCGAAAACCAATTTAGTAACATATATCCTGGATCAGACAGGCCTACAGTTTCAGTAAAAGGCATCTCAATCGCAGCTTGATAAATAGCCAAATAATTAAACCAATCTGCTCCAACCTGATGGCGCAACCCAATAAGCAGCGTAAACGCCACACCAATAGAAACCCAAGCTAACCGCCTTACATTATGATTGCCGCGATAAGGCGACAGTGCGAACAACGCTGGTAGAGCAAACATGAACAAATACGGTATCATTTCAAGTTACCCTTGTATGGTTTTCGAGCCAAGCCTGAAACATCAGAACAGTCCAAAGACGAAATATCCAATCGTAACGACCACTAAGGTGCTGCTGCCAGATTTCACGAATGGGAGCGGGTTTCAAATAACCTTCCTGTTCCAAGCGTTGTTCGTCAAGCAATGCTTCTGCCCAATCGCGTAGCGGCCCTCGCAGCCACTGCCCGACGGGTATGCCGTAACCTGCTTTTGGTCGTTCAATCAACTCACGCGGCACATATTTGTAGAGCACTTGACGCAACACCCACTTACCCTGTCCATCCCTGATCTTCATATTCAGAGGCAATCGCCAAGCAAGTTCAGCCACCCGATGATCAAGAAAAGGCACACGCGTTTCAAGGCCGACACCCATGGCCGCACGATCCACCTTCGTTAAAATATCGTCCTGGAGATAGGCAAGGCTGTCCCACAACATCATACGATGCTCTGCATCAGAAATACCCATAACCAAACTTGTATCGTCAAGCTTTGTCGGCAATTGAGTTGCGCCTTTTACCAACACAACATCTTCTGGCCATTCAGTGACAAGACTTCGATAAAGATCATCCACACTCTTTACGGTTTTTATCCGGTGGGCTAATTTATGGGCTTTGTCACCAAGGCGCACAATACTATGACCACGGGGTAAAATCCGCCCAATGCAGTCCCACCTTTCGGTTGGCAATTGTTGAAGAGCTATACCCAACGCCTGGCGCAAAGAAGATGGCAGCCACGCTACCCGATTCCATACTCGTTTAGCCCAGAAATAGCGGTTATAGCCGCCAAACAACTCATCACCCGCATCGCCCGAAAGCGCAACAGTAACGTTTCTGCGAGCAGCCTGACAAACCAGCCAAGTAGGAATCTGTGAACTATCGGCGAAGGGCTCATCATAAAGTTGAGGAAGAAGAGGAATAACCGATCGGGCATCATCCGCCGTTACCCGTAACTCATGATGCTCAGTACCAAGGTGCCTTGCAACAGCAAAGGCATGAGGCGATTCATCAAAGCCCGCTTCATCGAAACCGACAGTAAAGGTTTGTACAGGACGCTCTGACTGTGTCTGCATGAGCGCAACAATGGTTGAGGAATCCACACCACCCGAAAGAAAAGCGCCAAGAGGCACATCAGCCACTGCCTGATGTGTTATGGCCTCGCGCAAGGTCGCGTCAAGCAGCGAGACCGCCTCCGTTTCATCCTTAACAGGATTTGCCATCCCTTCACGAACGGCATCGGTCAAACGCCAGTAAGGCACAATGGATGTTACCCGATCCTTCAGATCATCTGACCTCAGGGTAAGCACACAACCCGGTTCTAACTTAAAGATATCCTCATAAATCGAATACGGTGCAGGCACAACGCAATGCTGAAAGTACAAGGCAAGTACACTTCTGTTAATCGAGTTATCAAACCCCGGGTAAGCACGCAACGCCTTCAACTCCGAACCAAAAACAAAAGCATGACCGACCCACCCGTAATAAAGTGGCTTTTCACCAAACCGGTCACGCGCTAAAGTCAGGGTATGCTCAACTTTGTCCCATAATGCAAAAGAGAACATCCCAACCGAGCGCTGCAATGTTGCACTCACACCCCAAGCAGCAAAAGCAGCCAAAAATATTTCGGTATCAGAATGACCCCGCCATTGAGGAGCAATTCCGCCCTTCTGCAACTCAGAACGCAAAGCTAAATGATTATAAATCTCGCCATTTAATACCAGCACGAAACGCCCACAGGCAGAATGCATCGGCTGATGGCCTGCTGCTGAGAGGTCAATGATCGAAAGACGGCGATGACCAAGTGCAATGCCTACCTCCGCATCAGTCCATGCACCGGCATCATCCGGCCCGCGACGAATAATCCTGTCCGCCATTCGGGAAACGATTACTTCTCTACTCTCTTTTGGATCAACCTTCTCTGATAAAAAACCAACAAAACCACACATTAATGGACTATTTCCTTGAGAGAAAACTCGCTCGCAATGATTTCCTGGCATGCCTCCAACACAGACTCACGATATAGTAGTTGACCGTGCCAAGTGGCGATCGCCATCTCACGTAACGCCTGATAGCGATCATTTGATTCAAGCAAACTCAAAACATCTTTCACCACTTGATTATCCGACTCAACAATCACGGCATTCCGGCCATCCTGACCATAAGAAGCAATTTCGCCGACGGGTGTTACAACGGGCACCAAACCCAATTGCATTGCTTCAATAACAGACATTGCCATACCCTCCATCACGCTTGTTTGTAAATAAAACGAAGCTAAGCGGGCATAACTTACAATTTGATCGGATGTCGCTGGACCGATAAACTTTACAGCCTCGCCTAAATCAAGCGAAACACATAATTTCTTGATATCTGACAAAGCACCATCATCTGGTCCAATAATATAAAATTGAGCACAAACATGCCTTTTAATAATCTCTGAAAAAATCCGGACAGCACGATCTAATGATTTTACGCTATGAATACGCCCCCAGAAAATAAAAACCGGCTCTACTTTTTTAGGAGGAACTAATTCCGGATTTTTAGTAACAAAAGATATCACCCGAGCTCGCTTACATTGAGAAGCAGACAAACGACCAATTATTGTAGCTGCAGAATCAGACCATATCTGTAAAGACAACAACAACGAAGATCGAGTAAAAATATAATCAATAATATGAGCGTTTTTTTCTGAGTGAATAAAAGTGACTAATTTTGTTTTTGGACGGATGAGTTTAACAAGTATTCCAACAATTGATGATGGCCACAATGAAACGACTAAAACATCAGGCCTTTGTCTACTGATGCGCCATGCCGAAGTCCATAAGAGCAAAATGTTGTAAACGCTATTTATACCCTTGAAACGCGGATTCTTCGTGTATATATATTCAACTTTGAAATCAATTTTCCCCCGTTGCAATGAACTCATGGTACGTGCTGCCAATTCCACTCCACCAATAGCGTCATAAGGCACAAGATGAATTATTTTATAAAAACGTTTATTTGGGAGCACTATAGGCATTATTATTAAAAAATCCTTAATGAATATTATAATAAGGGTTTTCAATTCTATTGAACAAACGAATTAAATACTTATACATTAGAAGCGGGATATCTGCCAAAACAAAGATATGGATATTCTTAATAAAGAAGATAATGGCACACTTTAAATCTCTTTTACTTATCTTAAGATCATGCCGCGTAATATAATATTTAAGAATAACATTATAATCGTGCATTCGATATAGGCCAACAAGAAATGAGATTGGCTTTATAGCTGTATTTTGGGTTACAAAATTAACTATTTTTTCTCTATCAACAAATGAAATTGTAGCGCTACCATTATATCCATGAATACGATAATACATTAATGGCCGATTAAGCCACAATATAGCTCCAAAATCAAGGCCTTTTACAAGAAACGAAACATCACTGTACTTGCCGCCGTCTTCATTGTCAATAAATGATTGTATATATACACTACTTCTGTACATATATCCCGGAAAAGGAGCAACACCCAATCCAATAAGGTATTTATTTATAAATGCCACACGATTATCAAATCTACATTTTTCAAATATTGAATAATAAATAGTGTGAATTGTCTTTTTATAGGGATGATAATACCAGCCGTTTGTACTTACGGCAACGAGACTCGAATCGCTAATTAATTCAGTATATAAACTTTGCACCATTTCAGGGTGCATAATATCATCATCGTGCCAAATCATATAAAAACCAGTTGCCACTTCATTGACAATAGCTTTGAAATGATCCCATACTGGCAATGACGGTTCTCTCCTTATATACTTTAAATAAGAATAATCATTAGCCATCATCACCTGCACATCGTTATTTGTAGAATTATCCGAAACAATAATCTCTATTAATGAAATTATTGTCTGAGATAAAATGGAATCAATAGCTTCTTTTAAATATTTAGCTCTATTATATGAGGCTATAAAAACTTGGATTTTATTATTATTACACATTAACTAATTTCCTGTAAACTGACTTTAATGACTTTTTTATAAACAACATTTCTGACAAGATTTTTAAAAAAAGAATCCGTGTAATATGTATTAGGATTAAGAGTACATTTAGTATACTTGGAAGCTGTTTTTTGGCAAATTAACGCCATCAACTGAAAAAGATTATAATCATTAAGCACTTTATTTCTTGCTACAATTATAGATTCAAAATGAATTTCATAAGGGTCTATGAGAATGAGATCAGTAAGGATTGCAACTGCATTATCGAAACTGTGTATCTCAATACGCAGAATTGAATTCTCGTCAAAATAATCACAAATATTGGGGCACCCAAAATAGATTGGATAGGCAAATCCAAGAAAAGCATCTGCTAATTTCTTCGTCCAGTAATCAGATATTACATCATTTTCAAAAAACAAATGATATTTATAAGGAGCTATAGCACCCCATGTGTCAGGAATTGGATTAAAACCACTTCCAAATATATCAATATAGTTTCCAATAGGGAGTTCCATGATTTTATTTAAAAACTCTAACCGCTTATTATGTCCTGGAAAAAAAGTATTTTTGAAATAATTACTGATATCCGTTTTTGTTTATTAGGCTTTTGAATAGACGTTAACCGGTCATAGTCCAAGGCATATACAGACGAAAAATGATGTTTGCTGCTTTTATGAAGCAGATTTATACCTACCCACCAAGTCAAACCATTTCTATGTACAATGTTTTTATCACAAAGAATTAATTGTGAAAATTGTTCTATAAATTTTAGAGAAATATTTCCAACACTTTCATTCGGCTCCATTGATATATAAACAATATAATCAGGATCACATAATGTCGTTTCAATTAAACGCAAACCTTACCAATGCAAAACAAACCACCAGTCACATCTTTCAACTGGTTGATTAACTATAAACCGGCAATCACCCCATATACCTTTTCCTATATTGTCATGTCAAGACTAAACTGACGGATAAAGCTTTTTCGATTTTATTCATGCATCTTCTGTAGTAAAGCGCCAGTTGATAACGGCGTCCTTGTTATTGCGTTCTTTTTCCCATGCGCTAACCTGACGACGCACCTCAGTCATTGTATCGATTCGACGATTTAGGCATTGATTTGATAGCACCCTAAGCTCAATCTCTGCCATCTTCAGCCAACTGCCGTGCTTCGGTGTATGAATAAATTCAAATCGGTCCAGCAACGCCCTTGCTTTCTTTGGCTTGAAGGTTTCATAAAGCGACCCGGGGTTATGAGTGTTCAAGTTGTCCATCACCAGCGTGATTTTTTCGGCATGACGGTACTTCCGTTCAATCTCTTCAAGAAATTTTGCCCAATACTGCTTTTTCCGGTTGGAGGTCACTCTTACGATGCGCTTGCCCATCAACGGTTCTGTGGCGATGAAAATGTTGCATACTCCTTTACGGCTATACTCGTAATCGTAACGTGCTAACTGCCCTGGTTTTGCCGGAATTGGAAGCTTCGTTTCGCCAATCAACTGTTTCGGTGACTCGTCCATGCTCACCAGTGGATACAACGGATCATACGGTAGTTTGTATAGTCCAGTACCGTTTCCATTTGGGCGACAAAATCACCGTTTTGTGATGGCGGGATTACCCAGCCTTCTGTTTTCCAGGGTTTAATGACGTTTTTTTTAAAGCTTGCCGAACTGTTTCATAGGATATCTGATCAACATACTCCAACTCAACAGCCTTATCTGCCAAAAGCCGCAGAGACCACCTCTTGTAACCAACTGGAGGTTCAGAGCAGCTCATGGCAATCAGGTGGGCTTCAAGATCCCCATCAACCTTGGTTTGAAATATTCTTGTTGAAGGCTTGCGTTGCAAAACAGCGTCAAAGCCTTCTTCGACAAACCGTTTTTTAACTCTGTCAATGGTTTTCATGCTCACGTTCAACACGCAGGCAATCGTCTCATTGATCGAGCGTTGCTGTTGAAATTTGCCTTCATCACACGCAAGGAGGATTAGGGCATTCAGTACTGTTTGAGCCGCATGTTTACACTTGCTGCTGATGGCCTCCAATCCTTCGCGCTCTTCTTGGGTCAGGGTTACTTTGTATTTCTTCATGATCAATCCGGTTTTGGTTGAGTATGAAGAAAATATAAGCATTTTATACGACACTATTTTCTTGACATGACACTAGCTCCTGCAGAGAGGAAATATCTGCAATAGATGTCATGATTTCATCTGTTCGATACGGTATATCACCGAAGCCAAGCTCCGTATGGCTGCACGAAATTACCTTCACTTTGTTTACAAAATCACGAATTGTGTGCCTTGACCTGTACCTAACTCGAAAGTTTTGAACAAAAAATTGTGGTCACGACCATATTCAATGAGCGTCATATAAGCTTTCACAACATCATCCAAGTATACAAAATCACGCTTTTGATGGCCATGAGTTAGTTCAACTCGAGCTACTTGCTTGATTGCGATCTGCTTAATCATGCTTTCAACAAACTTTGAATCACTGTCATAAAGTCCATATATATGTTCTAAAAATACGTTTATAATTTTAAGTTTACTTGAAAGCTTCTGTAACCATATCAAAAAGCTTTTCTTTGAGAGCGAGTAGTCCTGCAGGTTCGAGTAAGAGCTGTTGCTCTTATTGAAATATGAATTGATATTGATGAAACATTGAACCCCATTTTTAATACCTAACTCTGCTAAATGCAAAGGGAGAATGAGATTAGCTTTTCCTTTTGGTTATTTTTCTATAAGCTGATTCTACTAAAGAATTTTTATATATAAGATTTCTGAAAAAAACTTTAAAATACAAATCAGTATAATATGAATTAGGTTTAAGACTACATTGAGTATACCTAAGGGTAGGCTCTTCGCAAATGGAAGCCATCAAGTGAAAGATATTATACTGATTGAGCACTTTATCTCTTGCTCTAATTATTGATTCAAAGTGTTTTTCGTAAGAATCCGTGCTTATTAGTTCTTTAAGTATGGAAAATGTCTTATCAAGATCGTTTATATCAATAGACACAAGCGATTTTTCATCGAAATAATTATTTATATTTGGGCAACCATAATAAATGGGAAATGCAAAACCAAGAAAAGCATCTGCCAATTTTTCAGTCCAATAATCGGGGACTACATCATTTTCTAAAACCAAATGATATTTATAAGGCGCTATAGCATCCCATTTATCAGGTATTGGATTAAAACCTCCACCAAATATATCAATATAACTTCCAATAGGATGTTCTTTTAATTTTTCAATAAAAAACAAACGTTTTTTATGCCCAACTAAAAAGTTTTTTTTGGAAAGAATCACTGATATGCGATTCTGTTTTTTCGGCATAATCATAGAAGTTAACCGGTCATAGTCCAAAGCAAAATCAGAAGAAAATTGATGTTGCCCGTTCTGATGACGCAGATTCATTCCAACCCACCAAGTCAACCCATTTGCGTACGTTATATTTTTATGTGCAATTTTTCTATCACAAAGAATTATGCGCGAGAATTGCTCCAAAAAATTTATTGAAATATTTCCAACACTTTCATTTGGCTCCATGGAGACATAAACAATATGATCAGGATCGCATAACGTCTTTTCAGCTAAACGCAGACCTGAACCATGTAAAACAAACCACCAATCACATCTTTCTACAGGTTGATTAACAATAAACTGGCAATCACTCCATATACCCTTTCCTCCAGGACTTTGACGAAGTAACAACCTAGAAAAATCAGGATTACCGGAAGATACCTTGATAACTTTTAACGACACTATTCGCTGAAATTAATTTATTTTTTTCCAGAACTGCTATTAGCAATACATTATTCGTTACAATCTGAATGTTTATCGTCAATTAAATTTAATGAATATATTATAATAATAATTCTCAATATTACTTTTTGAAGTATATTAACCGATTCAGTAACCCGGCATAAAAGTAAATTTATATTATTCGGCACATTACCATTTTTTATAATTAATCGTTCAATGTAACGCTTAATCCGGATTATAAGCACATTTATAAACAAATAATTTTTAATACTCTCCGGAATTATTTCGTTAAAATCAAATCTAATAGAATCTTTTCCAAGCAATGAATCGTTTATAATATTTTTTGACCTACTTATATTATTTTCATGGCGTCTGTAAACACATGTTGGAGTCGGGTAACCAAACAACCTAATCCCCAGCCGAGTCATAGTCAACCATAATGGACGATCTTCCAGAAAAATATAATTCTCATTAAACCCACCGATATCTCTTAGCGTTTTAGTCTGCACAAATAATGACAAGGAAAAAATATCATTTCTTCTTAATAAGTATTTATACTGTTTTTTTGACGACAATAAATAAAAACGCTTCGAATACTGATATTTTATACTATTTTCAGCTTCATTATAAACATTAACCCCTGAAAATACTACTCGTGCATTGACATGTTTCTCAACGTAGCTAATATTTAATTCAATACAATTTTTTAATAGGTAATCATCTCCTCCTAAAAATTTAATCCATTCACCATTAATTTTATGAAGAGCACGCTTACAATTTGCAACAGTACCAGTATTTATTATTGATGTTAATATTTGTGTTTGTGCAAATCTTGCCCGATTACAATCTATCCATTTTTTACATATTTCTATAGTATTATCAGAAGAAGCATCATCTGAAATAATCAGCTCAATATTAATATATGTTTGGTTTTTTACGCTTTCAAGTGCTTCAATTACATACTTTGAAGAATTATACGTTACAATTATAACTGATATTAATGGGTTTTTCATACATTAAATTCGATAGCATGCGATTTAATTCCTTGTACCACATTATTAACATAATTTAATGGTATCGTAGGACTAATCGGTAAACTCAACACTTCATTTTGAATTGTTTGTGTTACTGGAAAAGAGTTATGATTATACTCAACATACGCAAGTTGGTGATGTGGAGGAATTGGGTAATGAATCATAGTACCAATACCAATATCAGTCAACTGCTTTTGTAATTGATCCCTGTGTTTACTTCTAACAACAAACAGGTGCCACACCGGATCAGCCCATTCCGGAATAGTTGACAATAAAAGATTAGTATTACACAAATTGATCATGTATTGAGCAGCAATCAATTTGCGTCGTTCATTCCATTCGTCAAGCTTTTTTAACTTTACTCTCAACATCGCTGCCTGCAGTTCGTCAAGACGAGAATTAAACCCTTTCACCTCGTTATGATATTTAACACGCGAACCATAATTTCCTAAAATCCGAATTTTCTCTGCAAGATCATCGTCATTGGTTGTTACAGCTCCCCCATCGCCAAAAGCTCCAAGATTTTTTCCGGGATAAAAACTAAAACCCGCTGCTTCACCAAGACCACCGACCCGTCGCCCTTTATACTTAGCACCGTGCGCCTGGGCCGCATCTTCAAACACTTTCAATCCATGACGTAAGGCTATTTCGTTGATACTGTCCATATCAGCAGGTTGTCCGTATAGGTGAACCGGCATGATCGCTTTAGTGTGTTCAGTAATTGCGCTTTCAATACGAGATGCGTCAATATTGTAGGTACATTCATCAGGCTCCACAGGAACAGGTGTTGCTCCTGCATAAGTTACGGCAAGCCATGTTGCAATATAGGTATTGGAGGGCACGATAACCTCATCACCCTGCCCTATACCGGATGCACGAAGAATAAGGTGCAGAGCATCCAATCCGTTTCCCACACCAATGCAGTGTTTTACCTGACAATATTCAGCAAATTCAGATTCAAAGGCATCGACTTCTCTACCAAGAATAAACCAACCAGAATCCATGACACGATGATATGCAGCATCAAATTCATCTTTGAGTTCGATATACTGGGCGTTTAAATCGAGAAATGGAACTTTCATTGTTCACCTCTGACTGCATTGATAAAAGAGCCATACTCTCGATAGTAATCCGACTCTTCATAAATATTAGATGCCAACACCATACAAACCGAGCCGGATGAAAAATTGTCAAGTTCTCGCCATATCATGGGACAAACGTATAACCCATTATAAGATCGATTAAGATGTAATCGCTTCTTTTCATAACCGTCGTCCAATACTACATCAAAACTACCTGACATAGCGATTATTAACTGATGCAAAGCTTTGTGCCCGTGACCACCTCGTTCAGCACCACCAGGAACATCGTAAAGGTAATAGACTCGTTTGATGTCAAATGGAATATGATTGTTACTCTCAATAAAGGTGAGATTACCTCGCGGTTCAGCTATTTTAGGCAGCTCAATGATTTTACAGTTGTCTATATTTGACGTTGTCTGTAGCATATTATTTATAACCTGAAAACAGTTTTATAAGTGAAAGCAGTTTTGGACGGCAGACAGCCCGATATTCATCTTCAAGTATGGAAACGGCAACGGTATTTTTAAATACTCCGTTATAAACATAATGATCACGTAAAATACCATCTTGCTGAAACCCAAGGTAAAACTTTGTCTTAAGCATACCATAATTATCTTCCATGATATCTCCATATATTTTGTGCAAATGCAACACATCAAAAGCATAATCATATAGCAAGAGCTCAGCCTCAAAAGCTACTGGTGCTTTTCCTGCGTATTCTTCTTCTCCGACAAGCAGTCTGCCAGCTTGTGCAGATTTATGCAAATGGTTGATATCGAGTAATGCTATCATCCCTACTGGTCTATCACTATATTCAATAATAAAGTTAAGCTCACTGGTTTTAAGCTTTGCATCTATCCATGCACGCTGCTCGTCTATTGTTTTTGAGCCTTGCTGTAAAAACCTTGCTCGTGCACTGCTTCTCCATGCAAAAGTTAAGGCTGCATCTCCTAAAGTAAGAGGTCGTAACGACGTTATATCGCCTTTTAATATCATAGAATCGTAGCTTCTTCAGTAGATTTGTTATCAGTTCTCATCTTTTTAAACCGGGTGCTGTGTAACTCCCCTTCGCGAACTATCTCATACTTCACCGGCACCTTATATCGTGCCATTCTTTCAATGCAATATTTCCTCAACCGCTCGGCAAGCTGAAACTGCTCTTCTGGCTCATGAAGGGATAGTTTCGCTTTAACAACATTTCCCATAACGGGATGCGGAACACCAACAACAGTAACATCCTGAATATTTTCAGCCTCTAAAAGAATATTTTCGATTTCAGACGGAAACACCTTTTGTCCACCTACATTGATCATCTCTGACTTACGACCCTGTATGTGCATATAGTCTCCGCGCACCTCAACATGGTCTCCTGTACACATCCAACCCTCTTCGTCGAAAGGATTAGGTGCATTAAGGTAGCCAACCATATTAGCTTCAGATCTGACCCAAAGAATATTGTCTACAATTTTCGTCTCAAATCCGTCACCGCCGATTTTGACCCATACAGAGTCATCACTTTCAGATTTAGAACGTAATACACCAAGCTCAGAAAGCCCGTATGTTTGCTTTATCCTTGCATTAGGGAATATCCCTCTCACTTTTTCCAACGTAGATGAGGGCATCACCTCTGTTCCATACGTTATGAGCTTCACTGATGAAAGATCAAAGTCCATGTAACAACGGGAGGCGATCAAAAGATTAATAAACGTCGGCGTTGTTGGCAGCAAGGTAGCTTGTGATTGCTGAATGACACGACAAACACTTTCAGAACTGCGATCGGGCAAGCACACTGCTGTCCCACCGTAGGCAAATGTTGAAAGAAGGGTATTGAATCCGCCGAAATGGTCTAACATGAGAAACAGAACCGTACGCCAACCTGGACGTTCATCAACAAACTTATGCATCACCCGCTCACAATCCTGCAATATGCCTTTTGGTTTGCCTGTAGAGCCTGAAGTAAATACAATCAGGCCGGGAACGTCACGCTCGAGAAAGGATTCTATAAGACAATTCTGAACTGGGATACCGCACGTCTCAAACGTCCAGTTATCATCTTGGTCAAACCTGAATAAACTGGTTACTCCGGCAATCTTGATAAATTCGGGCAGCTCGTGCTCAATTGCTGTTGTAAAAGGAACAAGGATTGCTTTAACCTTCATAAGTGCAAAAATAAGCGCGCACACCTGAGGAGAATACTCTCCAACAAAACCGCATAAGGTACCTTTACCTATACTGTACTGAGGAAGTCGCTTACTCCAATCGTCAACCATTGTAGTGAAATCGCGATAACTATACGCTTTATTATTCCAGAACAAAGCTGTTTCAAACTCTTTGCTCTGCATCCTTTTATATATTGTATCTATTGAATGCATATACAAATAGTTTATCCTACTTAAGGGCACCTCTAAAAAGTGTCTTTTGATACATGTTGAAAAATGAGTATCACCAGAATACTATTCCACAATAGTATCAAAAGCATTGCTCTTTGACATATTTTTGATGTAGAAACGCCTTGTTTGTTTTGGACTGGACGCAGTTATCCCATGACCTTCGCATACTGGTCATGTAAAAAGACG
>Ga0194047_10001356_pt1 | contig 15053 bp, 12 predicted proteins | sample JunL225m_MetaG_2_FD_160070 | JGI IMG/M metagenome (GOLD analysis project Ga0194047, IMG submission 160070) | Anoxic zone freshwater microbial communities from boreal shield lake in IISD Experimental Lakes Area, Ontario, Canada - Jun2016-L221-5m | ecosystem: Environmental > Aquatic > Freshwater...
GAACATGAGGGGTATTTTTTTATCACTTTCAAATTGTTTCTTAACTATTCTTTTTAATTTTTAATTTTCCTCCGGCTTATTCGCAGCAAATAATTCATCCGTTAAACCTGCGTCTTCCAGATCTGCTTCTCTATGCTCGTTCCATTCTACAATAAAATTATTGCGTCCTTCGCCGATGGCCATTTTCATAAATTTCTGTTGCGTAAGTTCTAGGATAGAAAGGAATAAAAAAATCGCATGTATACGATCCTCGGCTGGTTCAAATATTTTTTCAAATGCAACAGTCTTTTCATTCTTCACAAAACCAAGCATATAATCCCTACAACCTTCCATGGTATGATTGTAACGAACAACTGTATGCACTGGCTTATTCTGTCTTTCCTGCACACGAAGCATCACTTTTTCAAAAGCCTTCATCAGTTTGAACAAAGTGATATTTTGAATTTCAGTTCCTTCAGATGCATCTTCTCCAATCTGTGAGATCTCTCTTTGCAGATTACCTCTTTTTACCATCAACATACGAACAGCTTCCATTTCAGCCATTTCAACGGCAGCTTCTTTGAATCGTTTGTATTCAAGAATTTTGTCAATCAATTCCTGTCTTGGATCAATCTCATTTCCTTGCGCATCGATTTCTTTACGTGGCAATAAAAGGCGCGCTTTTATTCGCATCAATGTAGAAACGAAAAGAATGAATTCACTACTGAGCTCAATGTTTAATTTCTCCCCCTGATGAATATAATCGAGAAAGTCTTTTATGATTTTGGTGATGGGAATATTATAAATGTCTAACTCATCCCTTTCAATAAAGAAAAGCAGGAGGTCGAAGGGACCTTCAAATTGGTCAAGCTTGATCTGATAATTACTACTGGTTGCCAAGAGATATACTTTAGTTGCAAAGAAACTGAATCAATCCTAAAAACGAAGCCTATTGAGGAATAGTTATCCACCAAAATGCCAGTCGAACCATTGTTTAGGTCCGACTGGCATTTATATCATTTGAAATACACTATTTATTTAATGAATCCCTGATCTCAATAAGCAATTTATCGGTACTAGAAGGTTCAGCTGGAGCTGCGGGAGCTTCCTCTTCTTTTTTCTTCATTTTATTGATGGCTTTGATTACCATAAAAACGGCAAATGCCACAATAATAAAATCGATCAAATTGGTTAAAAAAGAACCATATTTTACAGAAACCTCCAGGATTGCTTTTTCAACAACTTTACCGGCTGCATCTTTTACTTCTGGTATCGCATCTTTCAAAACCCATTTTTTATCGTTAAAATCTACGCCCCCGGTTAACATCCCAACCATTGGCATAATGATTCCATCCACAAAGGAAGACACGATCTTTCCAAATGATGCTCCCATTACAAAAGCTACAGCCGTATCTACCAAGTTACCACGAATGGCAAATTCTTTGAATTCTTTAATGAAACCCATAATAATTATGATTTAGTTGAATCTTGAAAATATAAATAAATTCAATACATAGTCGCACTTTTCAAATATTTCTTTACCGCAGGGGAATCAGATTTGTATGCAAGAAAACTGCAACTTTGCAGCAAAATATAGTATTGGGAGAAAAGCTGATTAATTGGATTCTATTTACTTTACTTTCCATCATCTGGGGAAGTTCCTTTATTTTGATGAAACTGGGGCTGGAAACACTGAGTCCTTACCAGGTTGCTACCATTCGGATGCTCAGCGCGGGTATTATTTTAATTCCATTTGCACTCGAAGGTTTTAGAAAAATTCCAAAAAACAAATTCGTCTATGTAATTCTTTCAGGACTACTTGGAAGTTTTTTTCCTGCCTATCTGTTCTGTATTGCAGAAACTAAAATTGATAGCTCAATTGCTGGAATTTTAAATGCACTAACACCACTATTTACCGTTTCAGTTGGTTTGTTCTTTTTTCAAATGAATGCAAGCAAGCAAAAAATCATTGGGATATTGGTAGGATTTGTGGGCCTTTGTTTATTATTCTTAGCTCAAAAAAATATTAGTTTTGAAAATTTAAGCTACGCATTCTTAGTACTCATTGCAACGCTTTTGTACGGTATTAATGTGAATATGGTAAGCAAGCATTTACACAATACTGGTGCGATGAATATTGCTGCTGTTGCATTTACGCTTTTAATCATCCCATGTTTTATTATTTTATATTTCACAGGTTATTTTTCACTTCCGCTAATAAGTATGCCAGTTATAAAATCTACTGGGTTCTCATTCCTGCTTGGATTTGGGGGCACTGCTGTAGCTACTGTTTTGTATTACCGATTGGTAAAAAGCGCAGGTGGATTATTTGCATCAACTGTAACTTATGGTATCCCTTTTGTAGCATTATTCTGGGGTATCCTAGAGGGGGAAAGTATCAACCTATTACAAGGTGGTTGTATGGTAATTATTCTGATTGGAGTATGGCTTGCTAATAAAAAATAAGGTCCCATTTTTCGAAATGGAACCTTATCAATTGTAGATGCTTGAAATTTTACATCGACATCATATCTTTTTCTTTTGCTGCTAAATGTTTTTCTACTAAAGCAATATGTTTATCTGTCAAATCCTGAATCGCTTTTTCTGAATCTTTAGCTACATCCTCACTTAGTCCATCTTTCTGCAATTTTTTAACTTGCTCAATCCCATCTCTGCGGATATTGCGAATTGCAATTTTTGCTTGTTCTCCTTCCCCACTTGCCTTTTTAAATAATTCCCTTCTCCTTTCTTCTGTTAATGGGGGTAAGAATAATCTAATCTGTATACCATCACTTTGTGGAGTGATGCCAATATTTGCCTGCATAATGGCTTTTTCAATAGGAGCAAGCATGCTTTTTTCCCATGGTTGAATACTTACTGTTCTTGCATCCAAGACAGTAATATTAGCTACCTGAGCTATAGGGGTTGCAGCTCCATAATAATCCACATTAATTCCATCAACCAAAGAAGGGGTTGCTTTACCGGCTCTAATTCTGGTTAATTCTAATTCCAAATGGCCTATCGCTTTTTTCATAGATTCTTCCGAATCTTCAATTATTAAATCTAATTCTTCTGACATTTTCTTCTGTTTAAGTGGGGCAAAACTAATAAATCCTAACAAATATGCCTATTTACTATCAAGTTGATCCTTTTCAAACCAGAAATAGATGAAAATCAAAGCTCAAACGTGGTTTTTTAGTCAGTTTACTTTTTAGCTTTTATCTTCGCCACTGAAAAGTATTTTTATGGCCAGTATACAAGAATTAGAGAGAGTTGCCTCACAAATGAGAAGGGACGTTTTACGCATGGTTCATGCGGTTCAAAGTGGACACCCCGGAGCAGCCTTAGGTTGTGCAGATTATTTTGCAAGCCTGTATTTTCATAGCATGCACCACCATAGTGATTTTAAAATGGACGGAAAAGGTGAGGATTTGTTCTTTCTATCAAACGGACATTTATCAGCCATTTTTTATTCTGCTTTAGCACATTCTGGATATTTCGATGTGAAGGAATTGGCCACTTTCAGAAAACTAAATTCTCGTTTACAAGGCCATCCCACCACACATGAACATTTGCCTGGCGTAAGAATTGCCAGTGGTTCTTTGGGTCAGGGTTTAAGTAATGCAATTGGAGCAGCACTTGCTAAAAAAATCAATGGAGATCCCCATTTAATATTTGCTTTACTAGGGGATGGAGAATTGCAAGAAGGACAAAACTGGGAAGCCATCATGTTTGCTCCACACAATAAAGTCGACAATTTGATTGCCACGATTGATTATAATGGGCAACAAATTGATGGGCCAACAAGCAAAGTATTATCGATAGAAAATTTGAAAGCTAAATTCGAATCCTTCAATTGGGAAGTACTTGAATTAGATGGTAATAATATGGCAGAATTAGTTGCCGGATTGGATAAGGCAAAATCAATGACCGGTCATGGAAAGCCTATTTGTATATTAATGAAAACTGAAATGGGTAAGGGCGTTGACTTCATGGAAGGAAGTCACGAATGGCATGGCATTGCTCCAAGTGATGAACAATTAGCAAAAGCTTTGGCTCAGTTGCCAGAGACATTGGGTGACTATTAAATAAATATTTTTGTTAACCCCGCCCTTCAGGGTGGGGATATATGAACTTATACAAATCGGGCTTTAGCCCTTTTGTTGTGGTAAAATCTAGCCTTAGAATATACTTAGTAGAAACTTAGCGTAAGGGCTAAAGCCCATTTCTATTTTACAGCATCTAATCCCTAGGCTGAAGCCTAGGGTTAACTAAACTTGTTATGAAATTTTGTTAATCCCGGCCTTTAGGGTGGGGATAGCTGCATCTAATCCCTAAGCTGAAGCCTAAGGTTAACTAAACTTGTTATGAAATTTTGTTAATCCCGGCCTTTAGGGTGGGGATAGCTGCATCTAATCCCTAAGCTGAAGCATAGATTTAACATCCAACATTTGGGAATTTCCAGTTCTCATAGGCTGAAGCCCAGAGTTAACAAGTATTTTTTGGTTAAGACTTCAATGAAAACTCCTGCAGGCTTGCCTTTCGGGATGGAATATATGCGGCAAGTAAGGCAATGATAAATACAGTACCCCCTACTAATAGAAAGTCTGCAAACACCATTTTTACCGGGTAATAATTGATTATAAAAGTATCGCCGCCGAGTTTAATGATTTGAAATTTTAATTGGATCCAACAGATCAAAGCAGCTAATAACATTCCTGAAACACCTCCTATCCCTGCTAACAACATTCCTTCGCTTAAAAAAATGCTTTTGATTCGATTGGTATTGGCACCCATGGCTTGTAAAACAGAAATATCTTTTTGTTTTTCTAAGACAAGCATGGTAAGTGCTCCAATCATATTAAAAGCAGCTACTACTAAGATCAAAGAAAGAATTCCATAGATCACCCATTTTTCAATTTGCATCACGGTATACAAACTCTGATTCTGTTCGTAACGTGTTTGTACTTGAAATTGATTACCCAATAAAACTTGTAACTCTTTTTTTACATTATCGGCTTCAGCGCCTGCCTTAATATCCAATGAAGAAAACTCATCTGCCTGTAAGTCCATCATGAAACGAAGGAAACCAATATTGCTAAAAATATATTTGTTATCGAAATCCTGTTGCACCATAAAAGTGCCCACAGCTTGTACATTGAAAGCGTTAAGCGCATCTGTAGCGTTTAGGCTATTGGCCGACCTGTTGGGCATGTATAAAGTCAGAGGACCTACAGCACGCTCCACATCCACACAGGCTGCATTTTCAATACCTGCGCCAACTACTATTTTAGGTGACTCTGCAGTTCCTAGTTCGAATTTTCCTCTACGAATATGATTGGAAACTTTGCTTACAGAAGTGTACTGATCATCTACACCTCTTATATAAACAATGGAAGAACAATCCCCGTTCATCAACACTGCCTTTTCTTCCACCACTGCACTTAAACCTAATACCCCAGAGGTTGATCTTATCTTACTAAACTGATTCTGATTCAAATGAAAGGTCTTTCCTGTAGCTGGTGCTACGCGAATGTCTGCATAGAAATCTGAGTATAACCCTTTGACAAGATCTTCAAACCCATTAAATACACTCAATATAATAATGAGTGCTGCACTACCTACTGCAATAGCGGTAACACTAATCCATGCAATCAAATTGATGGCATTGGTAGATTTTTTAGATTTAAAGTAGCGCCAGGCGAATAAAAAATTCATAGTGGATTACTCAGTTTCACTGCTAGGTGTTTCAGTACCAGTTATTGGTTTTTCTTCCTTTAGTTTCTTGAATACTTCTTCCATTTTGAATACATAGTCCAAAGTATCGTCTAGATAAAAGTGTAATACCGGTATCCTACGTAAAGAATGTTTTACCCGGTTTGCAAGTTCTTTTTTAATCTCCCATGCCCTATTGTCGATCGTTTTCATCACAGCTTTCTCATCTTTTACTTGAAAAAGGCTGATGTAAATACGTGCTTCTAAAAGGTCTGGAGTTACTTTGATGGTTGAGATAGAAACCATTCCACCATCAATCATATTCAGATTTAATCTCCTAAAAATATCGTTCATTTCTTCCTGCAGGGCACTTGCCACCTGCCGTTGGCGCTTTCCTTCCTCCATTTTCTAACGTTTGTTTGGCGGTAAAATTAGTTACTTTGGCGTGGATTAACAGTTTTTCCTATTTATGAAATGATTTTCAAGAATACTTTTCTACTTAAAAGATAAGAAACAGAATATTGGTCTTTATATTTTATTCATTCTTTCATCTGTTCTTTTCAGTCTTTTCTCATTTGCATTATTACCATTACCATCTAAGCCTATTAGTGATAAAACTTAACAAGTTCAATGCCCTTGCTTTTTGTTGCGTTTTAATGGTTGTTGCAGTTTTTTTTTAATGTACCCATTTATTTATCTTATTTAGTAGAATGAATAATGATGCCAATGAAATTGAGTAGAGTGTCATGAGTGCATTGGAATATGCTGCAGAATAGAACTTCTATATATATAAATTCAAAAGTCAAAATATTTTGTTGTTAAAAAGTAAAGCCCTCTTCTTTTCAGAAAAGGGCTTTTTTTATTTTTGAATTTTAACTTTTGAATTCTATTCAGCAGAATGTCTTACTAATCCAAGCTTAGCTTCTAAACTTAGTGTAGCATGTGGTACTGCTCTTAGACGTGCTTTATCAATTAACTTACCAGTTACACGACAAATACCATAGGTTTTGTTTTCGATACGCATGATTGCTTTCTCGAGGTGATCGATGTAAGTAATCTGACGGCTGGCCATTTGGCTTAATTGTTCTCTTTCCATGCTCATACTGCCATCTTCCATGGTCATGTAACGTGCATCATCATTATCGCCACCCATTTCGTCTTTACGAGTAATTAATCCTTGTAAATAGGCCAGCTCTTTTTTAGCTGCTTCTAATTTCTTAGTAATTAAATCTCTGAAATCTTGTAGGTCCTGATCACTATACTTAACCAATGTCTGATTCAAACCTGTTTTTTCATCTTCTCTTTTTTCTAGAGGAGTGTAATGAGGTTTGTAAGGAACACTTGTTTTAACATTAGTCTTAGGAACCTTGATATCCTTAATAGGTTCTGGTGCTTTTTTTACTGGTTTAGCTGAAGGTAGTGGTGCAGCTTTTACTGCAGGCACCTTCGCTTTTTGAACAACTGCAGGTGCTGGAGCCGGAGCTGGAGCAGGTGCTGGTTTAGGAGCTGTATGCGTAGTCGATTTAGCCAAAGGTTTTTCTGGGGTTTTTGATATTGGTTTTGGAGCCGGTATAGCTGCCGGTTTCACAGCGGATTTTGCAGCCGGTTTTGCTGCAACTTTATGCTTTACTTCTGGTACCACTTTTTTGGATGGGGCCACCGCCTTCACGGGAACTGCCTTTTTTGCCGGTGCCACCTTGGCAACTACTTTCTTCGCAACTGGTTTTGCTACAACTTTTGGTAGAGGCTTTGCCACAACTTTCTTTGCTGGCGCTGCTTTTTTTGCTGGTACCGCTTTTTTTGCAGGAGCTGCCTTTTTAGCTGGTAAAGCTTTATGTGCAGGCGCAGCTTTCTTAGCCGGTGCAGCTTTAGCTACTGGTTTTGAAGACTTTGCAACAGGTTTTGCTGTTTTTTTCGGAGCAGGTTTTTTAGAAGGCATACGGTTTATCCTTTTTTTGTGACTACCACTTTCAACAAAATGTCATTTACATCAATTTCAATACCATTGTCTAATACAGGAACAATTTCAATGACGTCTGCCAAAATTTCGCGGCAAATATAATCGTTATATTTAATAATTGACTGCTTAATCGCGTCAGCGTCAAGCAATTTTACGAATATACGGTCTGTTAGTTCAAAACCGTTCTCTTTTCTGATATTTTGTATCCGATTCACAAATTCCCGGGCATCTCCCTCCTGTTTCAGCTCATCGGATAGTATAATATCTAGCGCAACGGTTAAACCACCCTTGCTTGCCACACTCCATCCTGGAATGTCTTCGGCAGCTATTTCAACTTCTTGTAATTCAATAGTAAATGCAGTATCATCCACCAAAATCTCAATTTGTCCCTCTTTTTCTAGGGTAGTGATCTGTTGTTGACTAAAAGCCACAATTACAGCACTAGCCGCCTTCATTTTAGCCCCCATTTTGGTTCCTAATAATTTGAAGTTGGCCTTAATTTTTTTCTTTATGATACCTTCAGTTTCTGTGATATAGACAAGTTCCTTCACGTTTACCTCAGCGATGATCAGGTCTTCAATTAATTCTAACTGATGTTTCATTTCTGGATTCAAAACTGGTATCAGCACTTTCTGCAATGGCTGACGAACTTTAATATTCACTTTTTTACGAAGTGACAAAACCAAAGAACATACATCCTGAGCCAATTGCATACGCTCTTCCAAACCTTTATCAATTACTGCAATATCTGCAACAGGAAAATCTGCATGGTGTATAGATTCAATTTTAAATCTATTGGAAACAAGGTTCAGATTCTGAAACATCGCATCACTAAAGAAAGGTGATATCGGTGCCATTAATCTTACGATTGTTTCTAAACATTCGTATAAAGTTTGATATGCAGAAATTTTATCGGCTTCATATTCTCCTTTCCAGAAGCGCCTTCTACACAGTCTTACGTACCAGTTACTCAAATGTTCATCAACAAAAGTTTCTATAGCTCTACCTGCGATAGTAGGCTCGAAGTCGTTCATAGAATCCGTTACTTTTTGCACCAACGAATTTAAAGATGAAAGAATCCAACGATCAATTTCCGGACGCTCTTTTAAAGGAATTGCAGTTTCAGAAAAAGCAAAAGCATCCACGTTCGCATACAATGCAAAAAACTGATAAGTATTGTATAATGTTCCAAAGAACTTTCTTTGAACTTCTTGTATTCCAGCCAGGTCAAATTTTAAATTATCCCAAGGCGATGCATTTGTAATCAAATACCAACGAGTAGCATCAGCTCCAAACTTTTCAATTGTTTCGAATGGATTTACCACATTGCCCAAACGCTTACTCATTTTATTGCCATTCTTATCCAAAACCAATCCATTACTTACCACGGCTTTATAAGCCACACTATCAAATAGCATTACTCCCAACGCATGTAAAGTATAAAACCAGCCACGTGTTTGGTCAACCCCTTCTGCAATAAAGTCGGCAGGAAATGCCTCTCCTTTATCGATCATGTCTTTATTCTCGAATGGATAATGCCATTGAGCATACGGCATTGCACCACTATCAAACCAAACGTCTACTAAATCAGAAACCCGTTTCATTGGTTTGCCAGAAGGACTCACCAAAATAATATCGTCTACAAAAGGTTTATGTAAATCCAAAACAGCTTCGTGCAAATAATTTTTATTTACATCTCCGCCCAACACTTCATTGGCTTTTTTGATCCCTGCATTTAATGCTTCAATAGAGCCAATACAAATTTCTTCATCAGCATCTTCAGTTCTCCAAATTGGTAATGGCGTTCCCCAATATCTACTGCGACTTAAATTCCAATCTACCATATTCTCCAACCAATTACCGAAGCGACCCTCGCCTGTTGATTTTGGTTTCCAATTAATGGTCTTATTCAACTCTACCATTCTGTCTTTCACTGCAGTAGTTTTAATAAACCAAGCATCTAAAGGATAGTAAAGAATGGGTTTATCAGTTCTCCAACAATGAGGATAGCTATGTTCGTATTTTTCAACTTTGAATGCACGATTTTCTTTTTTCAATTTCACGCAGATATCTACGTTCACATCTTGATAATCGGCTTCGTCTTTATAATTTTTTACAAAACGATTGCTAAATTCTCCCAGTCCATCCAGGAATTTACCCTGACGGTCAACCATGGTGAGAATACCGATATTAAATTTCTTACCCACTCGATAGTCATCTGCACCAAATGCAGGAGCAGTGTGCACGATACCAGTACCATCTTCCGTGGTAACGAAATCGCCAACAATTACACGAAATGGTTTGGCTCCCGGACTATTTGCTTCAATTACGGCGCTGCTATTTGCATCGTATGACAGCAATTGCTCGTAAGTACTTTCTTCTATTTGTTTGCCTTTAAATTCTGCTATGATTTCCCATGGCAATAATTTTGTTTCGGCAGTATAATTTTCAAAATCTCCATGCTCTCCTTCTGTTTTGAAATATTTGCCTACTAAAGCTTTTGCTAAAACTAGATTTACTGGCAATGAAGTATAGGGATTGAAAGTATTGACCAATACATAATCAATATTTTCGCCAACAGTTAATCCAAGATTAGAAGGTAAAGTCCATGGAGTAGTTGTCCATGCCATAAAAAAGACTTCTTCACTTGCTGCTGCATCAAATAAAAATTGCGTCTTATCGCTTTTAACGGCTTTAAACATAGCCACTGCAGAAGTATCCTTCACATCTTTGTATGTGCCAGGTTGATTTAACTCGTGTGAACTTAATCCTGTTCCAGCTGCCGGAGAATAAGGTTGAATACTTACACTTTGATACAATAAACCCTTTTTATACAACTCACTCAAAATCCACCAAAGTGTTTCGATATAATCGTTTTCAAAAGTGATATAGGGATCGTTTAAGTCAACCCAGTATCCCATTTTAGTGGTCAGCTCATCCCATTTATCCTTATATCTCAAAACCGCTTCACGGCATTTCTGATTATATTCTTCTACTGATATTTTTTTTCCAATATCTTCTTTAGTAATACCCAATTCTTTCTCTACTCCTAATTCAACAGGTAAGCCATGTGTATCCCATCCGCCTTTCCGTTTTACTTGAAAACCCTGCATGGTTTTATATCGGCAAACCATATCCTTCAGCGTTCTGGAAATTACATGATGAATGCCTGGCATACCATTTGCGCTTGGTGGCCCTTCATAAAATACAAAAGGTTTTCTCCCTTCACGCAGAGAAATGCTTTTTTCAAATGCTTGGCCTGACTTCCATTTTGCCAATATTTCCTGCTCTATTTTGGGCAGGTTTAAACCAGAGAATTCGGGATACTTCATACGCTAAAACACTTTACCAACCTATTTTTAAGGTGGGCAAAGGTACGAAACTGCAAACAGAAAACCCCCGTTTTAAACTTGGTTTTCTATCTTTGATACATGAAAGTTGTATTCTTCTCTACTCAGCCCTACGATATTCAGTTTTTTAACCTTCATAAAGACGAATTTGGCTTCGAATTAGTCTATTTTGAATCAGCCCTGAGTAAAAAAACCGTCAGCCTTGCAGAAAATGCTGAAGCTGTTTGCGTTTTTGTAAACGATAAGCTTACATCAGAAGTTATTGATCTATTAGCAGCACAAGGTGTAAAAATAATTGCTTTAAGGTGTGCGGGGTTCAATAATGTAGATCTGGAAGCTGCCAAACGCAATGGAATCAAGGTTTGCAGAGTTCCTGCTTATTCACCTGAAGCTGTAGCAGAACATGCAGTTGCGATGTTATTGACCTTGAATCGCAAAACCCATAAGGCCTATAATAGGGTTCGGGAACAGAATTTTTCGCTGAATGGTTTATTGGGTTTCGATGTACATAATAAAACAATTGGTGTAGTGGGAACGGGTAATATTGGTAAGGCTTTTTGTAAAATCATGCTAGGATTCGGGTGTAAAGTCTCTGCTTTTGATGTAATTGCAAATAAGGATTTAGAAGCGATTGGGGTTGAATTTAAGCCCTTGCAAGCCGTTTTAGAGAGCGATATCATATCACTTCACTGCCCATTGAACGACCAAACAAAGCATATCATTAATGACACCACCATTGCAATGATGAAAAAAGGGGTAATGCTGTTAAACACAAGCAGGGGTGGATTGATAGATACTAAATCTGTGATTCAGGCCTTAAAATCTGGTCAAATTGGTTACTTAGGTATTGATGTTTATGAGCAGGAAGAGAAACTGTTTTTCCGCGATCTTTCTTCTGATATCATACAAGATGATTTAATTCAGCGCTTAATGAGTTTTCCAAATGTACTCATCACAGCTCACCAAGCCTTCTTTACGGAAGACGCATTGAGTCAAATCTCTACCACAACGTTAAAAAATATCAAAGATTTCCTGGAAAAAGGAAATTTAGAAAACAAGGCTGCGTTTTTGGCATAATATTTATCTGATATTCGTAGCTTGGTAATTAGAATTAATATGAAGAGAGTAAATCAATATCGTTTCTTGTTCCTAATGATGGCAATTGCATTGTTCTCTTGTAAAAAAGAGTACAGTTTGGAAAACGCCAGATTAGATGGGAATGCTATTTATTCATTACTTGATTCTACAGGGAACTGCGCTACGGCTGAAGTTCATGGAACTTACAAAGCTGACTCAACATTATCTGATAGCAGTTACGTATATATTCATGTTAATTTTACTACCACAGGGAAATACAATTTTACCACTGACAGCGTCAATGGAATGGTGTTTATAGATTCGGGGTATGTACTTGTAACAGGTCCTACAGTGATCAAATTAAAGGGATACGGACAACCGATCCTGCCCCTTGTAAGTACCTTTTTAATTAATAATAGTTCAAATGGATGTGGTTTTTCAATTACTACATCAGCAGGCGATGACTATCTTCCAAGCACCAATGCTTCCTCCTGGAGGTTTCAATACATACCGGCCGTACTAAGTGTTGGGGGAGCAAAAATTGATAGCTTCGATGTTACGGTAACCCCTCCAACAATTAATTATAATGGAAAAACATTAATACAATACACAACCACCTTGCTTGATACATTTTATTTTGCAAAACAGGGTAACGACTACTATGAATTCGGCACACTTGATTTTGACTATACCTTCATTTACGATAAGGTCGACAGTTTCATAGAATACATTTATTTAAAAACCAATCAACCTGTTGGAACGAGCTGGGAATCTCCTACAGTTGGAGTTAGTTTCGGAGGCGCTTGGGGGTTAACTAGTAAAACTGGTTTAGCTAAAGATATCTTTACTATTGTTAGTGTAAATCAAACTCATGCAGTTGCTGGAAATATCTTCCAAAATGTAATTGGTGTTCGAAGAGATATTATGTTCCAGGAAACAGGTAGTACAGCAGGTTTCGTTAAAGTAATGGACGGAACAGCCTGGTATGCCAAGGGTGTTGGATTAATCGATCAGGCAATAAATCTTCCAGGCGGAAAAACAGAAAATATCCCGCTTATTCGTTGGACAATAAAATAGTACTTCAAAAACATTTAAGAGATCTGATTCTGATCATCTACCACTGATTGGGTTTCCACAGTATTATAAACAGGTGTGGCATGCTTTGCAAAAAACTTATTCTGAAATAATAGAATAATAGTTACTCCTACAGAGATCGCAGCATCAGCAATATTAAAAACAGGACGGAAAAACTCGAAATCATCCCCGCCCCAAATAGGAACCCAGTTTGGAAAATGTGCGTTGGTAATCAAAGGAAAGTACATCATGTCTACTACTTTACCATGTAAGAACCCCGCGTAACCACCTGCATGAGGTAATAATTTAGCCACGTTCTGAACGAAGTTGTCGCTATTCTCAAAGATCAACCCGTAAAACATACTATCAATTAAATTACCCAACGCTCCTGCATATATCATGCCTGCACAGATAATAAATCCTTTGTGATACTTTTTCCTGATAAAATCGCGCAATAAGAAACTGCCCCAAATAACGGCTACCAAACGAAATAAAGTGAGTGCAATTTTCCCAAATCCTCCTCCAAATTTCCAACCCCAGGCCATGCCTTCATTTTCCACAAAATGTAATCGTGCCCAATGCATTCCTAGAATCAAATGTTCCTCGCCCGCAAAATAATTGAGTTTGATATAAAACTTCATTGCCTGATCCGCAACGATAATAAAGAGTATGATTAAAATGAGTTGTCTCGCTTTCACTTCCAAAATTTAAGGTGGGCAAAGATAGAAAGTTAAAAGTCAAAATTCAAAAGTCAAAAATGAAGAAAAAGCCAAATATTTCAAATAATGCGCCTCAAGAAGGACTAAATAGTTCTATTCTTCCAAATAAACACGTTTTACCCGCTGACTAATGCATGTCATGATTTCATAAGGGATCGTTTCACTCCACTCTGCCAATTGCTGTACCGGCAAATTATTGCCAAAAATTTCAACCTGATCTCCCTCTTGTACTTCAGGTATATCGGTAATGTCAATCATTGTCATATCCATACACACATTTCCTATCACAGGAGCCAGTTTCCCATTCACAAACATAGAAACCCTTCCATTACCAAGTCTTCTGTTAAATCCATCAGCATACCCAATTCTTACGGTTGCAATCTTGCTAACCCGATTCAATTTACCTTTTCGATTGTACCCTATCGTTTCATTTGCTTCCACAGTTCTTATTTGAGCAATAGTAGATTTTAATGACGCTACAGTTTGCAAAGACAATTCCTTTTCATTTGCAGGATCTACGCCATAAAGTCCAATTCCTAAACGAACCATATCATATTGCAATTCGGGCTTTCTGAAAATTGCTGCGGTATTTGAAAGATGTTTAATAAAACTATACCCTATTCCATTTGATAAATCTGAGCAGGCAGCCTCAAATTGTGTTGCTTGTTTTAAAGTAAAATCATCCATTTCTTCCGATTCGCTTGCTGCTAAATGACTGAAAGCAGATTTTACTACAAAACAATGGCTCTTTTTAATTTTTTCAGAGATTGCTCTTGCCTCATTAATTTCAAATCCTAATCGATTCATACCAGTATTGAATTTGATATGTACCGGAAAATTTGCGATTCCCTGCTTTTGTATATACTGTTCGAATGAATGCAATATGCCGATAGAAAAAAGTTCAGGCTCTAAGTGATATTCTAATAGAGAATCAAAACTAGCTTCATCAGGGCTCATCACCATAATAGGTAAGCGAATGCCAGCTTTTCGCAACACAACACCTTCATCGGCATATGCTACGGCTAAATAATCAACTTTATGAAATTCTAATAATCTTGCCACTTCTACAGAGCCACTTCCATAACTGAAAGCTTTTACCATTGCCATTACTTTAGTAGTAGGTCTAAGTTTTTGTTGATAGGATTTAAGGTTGTGCAACATGGCAGTGAGATTGATTTC
>Ga0194047_10001357_pt1 | contig 15042 bp, 13 predicted proteins | sample JunL225m_MetaG_2_FD_160070 | JGI IMG/M metagenome (GOLD analysis project Ga0194047, IMG submission 160070) | Anoxic zone freshwater microbial communities from boreal shield lake in IISD Experimental Lakes Area, Ontario, Canada - Jun2016-L221-5m | ecosystem: Environmental > Aquatic > Freshwater...
AATCGATGTTGCCCGCTAAATTTATGGGATTAATTCCATCGATACCTACAGATGGTTTAAAGAATCCCCTTAATCAGATTCTTATAGCAAAAGAATATTTGATACTTAAATAATTTATCAAAATAACCCCCAATTAATTTGGGCCTAACCAGCAAGTTTTATTAGTCTTTGCAGTTCAAAGACTAATAAAAAACCACTGTGTTTCCACAGTGGTTTTAAATTACTAACTTTAAATTTAAGTAGGAACAAGTCCTACGTTAAATTAGAAAGTGTGAACCATACCTACGTTAATAGCAGTAATGTTAGTTTGTGGCAAACCAACATATCCTGAAGATGTTGATGCGGAATTCATAGCATTACCTGCTGTCCCGGCCATTGCAACATCGCTTGTTTGAGTAAAAATTGGAGCCATATTACCGTTTGCATTACCGTTGCTATCAACACCAGCACCGTTTTGAACGTATGCAACTTGCGCATATGCTGTAGAACGCTTGCTTAAGGAGTACTTAGCAATCAAGTTAGACATTTTAGAGTCTTGTGTAGTTACAACATAAGCTGCGCCAAGCAATAAGTTTGGAGTAGCTTGGTAGCCTAAGCTGAATACGTTTGCAGCAATAATGTACTTACCAGCTGTTACTGTAGCTAGCGCTGTTGCAGTAGAAGCAAGAGCTGGAACTCCAGCTCCAGCAGGATCATAATTATTGTTGATGTATGTATAGCCTAACTTAATTGAAGGAGTAACTTGATACTTTAAACCAGCTAAGTAAGTTGTTTTAGTACCAGATGTATTCGCTTCAGTTACGTTTGTAAGAGTAGCTGGCAGAATTGGAACCCCAACTGCAGTAGTATTACCAACAGAAGAACTGCCACCTGCCAAGTTTTGGGCAACGTTAAAAGTACTACCAGCAACAGAGTTACGTAACTGGAAAGCAGCTATAGCAGAGAAAGCACCTTGTGTTGTACGGAATGCACCATTCAATACTGAGCCTGAAGAAATATCACCAGCTGTGTTTGTTGCGCCGTATTGCAAAATTGCTGTAGAACCAGCGATTACAGGTGAAATATAAGTGATGCCATTTTTAGTGTAGTCATCGCCATAACCCATTGCTGTCTTAACATTCAACATAACGCTGTTGTTTGAAACAACGATTGCCTCAGAAGAAGCAGCAACGAATTGGTTACCACGTAAGCCTAGAGTGATCTCACCGAAAGAACCTTGCATTCCAACAAAAGTACCGCGGCGGAATAAACCAGAGGGATTATATGCACCGTTGACGGTATTCAAATCGCCTTCAGCTTGGAAAATAACTTTTGTACCGCCGCCTAAATCTTCAGAGCCTTTAATGCCCCACACAGAAGATGCAACAGCACCGTCAAATAGACCAGCCATATTAGTGTTGCTATATCCACCTGGTTGAACGATGCCAGCATAAGCATTATTAACTGTAGTAGCCTGATTCAAAGCAGTAGTACTGTTATTGCTAGTAGCTGCAGTTGAAGTACCTACAAGTGGTATTGAAGGTGTACCATCAGCTTTTAAAGGTATACCACCAGCGTTTTGAATGTATCCAACAGATGCGTCCATTGTTCCGTATAAAGTTACTGATGATTGCGCTTGTGCAACACCAGCGATTGTGCTCAATGCTGCAAGAGCGAGTAGCGATTTTTTCATTTGTAAATCTCCATGCATTACTAGCGTGACAGAAATTCACATTAAAATAGAGTTAAGTAATTGATTTTATTAATATTTATTAGAATAAGTGGATTAAATAAATTTAACAGACCCCACTAAGAGGCTCCATTCTAGGGTCTAAAAGATCTGGCCTAAGGGGTAAAAGGCTCCAAGCCCCAAATCCTGAAAAAAGGCTTAAAAAGAGTGATAAAGATATTTATTGAATTATTTTGTTGCAATGCAACAAAAAGCTTGCAATTTGATTCGAGATGTATAAAATGGTGCAATGCAACAAATTAATTGATTTGCAACTTTTAAACCTTGGAGAAAACGATGAACTACGAACAAATGGCTTCTAAATTAAACGATTTCAATACAAAAAATATTCAAAGTGTTATGGCTTTGACTGAGAAATCACTCGATCGCACACATAAGTTAGCTGAAATCAACTTTGAAACTACTAAGTCATTAATTGGCGAAGTAACAGAAACTGTTCAAAGTGCGATGACAGCTAAAGATCCACAAGCTTTGATGTCAATTGCACAAGACGGTGCTTTAGACCAGTACGCTGGTAAATTGTTTGCACATCAGCAAGCTGTTAGCAAAGTTGTGCGTGAAGCTGGCGAAGAAATGACAACAATGGCTGAGACAGCTGTTGAGCAATATAAAGTAAGTCTTAAAGAGTGGATTTCCACATTATCAGCAAATGCACCAGCTGGTTCAGAAGCTATGATCGGCGCAATGAAGACTGCTTTAGACACAACTTTAAACGGTATGGGTCAAGTACAAGCTGCTGTTAAAGAAGCAGCTGCAACTGCTGAGCAAAATGCTGAGCAAGCTTTCAAAACTATGCAAGGTCAAGTTGCTACAGTTAAAAAAGCTGCAACAGCTGCAACTAAAACAGCTCGTACAACTGCACGTAAGTAATCAAGTTTGTAATGCTTGTTTGATGAATTAAAGCAGCACACAAAAAACCCCGTTTAAATTTTAAATGGGGTTTTTTTATCTAGATGTTGTAAAAATGAAAATGACAAGTTCACGAATTCGATTCGTTCTCATGAGAATGATCCGCGTCGAGTAAAAGTTGGTTTTTTAACTCTTTTGTGGGCTTTACACCAAGTTCTCGAACTCTTTCTGCGCTTTTAATGAGGTTCATACGCCCAGTCTTGAGCTTATTATGTGCGCTCATATAGCTTTGCTGGGTTTGCTCTATTCGTTTACCCACTTCTTCTAGGTCATCCACAAAACCAACAAATTTATCATATAGGGCACCACATTGTTTTGCGATTTCCTGAGCATTGCGATTTTGATGTTCTTGACGCCACAAATGGGCTACGGTTCTGACCGTAGCTAGTAAGGTACTTGGACAGACAAGAATAATATTTTTTGCTAAAGCATCCTGAAATAAGCTCCCCTGATAAGCCATTGCAGCTAAAAAAGCGGGTTCAATGGGAATAAACATCAGAACAAAATCAATGGAGCCTAAACCGTAGAGTTGTTGATAGTTTTTTGAAGATAATCCTGTGACATGAGCCTTAAGAGAATTCACATGGGCAACAAGTTCACGCTCCTTTTCGACGTCATCTTCGACTTGAACATGCCGGGCGTAAGCGGAGATTGAAACTTTACTATCAATGACTAAGTGTTTGCCTTCAGGTAAATGAATCACAACGTCTGGTTGCAAGCGATTGCCAGAAGTATCTACTTGGGCATCCTGGACATCAAACTCATGACCTTTACGAAGACCAGAACTTTCAAGAATCGTTTCAAGAACCAACTCACCCCAATTACCCTGAGCTTTATTGTCACCTCGTAAAGCTTTAGTCAGAGCCTGAGTTTCAACACTCATCGAATGATTGAGCCCAGCAAGTTTTTCTATCTCACTTTTTAAAGCAAAGCGTTCTCTAGATTCATCAGCGTAGACATCATCAACACGTTTTTTAAACTCACCAATCTTCTCATGAAGCGGTTTGAGAAGAATATCAAGACTTTGCTGGTTTTGTGTTGCAAAGCGTTGGGACTTTTCTTCTAGGATTTCATTAGCTAAATTTTTAAAATGCTCAGTTAATTGAGTCTTAGAGTCATTAAATTGGCGCGTGCGCTCTTCAGAAATTCTTTTCTCCGCAATTAATTCGGATTCAACTTTAGACAGATCAATTGAAAGTTTGCGGGAGTTTTCTTGAGAGTTAATAACTTCTGACTTTGTATCTTTTAATTCTGAGTTCACCCTAGAAAAGGACAAGCCATAAAAAAGTGTCAGCGCTAAAAAAAGGCTAAAGCCGATTAAAAGTATCCAGGACAGAAGGTTCATTTCCATATTGATATATTAACGGAGTTAAGTAAATTAAGGAAAGTTGATTAGGTAGGGGAAAAAATAAAGCGCGACAATCTGTCGCGCTTTATTTAAAAAACGAAGATGGTATAGAACTAAGCCTTGAAAATTGGCTGTAACTCGCCTGATTCGAACATTTCCATCATGATGTCAGAGCCGCCGATAAACTCACCATTGACATAAAGCTGAGGGATCGTTGGCCAGTTAGCAAATTCTTTAATGCCTTGACGAATCCCTTCATCAGCCAAAACATTGACTGTAAATGGCTCAGAAATACCACAAGCATTTAGGATTTGAATGGCTTTACCTGAAAATCCACATTGAGGAAATTGAGCTGTACCCTTCATAAAGAGAACAACGGGGTGTGAAGTAACGATTTCTTTGATGCGCGTTTGAGTATCCATAAAGATCTCCATATCTAATTTAACCAATTACCATTTTACTGCGGAATAAGAGATCAAATGATTAATTCAAATAAGAAAAAGTAATGCGATCTAAACCCGCCAAATCTTGAAGAGTTTGTGGCGATGAAAACCCCTCAAATAGAAGTAAGTCACTGATTTCTTTGGATTGATTGTAACCATGCTCAAAAGCAATGCAGCCACCCGAAAGTAAAAACGATTTTGCTGAATAAATTAATTCCACATAATTTGCAAGGCCATTTGAGAAATCAGTCAGTGCTGAAATGGGTTCAAAGCGCAGATCACCTAATTTGAGATGAGGATCATCTTTAGAGATATATGGGGGATTTGAAATGATTAAATCAAAAGTCTGCACGCCAAGATCACTAAACCAATCGCTTTGCTTAAATGAAACAAAATGCCCTAAACCAAGATGAGCTGAGTTTGTTTCTGCAGTGACTAAAGCCTCAGTGCTAGTGTCTGTCGCCAAAATTTTAAGTCGCTTAATTGCCTTCGGATGATCTTTAAAATGAAAAGCTATCGCTAATGCAATTGCTCCACTACCAGTGCCTAAATCTAAACAATGAATTAACTCAGAGTCAGCACTAAGTCGTTTTTTAATTTCTTGAATCGCAAAGTCAACTAATAATTCAGTTTCAGGTCGAGGAATCAGAACGGAGTTATTGACTTGTAATTCAATGTTATGAAAAGCTTTAGTTCCAATAAGGTAGGCAACGGGCAGGCCTTCAAGTCGCTGCTGTTCAAAACGTTTCCACTCTAAAAGTAGTACTTCAGGAAGAGCTTCATGATCTCTACTGATGAGTTGAGATTTACTCCATCCTAGAAATTGATGACATAAAAAACTTAACAGAACCTTTGCATCAATAGACTGCAAAGGGGTTGATGTCAGTAGCTCTTTGACGGAGCTCAAGCTTAGGACTCCCCGAGTGTGGCGAGGAGTTCGGCCTGGTGTTCAGAAGCTAAGGCATTCAGAAGATCATCGATATCGCCGTCCATCATGGCATCAATTTTATACAGGGTGACATTAATCCTGTGATCTGTTATTCGTCCTTGGGGAAAGTTATAGGTTCGTATACGATCGCTTCGATCACCTGAACCCACAAGACTTTTTCTTTCTTGTGCTTCTTTAGTGTGTGCCGCTCTTTGGCGCGCATCCATAATCCGAGATACGAGGACTTTCATCGCCTGATCCTTATTGCGATGTTGACTTCGATCATCCTGGCATTCTACGACGGTACCTGTGGGTAAGTGAGTAATCCGCACGGCAGAATCAGTTTTATTAATATGCTGACCACCAGCTCCAGAGGCTCTAAAGGTGTCAATACGTAGGTCACTTGGATTAATTTGAACGGCTTCAATCTCATCAGCCTCAGCAAGAACGGCGACTGTACATGCAGAGGTATGGATGCGACCCTGAGTTTCAGTTTGAGGAACTCGTTGAACACGATGCCCGCCGGATTCAAATTTAAGTTTGGAGTAAACCTGATCTCCTTCAAGGCGCAAGATTACTTCTTTATAACCACCGAGATCTGACTCACTCGCACTAACAAGCTCTGCCTTCCAGCGATTTCTTTCAGCATAACGCGTATACATTCTGAGTAAATCTCCAGCAAAAAGGGCGCTTTCATCACCACCAGTACCGGCCCTGATCTCTAAAAAGATATTTTTATCATCATTAGGATCTTTAGGTAAAAGAAGCTTTTGTAACTCATCCTCTAGAATCAGCATTCGTTCTTTGGCAGACTTAATCTCATCTTCAGCAAAATCTTTAGAGCTAGGATCTAACTTCATTTCTTGCGCAGCTAATTCATCTTGCTCTGCCGATTGATATTGCGAAAATTTAGAAACAATAGGGTTTATATCCGCATGCTCTCTAGTGAGTTTTCGGTATTGATCCATGTTTTGAACAACATCTTCATGGGATAACAGAGAATCTAATTCTTTAAGCCGAGCTTGTAATTGCTCAAGCTTAGACTGCATACTTGATTTCATTTATTTTCTGGCGAGTTAGTGCGAAACAATTCTGGTAACAATTTTAATAGTAATTCGCGATCAGGACCTTGGGTATGTTGTAAGGCGTGCATGGAACCATGTAGAAATTTGTTGGTGAGTCCAGCAGCTAAAGCATGAAGAACTTCCTCTGGGTTATCACCTTTAGCAAGTTTTTTCATAGCTTTATCAAGCTCAACTTGTTGTAATGATTCTCCATGAGTTTTAAGTGTCTGGATAAGAGGAACATTGTCACGGGTCTCTACCCAGTGCATAAAGGAAGACACCCGATTTTCAATAATTGCTTCTGCTTGTCCTACTGCAGCTTGTCGGTTATTCATACCTACTTTAACGACTTCACCCAGATCGTCGATAGTGTAGAGGTAGACATCATTCATTTGAGCCACTTCTGCTTCTATATCCCTTGGAACGGCGAGATCGACCATCACCATTGGTTTGTGTTTGCGAGTTTTAATGGCATTGGCAACCATGCCTAGACCAATGATGGGTAGAGTGCTTGCTGTACACGAAATCACAATATCGAATTCAGCCAAACGCAAAGGTAGGTCAGATAAACGGATAGATTCAGTCATTAATCCTTGATTTGAGAGGGTATTTGTTAGTTCTTGACCTCTCTCCTGAGTTCTGTTGGCAATAGCAACTAGTTTGGGGTTTTTTGCGCCAATATGTACTGCACATAATTGAATCATTTCACCAGCGCCAATAAATAAAACTTTTTGAGCCGAAATATCACCAAACACTCTTTCAGCTAAGCGAACAGCTGCTGCAGCCATAGAAATTGAGCTTGATCCGATAGAGGTAGAGCCCCGAACTTCTTTAGCAACTGCAAAAGATTTTTGGAAGAGTTGATTTAAACAAGTACCTAAAGCGCCCACTTCATCTGCAAAGCGAACAGCATCTTTCATTTGACCAAGAATCTGTGTTTCCCCAAGAACCATCGAGTCCAAGCCACTTGCCACGCGAAAGGCATGTCTTACTGCCTCGGATTGCGGTAATGCATAGATGTGGGGCAGTAAATCATGGTGCTTAAAGCCTTGAGATTTGGATAGCCATGAAAAGGAAGCTTCACGCAAAAGACTTTCTGAAATCGTTTCATTGGCGGCGCAGTAGAGCTCAGTTCGATTACAAGTCGATAATATGGTGACCTCGGAAGAGGCAAGTGCTGTCTCGCTGCGTAAAAAGCGCCGAAAGTCATAGAGCGCCTCAGGGATAGACTGCGCATCAAAAGCGACCCGTTCCCGGATCGAAAGTGGCGCCGTATGGTGATTAATCCCTAAAGTCAAAAGTTGCATGATTTAGATTATAGATAGTAAAAGTTGATTTATATATAAATCATTGTGTGATATCAAAGCATTAGAGAAAAAATGCTTAAATTACCAATTAATGAGACTTCGACCTTTTTCAAGCAACCATTCATTAGATCTTTTAAAGTGACCACAGCTTTTCTGATCACCGGGGTATAAAAAAGGTTGAGAAGATCGATAGACGCCTAAACCCGATGGGTGAGATGCTTTCAGAATCAGGTGATCTTCTAGAGGGGAGATTAAAGACCCCTTCTTTTGAGCAAATCCACCCCATAGTAGCCAAACAATAGAAGATTTAGAATTCTTTTGGGCGCTTAACCGATAGCTTGATAAAGCCTCAATCAACATATCTGTAAAAGTAGTCCAACCAAAAGAAATATGACTATTGGGTAAACCTTGTTGAACTGTTAAGGTCGCGTTGAGTAGTAAAACCCCTTGTTGTGCCCAAGCGGACAAATTGCCATGGCGTAATCCATCAAATCCCTCTATCACTAGAGCCTTATGCATATTTCTTAAAGAGCTCGGAAATAATTGAGTACCTTTAGGAATGGAAGGTGGTATTGAAAAAGCAAGTCCATGCGCAAGCCCAGGGGTATGGTAGGGGTCTTGACCAATAATGACGATCTTCACATCAAGAACAGGAGTCATCCAAAGCGCATTAAATACATTCTCCACTTGAGGAAAAATCTGATGAGGAAATTGCGTGCGAGATGCTGACTCAAGAAGTAAGATGCCTTCCAAATGTTCTCTCCATTCGCTTTGATGGACCGAATGATCTAAAAGAGCTTGCCAGTCCTTTGGAATTCGATCAGCAATGGCGGGCATACAATCCCATCACTCAGAAAGAATATATTCAGGCGTTTGAGAAATAGATCTTAAGGACAAATGAAATTCTTTTTGAGAATCATGCCTAAAAGCAGTAATAGTGATTTCATCAGAGAACAACTGTCCAAGCGTTTTATCAAAATTAGTAGGTGTGATGCGTTCACCATTTAAGCTAACAATGAAGTCTCCTGCGGACAGCCCAGCAACTTGGGCAGCACCGCCAGTAAGAGCATGAGTGATTTTGACCCAACCGTCAACTGATGTTGTTCTAAGACCGATGCGTTGTTTAACAGAGTCAGTTCGTGAAAGAGGTTTTGCTTTTACTTGGATTCCTTGTTGCGTTAGAAGGGAGATTAGAGGAATATTTTCTTTACCTGAAATATACTTTTTCTCAAAATTCAGCCACGATTTTTTAAAGTCATGACCCATGGCATCAATAACCACCTGTTCAAAGCCATGTTCTGAAATCCCTCGACCTGGTACAGTTTTCAGAGAGCCATGAGATTTCCACAGAGTTCTCATCACGTGATCTAAAGACTTTTTATTTGACGTGTGATTTCGAATCAGTAGGTCTAAGGCTAGAGCAATTAATGAACCTTTAGCGTAATAGCTAACAACTGCATTAGGGGTGTTTTCATCCATGAGGTAATACTTGGTCCACGCATCAAAGGAGCTTTCTGTCACGCTTTGCTTAAGACGTCCAGAAGTTCTCATCACGCTTTCATGGGTTTTTAAAATTCGTTCTAAATAACTTTTCCTTGAAATACAACCAGATCGTAATAATTGCAAATCATCGTAATAGCTCGTGAATCCTTCAAAGAGCCAGAGAAGCGAGGTATGATTTTTTTCATTCAAACGGTAGGGCTGAAAAGCTAGGGGTTGGACATTTTTGACCATCCAAGCGTGAAAGTATTCGTGGCTACATAGGCCTAAAAAATCTTCATATTGAGATTGATTGAGTAACTTTCCTTTTTGGGAAGGATCAATGATAGGCAAGTCTGACCGTTTGCAAAGAAGGGCCGTAGAAGACCGATGTTCTAGGCCGCCATATCCAAGACCGACGGTATTAACTATAAATAAATATTGTTTGAAAGGCGCACGTTTTGTCTTTGGTTCAAAAAAACGAATATGAGCATCACAGATTGCAGATAGATCTTGTGCCAATCTTTTTTCATCGATAGGGGTGTTTACCCCTTGGATAACGATTTGATGTGCGATACCTTGGGATTTCCACTTGATGCGGCGCATTTTCCCGATGGTCACAGGATGATCTATGAGCTCATCATAATTTTCTGCACGGTAAGTGCCAAAACCAAACCGATTTGTAGACTCTGGATTTAGCGTTGTTGAAATTTCCCACCCGATTAATTGAGGGTTAGGAATAATTTTGACGAGGCAAGAACTTTGGGTAAAGCCGTGAGCTTGAAGGCACAGGCTACTGTGGTTATAAAAAGCGCGGTCTAAATCTAAATACGCTGTTCGAACCGAGGTATCGAAGGCATACACTGAAATTCGAATGAGAATAGGTTCGTTAGTTGGAGAAACTTCCCAAGTATGACTATCCAGCTGTTTTAAAGCGATGCTTTGTTTGATTTTGTTATTAGAAAAAGAAAAAGCTTCAATGGTCTCAATATGTTTACTAAAGTCACGAATCATATAACTACCTGGAATCCAAGTAGGTAAAGAAATTTTTTGACCTAGTGGAAAAGGCTTTTCAATATATAAATCAACCTCAAAGTGGTGCCCTGCTGGGTCTTTAAGTTTGATGTGATATTCAATAGGATGCATGAAAAACCAAATTTACTTGATTGGGCTCAAGGTTGATAAAGAGCTGAGTTTCTTTTCTAAATCTTCTTTGCTTGCGGCTCCTGGGATACGATTACCATCTGTGAAGATAATCGCAGGGGTACCAGTGACGTTATAGCTTTTAGCCAGGCTCAAATTTTTCTCTAACGGATTAATGCAGTCACTTTTTCCAGTGACTGCAATATTATTAACCATCAAGTTCACCCAAGTTTTTGCGGGATCTGTTGAGCACCAAATCATTTTTGATTTAGTTGAAGAGTCAGCTGCTAGGATCGGAATTAAGAAGGTGTACACAGTAATGTTATCCATCTCTGTGAAAGTTTTTTCAAGGCGCTTGCAATAACCACAATTAGGGTCAGCGAAAACAGCTATTTTTCTTGAGCCATTGCCTTTGACCATTTTGACGGCATTTTGCAGGGGTAAATCATTCCAATTGATTCGACTAATTTCTTCTTGACGTGCCTCGGTTAAATTAACGCCTGTTCGCAAATCAACCAGATCTCCCTGAAATAGAAATTTGGCTTGTGCATCCGTGTAGATGACAAGATTATTCGCAACTACCTCATATAAGCCAGCTATAGGCGCGGGCTTAATACTTTTTATTTGAACCTTTTCGCCAAACTGCTTTTGCAATTCAGTTTTGATTTTTTCTGTAGATTGCGCAAGACTATAAGTAGAGCTACTAATGAGAAGCGCAGCTAGGAAAAGTCGAAGAAACAGTCGAAGAAAATGTGATGGGGGCATAAATCACCTAGATTGTGAAGAGACAATCATATCATCCTAGGGCCCGAAGAATCAGTTGCCTCTTTAGGGTAGGGCTTTTATTCAGAAGGCTCATCCCTGTATTTCTTAACCACTGTGATGTGGTGCTTTTACTTAAAAACAGTTGATGTAAATGATGAGTTGCTGATAGAAGTGTTTGAATATCTCCAACGCGCATTCGCTCAAATCTCCTGAGTAAAACAGGGTCATTTAATGCGCGCAGTTTTTCTTTGTTGTCCATGACTTCAAGGAGATCACGAATATCACGCAAACCCAAATTCAAACCTTGCCCTGCCAGAGGATGCATCACATGGGCTGCATCACCGATTAATATTACTCGAGGGTTAGTTTCGGGCGCTAGTAAACGTTTAGCCTGCAGTTTCTTTAGAGGGTAAGAAGTGGCAGTACTCAAAAGCGAAAGATCACCTAAGACCTGTTGTAACTTACCCTCGGTTTGTTGCAGGACTCCTTGACTAAACTCTTCAGGTGAGCTGCCACAAAGGCAGACTAGTTCTTTTGCATGGTTTGTAGATGTGGACCAGACCATAGACACTTTTTGATCTGGCAGGGGCAACATTGCTAAGATATCGCCACCCGGCAAAAACCACTGGTAAGCCGTTTGTAAATTGGGCTTTGTACATTTGAAATTGGCGATGACTGCGGTGTGATCGTAAGCTTGAATAAAAGTATCAATACCCATTATTGATCGAATGCTAGAGTTTGAGCCATCAGCAGCGATGAGAAGAGGTGCTTGAAAAGTCCCTTGACTCGTTTCTAGGCTAACGCCTTCAATTGATGTTTCTAATGACAACACTTGGGCTGATACGCGTGTGAGATTTCTTTGAAAACTTGAAGCAAGATCTAAGGCAATCTCGATTTGCTCAGCCTCAATAATCCAAGCTAACTCTGGTACGGTGCCTTGAAAAGCTGAAAAATGAAGAAAATCACTAGGGTGACCACGATCTCCGAAGATACGCATATCTTTGACGGCTTGGATACGGTCTTGAGGTAAGGCATCCCACACTTGAAGTTTTTTAAAGAGGTCTTTTGAGCTCCTTGAGATAGCATAAACACGACTATCCCAAGAACTTGAGTCGAGTTTGTTCGTTTGGCCATTCTTTTTTGTTGCCAAATCAGGCGCGAGATGAAGCACCCTTTTTCCTTGCTGGGCAAGGCCAAGGGCAGCTGTTTTACCAGCGATTCCACCACCAAGGACAATAATTTCTTCTGCAGTCATAACGTGATGTTATTACAATATGGGTTATGTCATTGAAATGCGGCATCGTCGGCCTGCCTAACGTCGGCAAATCTACCCTATTTAACGCACTTACCAAAGCTGGTATTGCTGCGGAGAATTATCCTTTCTGCACCATAGAGCCTAATGTAGGCATAGTGGAGGTTCCCGACCCACGGCTAAGTCTTTTAGCCCAGATTGTCAAACCAGAAAGAATACTTCCCGCTGCAGTCGAGTTTGTTGATATTGCTGGCTTAGTTGCCGGCGCATCAAAAGGTGAGGGCTTAGGAAATCAATTTTTAGCGAATATTAGAGAAACTGACGCCATAACGCATGTTGTGCGTTGTTTTGAAGACCCTAATGTTATTCACGTTGCAGGAAAAGTTGATCCGATCTCAGATATCGGCGTAATCGACACGGAACTTGCTTTATCAGATCTAACAACAGTGGATAAAGCGATTAATAAATATGCGAAAGCCTCCAAGTCTGGAAATGATAAAGAAGCAGCTAGTATTCATCAGCTAATGGTGAAAGTGGCCGCTCACTTAAATCAAGCCCTACCCGTTCGCTCATTGGGCTTAAGCGAAGATGAAATGCTTGCATTAAAACCTTTCTGTTTAATTACAGCTAAGCCAGCGATGTATGTGGCCAATGTCATTGAAGGCGGCTTTGAAAATAATCCTCACCTTGATGCTGTAAAAGCTCACGCGGCTAAAGAAGGCGCACCAGTTGTTGCGATCTGTGCAGCCATTGAAGCTGAAATTGCTGATTTAGATGATGAGGATAAAAAAGAATTTCTGAGTGATTTAGGAATGGCTGAACCAGGCTTAGACCGGGTGATACGTGCTGCCTTTACGCTCTTAGGGTTACAAACCTATTTCACAGCAGGGGTCAAAGAGGTGCGCGCTTGGACGATTCATGTAGGCGATACAGCACCTCAAGCTGCAGGGGTTATTCATACAGATTTTGAACGAGGTTTTATTCGAGCTCAAACGATTAGCTATGAAGATTTCCTGCAATACAAAGGTGAATCTGGCGCAAAAGAAGCTGGAAAAATGCGCGCAGAAGGAAAAGAATATGTTGTTAAGGATGGTGACGTGCTTAACTTCTTATTTAATGTCTAATGTATTTCTAGTGACCGTTTAAGAGAGATCTTGGATCAAGTTGATTGTGTCGTTATTGGGGCAGGGGTCATTGGTTTGGCAATCGCCCGAAAAATGGCTCTTAATGGACTTGAGACGGTAGTTCTTGAGCGTGAAAAATCATTTGGAACAATTACTAGCGCTAGAAATAGCGAAGTCATTCACGCTGGTATTTACTATCCTAAAAACTCTTTAAAAGCAAGACTATGTGTTGAAGGTAACCGCCTTCTATACGACTATTTACAGACGCATAGCTTGCCTTATAACCCATGCGGCAAGTTAATCGTTTCTAGTGGAGAAGAACAGAATCAAGATCTAGAAGCTATTTATATCAAGGCACAGCAGAATGAAGTACCGTTGATGAAGCGCATTAGTCAGGATGAAGTGCGTACTTTGGAGCCGCATTTACGCTGTGCGGATGCGATTTTTTCTGGCTCAACGGGTGTGATTGATAGCCATAGTTATATGTTGTCGCTATTAGGCGGTCTTGAAGACGCCGGCGGAGTGGTAGCTTATCAAACGCAATTAGAAGAAGCAACTCCTCTAAAAGATGGGGCGTCAGGATTTAAAATTAAAGTGAGCTCAACTAATCAAGAAGAATTTTGGATTGGCACGAGATACCTGATCAATTGCGCTGGGTTAAGTGCGCCAGCCGTGGCCAGAAAAATAGAAAGCTTAAAGTCTGAGCACATTCCAACACCTTACTTTGCTAAGGGGAATTATTTTTCATTGCAGGCAAAGGCACCGTTTAAAAGACTCATCTATCCAATACCTGAACCTGGAGGATTAGGTGTTCATCTCACTTTAGATATGGGTGGGCAGGCAAAGTTCGGACCAGACGTTGAGTGGTTAGACATTGAGGATGAAGCACAAATTAACTATCAGGTCAGTCAAGAGCGTGGCGAACTCTTTTATGCTGCGATTAGAAAATATTGGCCTGATCTTCCTGACAACGCATTAACTGCAGATTATTCAGGGGTGCGCTCTAAGATTGTTTCTAAAGATATTGCCTTTGGAGATTTTTTAATACAAGATCAGTCCATACACCAGTTGAGTGGCCTCATTAACTTATTTGGCTTTGAATCTCCAGGGCTGACTTCATCGCTTGCGATTGCAAACCAGGTTGCACAGAACATCCGCGACTAGGTTTTTCAAGCCCAAGAATTAATTTAAGTATTAAATAATTGTTGTAGTGCTGGGCCTGGGATAGGAGCTTTCATAAAAGCTTCTCCGACTAGAAAAGCATTAACGCCAGCAGAGCGCATAAAACTCACATCCTGCTGCGTCAAAATACCACTCTCAGTAACAACCAGTTTATCTGGTGAAATATACGGTAATAAGTTAATCGTGTTTTGTATAGATACTTCAAAAGTTTTTAAGTCGCGATTATTAATGCCAAGCAGAGGAGTAGTAATTTTTAGCGCTTTTTCTAACTCTTCAAGATCATGCACTTCAACCAGGACATCCATATTTAGACTGTGAGCTAAATATTCAAATTCAATCATTTGAGATTGGGTGAGTGCAGAAACGATG
>Ga0194047_10001360_pt1 | contig 15010 bp, 9 predicted proteins | sample JunL225m_MetaG_2_FD_160070 | JGI IMG/M metagenome (GOLD analysis project Ga0194047, IMG submission 160070) | Anoxic zone freshwater microbial communities from boreal shield lake in IISD Experimental Lakes Area, Ontario, Canada - Jun2016-L221-5m | ecosystem: Environmental > Aquatic > Freshwater >...
TCCTCATTACTTATGACCGCCATACCCGCCACACTTCCACGCCTGGCACGGTTTCAACATGCTCTTCTTCCGCTTTCACATGGGTGCGGTGGAACTTGCGGATATTGGCGATGGCGAATGTAAATGCTTCAATCAACTCTGAGGAGGCTTCACGTAAGCCTTCTTCTATTTCCTCTTTGGTTACTTCAAGGGTTTCAAGCTGAACCCCGTCGAAACGGGCGGTGAAATCGCGTAATGCGGAGTCGCCTCGTTGCCGCACTTCCTGCATAATGGCGCGTGCCTGTTCGCTCACTTTTCCGAACTCACCGGAGGCGCGTTGTTTGATACGCTTCAGGGTTTCGGGATCAACTTCGCTCAACCTAACAGGTTGCATGGCTCACTCCTTTAACTAAATAAGGCGCATTTCGTTGCGCCCGGTAGGTGTTGGCAGATTAGGTTTACTCAATCATCTGCTTTCGATGTTCTTTCCCTTTTTCCGGGCTGCCTCCCTTGCTCTTGCCTGTTCCATCGGCATGTTTTAGCGCATCTTTAAACTCCCCGGCAGTGGGATTGGGAACTGCTTTGTTGTCACCCGCCGGACGTTTAGGGGCTTCTTTTGCACCACCTGCGGGAGGTTTTGGCATACCTTTGGATTTCGAGCTACCGCCTTTTGCCGCTACCGCTTTCGGGGCTTTGGGAGCGCGTCTCCAGAAAAATAGTAGGGCGAGTATGTACATGGTCAGTATCGCAAAATATACCACTAAACCCGGCGTACCGCCAAAAATAGTGCCGAATATTCCCGGAATACCCGACAGCGGCAGTACAAATAGGTTTCCTCTGCGGTGGCGATCCATCGCCGACATAATTTCTACAAAAGTGACCAGCGCCCATAACGATGCAAACACTACCAATGCAGTATTGCCGCCCGCCAGCGAGGTGAGCGCTCCTAGTATCAGTAGAATTGTACCCCAAAAAAGATGCATTTTTACAGCCTTAAAGCAAGATTTTCTCAATCGGTACTACCAAAATACCACCAGCGCCTGCTTCTTTCAGCCGTTCCATCACTTCCCAGAAGGCTTCTTCGGTAACGGCTACGTGTACTGCCACCCAATTCGGGTCGTCCAACGGCACAATGGTTGGACTTTTCAAGCCCGGCACGGCTTTTTTGATATTTTCGAGTGCGGCTCTGGGAGCATTCATCACCACATATTTGTATTCTTTACCCGCCAGCGCGGCTTTGATGCGTACCTGTAAGCGGTTGATATTACGCGCCTTGTAGGGGTGCATAAGCGATTCTTTGTTAACTGCCAGTACCGCCTCGCTTTGCAGTATTTCCTCAATCGCGACTAGGTCGTTGAGAATAAGGCTGCTGCCGGTAGCGGTAATTTCCACAACGGCGTTCGCCAACCCCAGATTCGGGGCAAGTTCCACCGCTCCGCTCAAGGTTATAATCTCTGCTTCGATACCGTACTGTTGTAGCAACTTGTGTGCAGATTTAGGATAGCTGGTGGCGATTTTCTTGCCGTGTAGCTGCTGTACATCGGTGATGCCGCTATCTTTGGGAACTGCCACTACCAACGAGCAATGCCCGAAGCCCATCGGTAGCGCCTGCTCCACCTCAACGCCCTCCTCGTAGAGTAGGTTTTGCCCCACCACCCCGATGTCGGCAGTGCCTGTGGCAACATACTCTGGGATGTCATCATCGCGAGTGTACATAATGTCCAGTTCAAAATTACTAACGGTGCTGAACAGGCGTTGCTTGTAGCTATCAAATTCTAGCCCAATACTACGCAAAAGCGAAAGGGTATGCTCTGTCAGGCGACCTTCTTTTTGGATGGCAAGGCGCAGACGCGGTTTTTCCTGATTATTCGAGTTTGAGGCTAACTTCAACTTGGCGCTCCCGTTCAATTCGGTTAGGTTGAGGGGCTTGTTCTTTACAACCGCTTGCAACTCAACCATTTTGGTTATCACTCCCGGCGAAATTTTATTATTTGTACTATCCTTACACCTGAGCAATTTTACACTAATGGAAGCAACGCTTCAAGCCAGCCCCAAGCACGATTATAAAATAAAACAAGGGGTTTTGGAGAAAAGAAGAAGGGTTATTTTTCCCAACTGGGTTTGGAGGATTCTAGCAGTGTTTGTACCAACAGGTGTACGTGGGTCGAGGGATTGGGATATTTGTCCGCATCAGTTTTGGACATTTCAGCCAAAACTTTTGCTGAATTAGAAATTGCAAGTTCGCTTTTTTCCAATAAAAGCGTGAATCCTGCGGAATTTTTCTTGTAATCGGGTAGATGTTTTGCTAAAACTCTGATTACATCATCACAATTGGAAAAGAGGGTACAGGTATACTCAAAGTGAAGCAAAAACCAGAATTCAAAGGCAGGGTTTGAGATAGCCAATTTAATTTTACCTCCCTTTCCCCTGTCAGTTTTGAACCCCAAACCCATTCGTATTCATCCGTTCCCGGTTTGGTTTTAATATTCATATGTATATCTAATTTTTGCAGTCATTTAAATCGATGAGAGGCGGGAGTAGGGCGCAGGTGCAAAAACCTGCGCCGAAGACCAATTATTGAGGTTGGCTTACACCCTGCGGAGGTCCTGCGTGGCGCATACGGGCATACACACCCGGCATGACTTCCTTACGCATATCTACCGAGTTTATGGCAAAGTTTTCAATCATCTCGATGATGTATTTCATATCTTTAGCGGGTACTACCGCGAATAGCTCGCTTGGTTTCAGGCTGTTGTGGATGCGCCCGCCTCCATCCCCGATGGTGAACAGGCTACGGCGATTGTGGAAGGGCAGCGCGTAGAGCGAACTACACACCGACCAACCAACCTCGCCAAAGGGCAGGCTACCGGTACGCGCCAACGCTGCGCCCGAAATCATCATAGCGCGTTGCGGGTCGCAGATTACCGCCATCAAATGCACAGCCACGCCCTCCGGTACTTCATTCAGGGGCGCAACGGCAATCGCTTTGTACAGACCTTGCGGTAGGTTGGGGGTAGTCTCTTTGTTGATACGCGCCCCCTCTGCTGTGAACATCCCCTGTGACATAGTGAGATAACTGCCATCCTTAATCATGTCCATGCCGGGGTGCATACCAGTGTGGTACAAGCCCACGAAACAGGCGTTGTTGTTGCTATCCACATAAACTTTCCGTCCACTTGCGCCTTCTTTAATTAGGGTACAGGCGGGTTCGTTCAGTAACTCGTAGCCTTCGGGTGGCGTATCCTCGCAGAAGGTGACGGCAACCGGGCGACGTTCCACCTTCATCTTATCCATTATAATCTCATAAACGTAATTAAGGCTCACCGCTTCGCGATCTAATGCTTCGTAAGGCGCAGGCGTAGTATTCTCGACTTCCATTATCTATATCCTTTCTGTACAATCGGGTGAAAATTAATTCGGTAGTAGAGAAATGCTAATCCCGCTGTTTGGCGTGGTCAGTAGCAAGGGCTACGGGTTTGGAGTCGAATCGATTTTTAGCTCAAAGTCTGATAAACTTTGAAGCTGAATGTTATATAATGCTGCTGGGCTTATAAATGGAACGAAAGGATACTGGAAATGAGCAATAATCTAACTCAAACCCCTGCCTGGAAAGCTCTCGAAGCCCATTACAGGCAGATAAAGGATACGCACCTGCGCGATTTTTTCGCCATTGACCCAACACGTGGCGCTGCCCTCACTGTTGAGGCTGAAGATATATATTTAGATTATTCCAAAAATCGCCTGAACTCTGAGACTATCAAACTATTGTTGCAACTGGCTAAAGATTCGGGCTTGAAAGCACGCATCGAGGCGATGTTTACCGGCGAAAAAATCAATGTTACCGAGAAAAGGGCGGTATTGCATGTCGCCTTACGCGCTCCTCGCAATGCCACTGTGCTGGTGGGTGGCGAAAATGTGGTGCCAGAAGTGCATGGGGTGCTGGATAAAATGGCGGCTTTCTCGGAGCGTGTACGCAGTGGGGAGTGGAAAGGCTTTACCGGCAAGCCCGTTCGCAATATAGTCAATATCGGTATCGGTGGCTCTGACCTCGGACCGGTAATGGCTTATGAAGCTTTGCGTCACTACAGCGCACGCCATCTCAACGTCCGATTTGTCTCGAATATTGACGGCACCGATTTTGCAGAAGCCACCCGTGACCTTGACCCTGCCGAAACGTTGTTCATCATTTCTTCCAAGACTTTTACCACCGTTGAATCCCTTACCAACGCGCACACCGCTCGCGACTGGGCGTTGAAAACGCTCGGTGACGAAAAGGCAGTGGCGAGCCATTTTGTGGCGGTTTCTACCAATGCCACAGAAGTTGCCAAATTCGGGATTGATACCGCCAATATGTTTGGTTTCTGGGATTGGGTTGGTGGGCGCTATTCCTACGATTCGGCAATCGGACTTTCGCTAATGATTGCGATTGGCGCGGATAATTTCCGTCGTATGTTGGCGGGCTTCCACGCGATGGATACCCATTTTCGTACTGCGCCTTTTGAAAAGAATATGCCGGTGTTGTTGGCTCTAATTGGTTTGTGGTATAACAACTTTTTCGGCGCGGAGACGGTGGCGATTTTGCCCTACGACCATTATCTCGGTCGCTTGAGCGCGTATTTGCAGCAACTCGATATGGAGAGCAACGGTAAGAGCGTTGATTTGGACGGCAACCGAGTTGATTACCAGACGGGTCCCATTATCTGGGGACAGCCCGGCACTAATGGGCAGCACGCTTATTATCAGCTTATCCATCAAGGCACTAAGCTGATTCCCTCCGATTTCATAGGTTTCTCTCAATCGCTGAATCCGTTGGGCAATCATCACGACCTGCTGATGTCCAATTACTTTGCTCAGACCGAGGCGTTGGCTTTTGGCAAAACCGCTAGTGAGGTACATACGGAAGGAGTGCCGGCATTTCAAGAACCGCACCGTATTTTCGAGGGCAACCACCCCACCAATTCGCTGTTGCTGCCGAGCCTAACTCCGGAGGCGTTGGGTAAACTGGTGGCGCTGTATGAGCATAAGGTGTTTGTGCAAGGCACTATTTGGCGCATCAACTCTTTCGACCAGTGGGGCGTGGAATTGGGCAAGGCACTGGCGAACCGCATCATCTCACAACTCACCAGTGTTGAAGAGCCAGAACTGCCGCACGATAGCTCCACTAACACGCTGATTCGCCGCTATCGTAGCCAGAAAAACGGCTAACCCTTCTGCAAAATTTCTAGAGCAAATCAGAATTCCCGGTAAAGAAGCCGGGAAATTTTATTATCACAAAACCAACTACCCCCTTAACAAGGGGTTTACGCTCCTTGTTTTATATCGGGCGAAAATCTTAAAATAGCTGTTTATTAAAACAGATTGCAACACCCTAAGCCCCGTGCTAAGATAAAACAAGCCGAACCAAAAAATTGCAATGAGATGGGAAAATAGCCGCATGCTTGCCAAAGTTTACACCTGCGCCCTGCTCGGTCTGGAAGGTATTTTAGTAGAAGTGGAAGTGGATACTGCCAACGGCAACCCCTTTTTTGCCATGGTGGGTCTGCCTGATACGGCGGTGCAAGAGGCACGTGAGCGGGTGCGTGCCGCTATCAAGAACAGCGGCGGCTATTTCCCCGGCAACAAACGGGTGGTGGTAAATCTTGCGCCCGCCGATGTTCGCAAGGAAGGTCCTGCCTACGACCTGCCTATTGCGGTGGGTATTTTGGTTTCTGCCAGCGATGGCGCATATGGTGACCTCTCCGATGCTATTTTTCTGGGAGAATTAAGCCTTGATGGCTCGCTGCGTCACAGCGATGGAGTGTTGCCGATGGTATCGGTGGCGAAGGGACACGGTATTCGGCGTATCTTTGTACCTGCGATGGACGCAAAGGAAGCGGCATTAGTGGAAGGCGTGTCGGTGTATCCGGTGGCGACTCTGCGCGAACTGGAGGCGCATCTTGCAGGGCGACATCCTATCGCGCCTATCAAGCGCGACCTAACTCTGCTGCAAAAAAACCATGAAGAAGATTCCCGCTACGATTTCAGCCTTATCAAGGGGCAGGAACATGCTAAACGCGCGTTGGAAATCGCGGCGGCGGGCGGACACAACGTTTTCATGTCGGGACCTCCCGGTTCAGGTAAAACGCTGTTGGCACGCACTATGGTTACTCTTTTGCCCCCTATGACCATTGACGAGGCTTTGGAAGTGACCAAAATCTACAGCGTTTCGGGTCTATTGCCCTCCGATACGCCGTTGGTGATACAACGCCCCTTCCGCTCACCGCACCACTCGATTTCCTCGGCTGGTCTGGTGGGAGGTGGGCGCTTCCCGCGTCCGGGTGAAATTAGTCTGGCGCATCGCGGCGTGCTGTTTTTGGACGAATTACCGGAGTTTGGACAGCAAATGCTCGACCAGTTGCGGCAACCGTTGGAAGATGACCGCACGTTGGTGTTGTCCCGCGCCTCTGGCAGCGTCAAATACCCGGCTAACTTCATTCTGGTAGGCGCAATGAACCCCTGTCCTTGCGGCTATCTTGGAGACTCACAAAAAGCTTGCGTTTGCCCCCCTGCTCGTATCCAGAATTACCAGAAACGCTTGAGTGGTCCTCTACTCGACCGCATTGATATTCATATCGAAGTGCCGCGGGTGGAGTACGAGAAATTGGCAGATACCCGACTGGGCGAACCTTCCGCTCGCATGCGCGAACGGGTGGCACGCGCCCGCGAAATCCAGCTAAAACGCTTCGATAGTTACCGCCCCTCCGCCAACGAGGAAAGCAAAACGCCTCGCCGACTCTTTACCAACTCCGAGATGGGCGCAGGCGAGGTTCGCGTTTTCTGCAAGACCGATACGGCTGCCGAAAGTTTACTAAAAGCGGCAACCCGTCAGATGGCGCTGTCTGCCCGTGCCTACCATCGTATCCTGAAATTGGCACGCACAATCGCCGATCTTTCCGGTAGCGAAGCGATACAAGCGGCGCACATTGCTGAAGCCATCCAGTATCGCCGTAAAGAGCAAGTTTAACGGTCATATCAGATTCTGACTTGCAATGTTTGCAAACTGCTAGTCGATTGTAACAATCCAGCCGAAATCAAAACCGACCATATGCACAAAGCATGTGGTCGGCGATTGCTAATATACAAGAAACAAACCTAACCCAGTCTTACTTCCGGTAGCACATTGCGTACCCCTAGTTCGTGCTTGGTGTAGGAAAGGTCTTTCACTACTCGTCCCGGCATCCCTGTCAACTTTAGCGGACCGCTCAGGCTCAGGGCTTCTCCCCGCCCTAGCGAAATTGAGATGCCCATCGAGAAAGGGGTGTAAGGTTCGGGTGTGACACCCGGTTGTTCGTGGGCAAAGCATTTTGCCAGATACGCCGCCTGTAGCTCGGCATATTGTCCAGTCTGTGGGACTGGCTTTCCGGTGCGCCCATCGTGGATAAAGGCGTTATCACCGATAGCATAAACCGATTCGAATTGTTTGCTGCGTAGATTATGATTCACCTCAATGCGACCGTCTCTGGTAGTCTCGAAACCACTCTCTTTGACCAACGGCGGGGCTTTTACCCCTCCCGTCCAACAAATTATATTGCTTTTGATTGTTTTTCCATTGATAAGATGAACACTGCCGGGCAAAACTTGGTCAATGCCGCTATTGGTAAGAATCGCCACATTTTTACGGCGTAGGTCATTCATGGCGTAATCGCCATTCTCTGCGCCTAACTCTGGTAGCAAGTGTGGCGTTAATTCTGCCAGCACTATCCGGTATGCGTTGCGGGCTGTCGGAAATTTTTTGCACAGGTCGTTGCAGAAATCTACCATTTCTCCTGCCAGTTCAGTGCCGGTCAACCCACCACCGATAATAGTAAAAGTCAGGCGCGGGTCATTTTTACGCAAAGGTTCTGCGCCTGCTGCTGTGGCTTTGCGGAAAGCTTCGACAACCGCTTTCCTATACAAAATCGCTTCATCCAAAGTTTTCATAGCGAAGGCGTGTTCCTGCAAACCGGGGATGTTATGGAAATCAGTAACACTTCCCAACGCCACCACCAATCGGTCATAGCTGATAGAGCCTGAGGTAGTCTCCACCGTCCGCCCTACCGGGTCAATCTTTATCACTTTTGCTTGAATTGATTCCACTTTGTGACCTTGTAGAAGCTCGGAAAGGGGAATTTTTATCTGTGCTGCTGGAATACTATTTGCTGCCACCTCGTGAATGCGTACCTGAATGAGGTGGTAATCTCTATGGTCAACTAGAGTCACTTTCCAGCTATTATGCCCTTTGCTTAAAGAGACCAGCTTTTGAGCCAACGCCAGCCCACCGTATCCCGCTCCAAGAATTACCAAACGCTTCATCTTGTTCTCTCCAAAACTGCACTGCTACCATATTGTCCATCATATTATTGGGAGCTACGAATTGAGTTTATCACAATAGTTACTATTATGGTGTAAAGAGGTAAAAATGTTAGTATCGGTGGCTACGTTACATTGTGGAAAAAAGCCCGATTGCCTAAACTGTTAAGTACGGCATTATTCCGAAATAAATTTGTACCCTTCTTATAGCCTTTTGGTGATTAAAGATTTTAGCATATATTTCTCGTCAGGAGTTAGCAAAGCGAGAATTGGTGCCTCAGCTACATATCACAGGTCGGATAATTCGGTTGCAACCTCGAACTGAACGCGAAATATTATCACGGTAGTAGCGTTCAATTTGGTGCGCTTGTTTAACTGGTGGGAAGGGGCGCCGAAGGCTAGAACTAAGGGACGGCTCTCAAGCCCGCTTTCTGCGCTTAATTTGATTTATATAGGAATAGGGTTAGACTCATAGTTAAAAAGGTTGTATAATATATATACAAGGCAAGTAAAACTTGTATGATAAAACCATAACACCCACAACAATCCTTCCACTCAAATCCCCAAACAGGATTTGCAACTTTTTATCTGCTTCTTCTTTTCAATATGGTGTTTTTGCAGGATTACCACAGAGTCAAGATTACATTTATTACTGCTTTGTACATGACAAATTTAAGTTAAATTAAAAGAGTACAAACACACTACACTAGCCGGAAGCTATTTTTGTGGCTGTACCATGTAAATAGACTACATTCACCGCAATGTCTGACGCTCAAGAGTTGTTCCCAAGCGATTTTTCCTATCACTAATAAGTTCTAAATCGAAAATTTGCTTTTTGAATAGAATCCTTCTCTAGGATGGCTGTATCAACAGTGGAAAACTAGATGGTTTCGGTTGTGTGGTTAATAAAGGCTAGATGACCGTGCAAATATTTCGTATTCAGCTTGCTTTCACGAATATAGGTTCACTCAATTGGTGGAATATGCTCGAATATAAAAGGAGTAAAGAAATGCAAAGACCTGCCTCAAAAGTAAGAGTGTGCAATAATTGTGGTAATGAGCTAACGGGGACTGAGTCCCGCACCTCCTCTGGACTTGTGTATAGTTGCTCGGTGTGCCACTACGAAGAGGTAACTACAATATCAGTAGTCTCATCAGCAGCCTCTCAAAAAACCATTTCGCCAACCGAAGTGGCTAACCAATTAAAGACTTTGCTCAAGCGTGCGCATACAGCCCACATCGAATCAGAAGAGCTTATTAATATATTACGTGCTGAGATTGAGTTTGAAGCAGAAATAAGCCATCTGGGGAGACGTGTCATAGTGCAGATAATAGACCTTGGAGTCCAAGAAACAAATACTGTAATTACCACTGAGCAAAATAGCCGCGAAACTCATCAAAACCACGGAAACTATTAATGAACTTTTCAAAAAAATTAGCGCTTTCAGCAGGTGTCACATTGGGTTTTACCCTAACGCTTGCATGGAAGCGCCTTACTTCTCAGCGAATGTCCCCTTCAAAAGCTATTTCTAGCTTGCAAACCTCTCACCGAGATTTGCTTAGTAGCGAGGCGCTTGAACAAAAAGCCCATACTCTAGCAGAAGAACATCGGATAGTGCGGCATGCTGGTAGCATTAAGCAACTGAAAACAAAACTTGATATTCACGAACATGCTTTGCTTGAAGCCTATCAGGTTTCAGCGGAAGATGTAAGTAAAAAGAGGGCGATTTCACCGGGAGCAGAATGGTTGCTGGATAATATGCCGGTGGTACTCGACCAATTCCGTGAAATTCGGGAAGACCTTCCTAGTGGATTTTACAAGAAGTTGCCCAAACTCAGTAACGAACCCTTTGTTGGGTTTCCCCGCGTTTATTCTATCGCGATAGCCCTAGTTTATCATACTGACGGTCGTTTGGACCTTGAACACACGCTAAATTTCGTCTCCGCCTACCAAACGGTTAAACCGCTGCTTATGGGTGAGCTTTGGGCAATTGCAATTATGTTACGGCTTGTCTTGATTGAGAATCTTGGGCATTTGTCCACGCTTCTATTGGAAGAACGTAAGCTTCGACAAGAGGCTGACCGCTTGGTTGATCGTCTATTAGAACGGATTGTTCAGAAAAATAGCACTAAATCTATTTTAGCCGAGTTGACCGTACAATATCCGGTATTGCCTACACCCTTTGCAGCGCAATTCTTGTGGAGGCTGCGAGATTATGACAATGATAAAAGCATAGAGGCAGAAGTTGAATGGTTGGAAAACCATTTAACAGTTCATTACAGCAGCATCGAGGCGCTCATTAGGTCTGAGAAACTGCGGCAGGCGGCTAATCAAACTACCATTGGTAATATTATAACCAGTATGCGGACTATTTCCTCCATAAACTGGGCAGATTGGTTCGAGAAAATGTGCTATGTGGAGCAGATTCTTTGCAAAGACCCTGCCCGTACTTATGGTGTGGACACTTTCGCTACCCGCGATCGCTATCGTCATATTGTAGAACATTTGGCGAGAGGCACAGATTTGACCGAGATAGAAGTAGCATGGCGTTTGGTTAATGTTGTGTCTCAGAACCTTGATAATACCGAGACAAAAGGGGTAGCTAAATCGCATGTTGGTTATTACCTTACAGGTTTGGGCAGCAAGTCGTTTCAGAAGAGCATTAATTATCATGCCGGATTGGGGCAGCGCATTCGGGAATTTATTCTGAAGCATCCTGAACAATTCTATTTCGGCACAATTTCAGGCGGTACACTTACGCTGTTAGCCTTGGGGCTGAAGTTGGGAGGCAGCAAGCTTTTTCACCGAAGATTGCCATTAACCGCCACGTTGCTATTGCTTCCTACCAGTGAAATAGCCCAAGGGTTGGCTAATTGGAGTATTTCAAAAGTTTTCCCGCCTCGAGTATTACCACGAATTGATTTAAGCGAGGGTATTCCAGCTACAATGCGTACAATGATAGTTGTGCCTACTCTTTTACTCACTAAAGAAAGCATTGGAGGACAATTTGATCGGCTTGAGATTTGCTATCTTGCTAATGCGGACCCAAACTTACATTTTGCGCTTCTAACCGATTTTGCAGATGCGCCCCATGCCGAAATGCCCGAAGATAAGGTGCTTATTGATTTGGCTACCAACCGGATTGAAGATTTAAACTTCCGCTATGGGTCTAACCGCTTTTTCCTGTTCCACCGTGGGCGAGAATGGAATAATAGCCAAAGGTGTTTTATGGGCTGGGAACGCAAACGGGGCAAATTGGAGGAATTTAACCGTTTGCTGGCTGGCTCTACCGAAACCGGTTTTCAGATTCAGGTTGGAAACCTCTCTCTGTTACCCCAAATCCGCTACGTAATTACGCTTGATGCCGATACTCGTTTGCCGCGTGACCAAGCAAAAGTTTTGATTGGGGCGATAGCCCACCCGCTTAACCAAGCTGTAATAGACAAGGCAACTGGTCAGGTTGTAAAGGGTTACGGTATTTTGCAGCCTCGAATCGGAATTGATTTGAGTAGCGCGAATCGCAGCCACTTTGCCCGAATATTTTCAGGCAATGTCGGTCTTGACCCCTACACCACTGCCGTTTCAAATGGTTATATGGATCTTTTCGGGGTAGGAATTTATGCCGGGAAAGGGATTTATGACCCAAAGGTGCTACAAAATGTTCTAATGGGGCGCTTTCCTGAGAACACCCTTTTAAGCCACGATTTAATTGAAGGAAGTTACGCCGGAACCGGGTTATTGTCTGATGTCGAGTTGTTGGATAACTATCCTAGTTCCTATCCGGCATATGCTGCTAGGATGCATCGCTGGATACGAGGGGATTGGCAAATCCTGCGTTGGATTTTACCCAATGTGCCACAGGCTGATGGTAAAATTGTACCCAATGTGTTACCGCTTATGGCACGTTATAGAATATTTGATAATTTAAGGCGTAGCCTATTACCCTCATCGCTGGTGGCGTTGCTGGTGGCAAGTTGGTTGGGGATAATACCCGGAAAAGCAACCAGATGGGCTGCAATATCGGTCTCTCCGTTGGCGCTGCCGCTTTTGTTTGATTTGCTCGATCTGCTACTTAGCGTCGCTACCTCACGAACCCCTATTATTGTCTTGCAGGCATCTAGCCAAACCTTAAGACTCGACCTAGCACGATTCCTGATTAATCTAACCTTTTTGGCTGACGATGCCGGCAATAACCTGAATGCAATCGGGCGTACCCTCGTCCGGTCGTTTATTACCCATCGCAATCTTCTGGAATGGGAAACAGCGGAGCAGGTGCATCATCGCAAGGATAATTCTCACGGTAATTTGCGAAATCGGGTTCTTTTTGCGCTACTTCCACTGACGCTTTTTATAAGGCGTTTCTGGAAACTCTCAGGGTTTCCTGCCTTGCCAATGCTATTAGACTGGTTGGCAGCCCCGGTTTTGGCGGATTGGTTAGCCCGTTCGGTAACTGTGCCAGCCCTACAAGCAAGCGAGGCTGATAACCTTGAACTGCGAAAATTGGCACGCTCTTATTGGGAGTATTTTCATACTTTCACCACAAAAGAAGGTAACTACCTAGCGCCGGATAATTTCCAAGAAGACCCCAGCCCTGTTGTAGCATACCGCACTTCACCAACAAATATCGGTTTGCAATTACTGGCGGATATGGCTGCCCATGATTTGGGTTATATCGGGCTGTATGCTCTTACAGAACGTTCTGAACGTACCTTTGCCACCCTCAACGCCTTAGCACATTATCGGGGTCATCTACTGAACTGGTATGATACTCGCACATTGCAACCTCTTACGCCTGCCTATGTTTCCACCGTAGATAGCGGCAATCTGGCTGGCTATTTAATCACTCTAAGGCAAAGCTATCTTAATAAGTTAAACCAGCCGATTATAGAACCACAGGTCAGGGCTGCACTGCTTGACACCATCTCCCTACTGCAAGAGGAAATGCTGCCAAACGACCCGACAACCGAAATAGAAGCGTTGGTTTGGTTTATAACGAATACACCACTACTGACATTGGAAGATTACGCGCTATTTTTCCAGTCGGTAGCGCGTCGGATAGCTGCACTTACGCCCACAACAGCGAAAGCCAAGAAATGGCTCGAACATCTGGATGAACAGGTTATTAGCTTTCTCACCGACCTTGAAAATCTTGCCCCTTGGTCTTTTGAGCAATTGCAGCACCCGGCGCTGGCAACTTTGTACGCCTATATTCCGGTTTTTGGTGCGCTCACCGGACTGATTGATACTGCTCTGGAAGCTCTTTCCGGCGGTTCGGCGGCGGAGGATGAGTTAGTCGAAATGCTCCTGAAAACCCGCAATAACACCCTGAAACTTATTATGCGTCATGAAAAATTAGAGGGGGAAGCCTTCGAGCAGATGCACGCGATGGATTTCCAGTTTCTGTATGATTCCAATCGTAACCTCTTTTCAATCGGATACTCTTTAAATGATGGACGAATGGATAATTCATACTACGACTTGCTGGCATCTGAGTCGCGTCTGGCAAGTTTCGTTGCAATTGCCAAAGGAGATGTGCCACAGGAACATTGGTTTCATCTGAGTCGCGCACTTACTCCTGCCGGAATCGAAGCAGGTCTTATCTCTTGGAGCGGTACAATGTTTGAATACTTATTACCTCTCCTCATAATGCAAAACTATCCTGACACTTTGCTCGACCAAGCCTACAAAACGGTAGTTTCACAGCAACGGCAATATGGGCGACAGCATAAATTAGCATGGGGGATTTCCGAATCGGCGTATAATCTGCGCGATGTGAATATGAATTACCAGTACCGTGCCTTTGGAGTGCCGGGGTTGGGTTTGAAACGCTGGTTAGGCAATGAACTTGTATTGGCGCCCTACGCCACACTCCTAGCTTTGCCCCTTCAGCCCCATGCCGCTGTTGAAAATATCAGAGCGTTGATAGCCGAAGGGTTGCAGGGTGAGTACGGCTTATATGAAGCAGTAGATTATACGCCGGAACGCCTTTTGACGGGAGAAAAGAAGGTAATTATACGCTCTTATATGGTGCATCATCAGGCAATGAGTCTACTTGCTCTGGATAATTATCTCAATAAGAATCTAATGCAGACCCGCTTTCACCGCGAACCGATGATACGAGCTACTGAAATGCTTTTGCAAGAGCAATTTTCTCGTCAGGCTCCACGCCCTACCAGCCCGCAAATTGTGCAGGAAAGCTACGAGAATTATGTTCCAAAAGGGCTTGCCACACGTCAGTATAAAACGCCGAATACCCCCGTACCCTATACCCACCTACTTTCCAACGGTAAGTACACTCTGGTAATTACCAACTCTGGGGGAGGGTTCAGCCGTTACAATGGGCTGGCGGTATCGCGCTGGCATGAGGATACTACCCAAGACTCTTGGGGTAACTTCTGCTATATTCAGGAGGTACGTAGTGGTGAAACTTGGTCAGCGACTTATCAGCCTACCTGTCATGAAACGCAGGAATATGAGGTGATATATTCGTTGCATAAAGCGGAGTTCCGACAACAAATAGTCGGGATTGAAACCAGAATGGAGGTGACCGTTTCACCGGAGGACAACGCCGAAGTTCGTCACCTCTTTCTAACCAATCGAACCGAATTTGCGCGGGAACTGAAATTAACCAGCTATTGTGAGCTTGTTCTAGCACCGTCCGGCGCAGATAAAGCCCATCCGGCGTTTAGCAATTTGTTTGTCC
>Ga0194047_10001364_pt1 | contig 14992 bp, 9 predicted proteins | sample JunL225m_MetaG_2_FD_160070 | JGI IMG/M metagenome (GOLD analysis project Ga0194047, IMG submission 160070) | Anoxic zone freshwater microbial communities from boreal shield lake in IISD Experimental Lakes Area, Ontario, Canada - Jun2016-L221-5m | ecosystem: Environmental > Aquatic > Freshwater >...
CAATCTAATAGTTATTTACTAATTGCTATTTGAATTTCATTTATATGAGATTCCTTTTTGTTTAACGTTATCTATTAATCATTAAACGAATATTTGTTTTTCTGTTTAATATTTGTGTACTTTTGTTCCACAAAATAAAACAAGTTTAACAAAAATGACAGCAATAGAATTTAACCAGCAACTTATCAATCAATCTGGCCCTTTGAAAAACTTCGCTTATAGCTTGACACTTAATGTCGAAGAGGCGCAAGACCTAGTACAAGATACATTTGTAAAAGCAGTGACCTATAAAGACAAGTTCGCAGACGCCACTAATTTAAAAGCTTGGCTTTATACAATTATGAAAAACACTTTCATTAATTCCTATAGACGTTCGATTAAAACTAGAAAAATCATTACTCATTCGGAAGACCTAACACTGCTTAAACCTGCAACAAATGTTAATATACCAAGTGCCGAATCGCAAATTAATCACAAACATATCGCAAAAGCAATAGAGTCTTTAGAAGATGATTACAAGATTCCTTTTACACGTTATTTTGACGGATACAAATATAAAGAGATAGCTGATGAGCTTAATTTACCAATAGGTACGGTTAAGAGCAGGATTTTTTTAGCGAGAAAAAAATTAATGCTTGACCTAAAAGAATATAAATAGAATCACTATTATTGTTTAATCTTTTCACCCAATCAATAAACATACTATCTTTATGAAAAAAGAAGAAGTTTGCATCTTTTGGTTCAGAAGAGATTTAAGACTGAATGACAATACAGGATTATTTCATGCACTAAAAAACAATAACGTATTACCGATTTACATCTGCGAGAATAATGAATTTGATAGTGATGAAAACAAGGACAATAAAAGGCTTCACTTTATTAAAGATGCTTTAGCTTCATTGAATATTGAATTACAAAAACAAGACAGTTGCTTATCAATCTTGCATGGTAACCCTTTAGACCAGTTTAAGTTATTAATAGAAACTTACAACATTAAGGCGGTTTATGCGAACAATGAATATGAACCTGCAACCATAACAAGAGACAAAGATATTTCGGATTTATTAAGTTCTCGTTCCATTCCTTTTCTCACATTCAAAGATCATGTGATTTTCGAGAAAAAAGAAATAACTAAATCAGATGGCCTACCCTATACAGTATTCACTCCGTTTATGAAAACTTGGAAAAATAAACTGAGTGAGACTGTTCTTCAAAACTATCCTTCCGAAGTACATTTAAATAATTTATACAAATCGAATAATCAGTCCAAATACATTGGCAATGACTACACGAATACCAATTTAAGTTTCCCCGAAATAGATGAGAAAATCATTATGCATTATGAAAACACACGTAACTTCCCTTCTATTAAAGGAACAAGTAGGCTTAGTGCTCATCTAAGATATGGAACGGTAAGTATTCGAGAACTTGTAAAAAAGGCTTTGGAATTAAATAATACCTGGCTGAACGAATTAATATGGCGAGAGTTCTACATGATGATATTATTTAATTTTCCTCATGTGGAGAAAGGCTCTTTTAAGAAGAAATACGATTCAATTAAATGGATTAATAATGAGAATGACTTTGAAAAATGGTGTAAAGGAGAAACAGGATATCCAATAGTAGACGCAGGAATGCGAGAACTAAACACTACAGGTTTTATGCACAATAGAGTTCGAATGATTGTTGCAAGCTTCTTAGTTAAACATCTATTAATCGATTGGCGTTGGGGAGAAGCTTATTTTGCATCTAAGTTAATCGATTACGATTTGTCAGCAAATAACGGTGGCTGGCAATGGGCTTCAAGCTCGGGTTGTGATGCTGCACCCTACTTCAGGATATTTAATCCGTATGAACAAACCAAAAGATTTGATTCCGAACTAAAGTACATTCATAAATGGGTTCTTGATCTGAATGAACTAAGTTATCCAAAACCTATCGTTGAACATGCGTTCGCTCGACTAAGAGCGTTGGATGTTTATAAAAAAGGATTAACATAAAGATTGAGAAGGAATTAGTATCAAATACAGAAGACTTTTGCATTGTCAAGCTTGACTAAGAGCAAGTCAATTAACATGGACTAAATAAAAAAAGCGTTCAGTAATTCAACTGAACGCTTTTTCGTGAACCAATCATGAATTATTTTTCAACGACTAGTTTCTTGGTAGTAAGCTTACCATCCGTTTTTAATTGCAATATATAAATGCCAGCAGAAATAGATGAAGCGTCAAAAGTTGTTCTATAATTACCCGATGATTTCAATCCGTTCTCAAGTGTAGCCACTTTATTTCCCAACAAATCAAGAACCGACAATTCTATGTTTGAATTTTGTTTAATAGAATAAGAAACAACCGTTGAATTTGTGAATGGGTTGGGATAATTCTCTAGTGATTCAACTATTGAGTTTGAATTTTGCACTCCTACAGTTAAAGGATTCAAAACAGTAATAGTAGTATTTTGAGTAGGTGCTAAACCTGGATAAATAGAATCGCAATAGGTAGCAGTACATGTCATCAAATTACCAGAAACAATTGTTAAGCAAATGTAATAAGGACCGGTACCTGTATAAGTGTGTTGAGGATACGCAGAAGTGGATGAGGTTCCATCACCAAAGTCCCATAAATAAGAAGTAATAGCACTTCCATTTCCACTAGCATAATTAAACACCCAATAGTTATAAAGATTCAACGAATCTTGAATGATGATGAAATTTGCATTACAACCTGATGTAGGATTTGAAATAGAAACTGTTTGACAAGTAGTGTATGAACATGTAGAGTCGGTGCTTGACGAGGCAGTTAAACAAACGTTGTATGTACCTATGTTAGCGTATAAGTGATAAGGATTTGCAGTATAACCAAATGTTCCATCACCGAAACTCCAAAAATAAGTATCAGCTGAACCTGAAACCGTAGAAGAGTATGAAACACCAGTACCTGTAGAATCTACAATAAAACTCATAGACGCTGTGCATGATGATGTATAAGGTATGTAAAGAGAATCGCAGAAATTGTCTGAACAACCAGTGGAAGAATTAGAGACAGTTAAACAAACATAATATAATCCTGGTGAATTATAATTATGAGAACAATTGCCTGCAGTTGTTCCGACAGAATTATCACCGAAATTCCATACATAAGTTAAGTTGGCTCCTGTTGAATAATCAAGAAATTGAGCAACACCTGCTGAATCAAGATATACTTGAAACGCTGCACCGCAAGTTGGTGTAGCGTTATTTACGACATTAATGGTATCACACAAAGTACATGTGAAGCTATTTATTGAATCAGTAATAGTGAGACATACTGTAAATGTACCTGTATTATAGGTATGTGTTGCATTTTGTTGAAAGCCACTAGAGCCATCACCAAAACTCCAAAAATAAGAATACGTGTTAGACGGGAAAGTTGGAGTAAAACTAACTACTCCATCATTGGCCGGGCTAACAGAGGAAGAGAATACAGCCACGCATTGCGCCTGTAATAGGTTAATGCTTAATAAAGCAATTACCAAAATTGTAAGTTTCTTTTTCATTTTTTTAATTTTAAAAAGTTAATAATTAATGATTGTTTTAATAGATAACTCGATTTTCAAAAAAGGTTGCCTGAGAAAACAAAAAAATAATATTTCGTAAAATTATAAATTTTCAGGCAACCTTTTACAAAAAACGTGTTTAGTAATAAGATGGATGAATATTTTTAGTTAGTTTAGTTGTATGAATGAGGATTGGTTGCTTATTGAAAACTGCAAACGTAATGATTCCATAGCATTTGAAAAGCTATACTACAAGTATGCATCGAGAATGAAGGGGGTGGCATATCGTTATGTGGAAGATAGAATGGTAGCTGAGGATATATTGCAGGAGGCATTTGTGAAAGTGTTTAAGAATTTACAAAATTTCGACACCTCTGGCACCTTTGAAGGATGGCTGAGGCGTGTGGTAGTAAATTTGGCAATCAATTATTATAACCAACAAAAAAAACAATCAGAACACTTTTCGGATTTAGGATATTTAATGGAAAGTGATTTGGATGAAGAACCATTTGAGGAAGAAACTAACTATACAATGGAAGAATTGGTTGACTCCATTGCGATGTTGCCGGAAGGATACCGTTTAGTATTCAACATGTATGTTGTGGATGGATTTTCGCATAAAGAGATAGCCGGCACATTAAAGATATCGGAAGGAACATCAAAATCTCAGCTTTCGAAAGCTAGAGAGTATTTAAAAAAACTATTGGAAAAACAAAAACTAGTTTCAAATGGAAGATAAGGATAAGAGGTTTGACGAAATGTACCGGAAGCAGTTGAAAGATTTTCAATTGCCTGTATCGGATAAGGTATTGGCCTCAATAAAAGAAGAGATTGCGCTTGACGCGTCAAAAAAGAATTTAGGTTTTGCAAACTGGAAATTATACTTGGTTTTGGTAACAGGCGTGGTATTGACATTATTTGTTTTCATTAATAAGGAGCTGAATACGAAACAGGAAAACGGAAAAGAGAAAAAAAATGACTTCGTATTAATTGACAAATCGGGCAACGAAGTTCTCTTAAAAAATGAACAGAAAAGCATAAAAGATCAAAAAATAAGTTCTGGCAAAATTAACGTAACCGAAATAGGAGGCAAACCAAACACGATTGATAACAACTCTTCTTCACACGAAAATAATGTCGAGAGAATAGAAACAAAGCAAAACAAAATGCATGAAAGTTCTAAATCAACTGCATTGAAACCGAGCTCCGATACAAAGAATTTGAATCTGATTGAAAACAAGAAGCACGCTAGTTTATCGGAAGCGGTTATCACTAAAAAGAGTTTGGATAAGCATGAAAATATAGCTAATGCAAGCGAAACAACACCTCATACAAACAAAAGTGAATTGACCCTGATTGACAAAAAAGAGAATTCTACAAAAAGTACATTTGAAAGTATTGACCCAATAAAAGCTAATGATAATGACATTTTGCAATCGCAAGGTTCAATTGACAAATCGACAAATTCAGCCACTAATTTAATTGAAGCAAAAAACAAAATAGATGTAGAAGAAAAATCGTCTTTGGTTAATGAAAACAAGGATATCAAAAAGGATTCTACAGAAAATCTTGTTAAAAACAAAACGAATGATTCAATAAAACTTGCTCCAAGTGTATTGGCCAAGGCAGACGAAAATCCGAAACCTTCTAAAAAATCAGGTATATACCTCGCAGTTAATGGTGGGCCGTCATTTACTACTAGAAATTTAACCACAGGAAATAATACAGGAGCGGCAAATCGTAATGAAGCAGAGAAATCAATCATAAGTTATGATGCTGGTATTGAAGCTGGATTGACCATTAAAAGCCACTTGTTGGTGAGCGTTGGCATCCGCATTAGTCAATATGGAGAAAAATATAATTACTCGAAATCGATGTTGCAAACAACATTACAAGATTCTATTTACACTGATTCAATGAATAATACCTTTACTTTTATTGATACAGTTCGAACCACTGTCATCAAGAATGCTCATGTACAGAACTCGTATCAATTCATGAGTATCCCCATTTCATTGGGATACCAATTTAACATTGGCGACAAATGGACGATTGCTCCTACCGTTGGATTAGGAATCAATTATTTATTAAAAGGTAGTTCTACATGGTTGGACTCAAACACTGGTGAGCAGATTGATTATCTGAAGTCGACTAATTTTAATACAACTACTTTGTCAGGAAGTATTAAACTTGAACTTGCATACAAAGTGAAAGAGCTTTGGTTCATCACGCTGCAACCTGAATATTCACGATGGTTGCAATCTATTTACAAAAAAGAAGATGAATTAAAATTGTATCCTGCTAGTTATAAAATCAACATAGGAATGAAGTATTCGTTTTAATATTTCACGTCAACCATTCTAAAACATATTCCAATCAACTTATAAAAAAACAAACCTGCTCTTTTGAAAGAGCAGGTTTGAAATTAAAACACTTCGAATATATATTGTTTATTGAGTTGTCGAAGCTATTGTAAATCGAATTGCAACTATTTAACGATAGTGATTTTTTGAGTCACTGAACTATTGTTATCCGATTTGATGATTAAGAAATACAAACCAGCATTCAAATTTTCGGTATTCAAGTCATAGGTCTGTGCGCCAATCGACATGTTTCCTAAGTCGGCTTTTATCATTTCTTGCCCAAGTTGATTGATTACTGAAATTGTAACTGGACTTTGTTTCGACATACCAAATGCAACGGTTGCACTGCTTGTTGCAGGGTTAGGATAAATTTGCAAATCGGAAATGTCTGTTAATTCTTCCACTCCACTACTCAAACTAAAATTGATATTATCAACATAAATAGCATTCCCTTGTGCCGAAGTTCCTTTGAAACGAACCAAAACAGACGAATTGCCTGCATAAGTATTCAAAGCAACTGTTTCGTGACGCCACTGTGACGCCTGAGATGGTGTATATCCCGAAGGGAAATAAGTGGTACCATTAGTTGATAATGACGAACCTGCATGAGCATAACGAGGCAACCAAGAAGTTCCGCAATTGGTTGAAACATCCACTTCGAGTTTATCGTTTAATGTAGCGCTTGCTTGAGCATACGATACATCAAAAGTCAATTGAACTGTACTTGATCCAGCAAATGACATGAGGTCGAATGCAAAATAATCGATGTCTCCTGCTGGATAATTGTAACAGTCCAACTTAGCACACTTGGCCGAATTATAGCCCGTATTAGCCGTTGACCATGTGCCTGGGTCGCCACCATTGTAGATTGCCCAATTGCTTGGAATTCCATTTGCTTCAAACGTTTCAGAGATTAATGGCCCTACTATATTTGACAATTTCAGGAATGATGCAGCAGTATTATTGTTAGCAGGTGTTGGGTCGGTATTACCATTCGGATTCGATACAATTGCTGCAATCGTATGAGTTCCAGAACTCGCTCCACCCAGTCTCACATTGTTTATCAATACATTATTATAAGGAGGAATAGAACCTGTCCAGTTCAACACTTTTTGTTGAGTGCCATCTACATTATAGGTAATGGTGGCCGATGTTAGATTAGTTGTTCCAAGGTTTCCAAGACGGAATGTTGGCGACACACTATCGCACGATTGCAAATTGGCATTCGCGCTATTCAACGTTGCAGCCGTCATCATTTGTGCATCATTAGCACCTATTGATATGCTACATCCTGCTTTGTAAGCGTATAGTTGCGAAGTAGTAGCTTGACCTACCAAGGTAATGGTGCGATCAGGACATATCATGTATACGGTTGGAAAGTAAGTTATTTTATATCCTGTGGTACTCAAAAAAGTAGATGCACCCGGTGTAGAACTTGATAAATCAATCATTGGATATGGAGTGCCTGTTACCCAATCGCCTTGTGTAGAACCTGCATAACTGCCCGGAGCTTGATAGATACCATTCAATTGATTGATGGTGTTTGACAATTCGCCTTCTACGAACATCACACGAACCTCGTTGGTTCCATGCGGTCCGTAGGTATTGTACAAACTTTCGAGCGCTCCCGAAGTGTGATAAGCCCAACAAGGACCACACCAAGCAGCCGAAACATCAATATAAGTAGTGAATCCAGAATCTAACAAAGCATATAAATGCTGAGTGTTTCCTGCAATGTCGGTAAAAGTAAAATCAGGAGCAATTGTTCCATCAGCTACTTGTGCCTTGCTAGTAGAAGCGGTAAAGAGTAGCATACATGCTACAATCATTCGTAGTAATTTTTTCATAGGAATTGTTTTTTAGTGGTTAATGAATGTTTAATATTAATTCGCAAGCCGAAGGTAAGTATAAAAATCTAAATCGTAGTAATTTTTAGGTGAAAAGGATACCGACAACCATCTTGTAAACGTGCAGGGTGAGCTGTACGCTGTACAGATGACCTTGCAAGGATGCAGGGTGAGCTGTACACTGTACAGACTACCTTGTAAGGATGCAGGGTGAGCTGTACGCTGTACAGATGACCTTGTAAGGATGCAGGGTGAGCTGTACGCTGTACAGATGACCTTGTAAGGATGCAGGGTGAGCTGTACGCTGTACAGCAGCCATTGACTATACCTACTACCTCGTGTACGCTGTACAGCAGCCATTGCATATACCCACAACCTCGTGGAACATTGTTTAATTTAACAAAAAACAGAATGTTTCACGGAAATTTTGAGTTAATCAAACCCTTCGATTCAATTTTTATGGTTTTTTAGGTTGTTGGCTTCCTAATGTATCGAGTTCAAAATTGTTAGTGAAAGAAATCGAATTACTACTACCTATTAATCACCAACTTTTTGCAGGTAGTTCCTTCATCAGTATGTATGGCAATAAAATAAACACCATTTGCTAAAGCCTCCGTGTCAATTTGTTCATAGTGGTTTCCGGCCATTTTGTTCGCCAACTCGAGTGTTTTCACTTCCTCCCCATATATGGTGGTTACATTAATATAGAGTTTCGAATTTTGAGCAAGCTGATAATTGATGGTTGCATTGGTAGATGCAGGGTTCGGATAAACATTAAATTTAACATTATTCGAAACCTCCATCACATTAGCACTTTCAGTCACGTTGATATTATCAATAAAAATATCGTTTCCATAACCCGAAGTGGCTTTAAAACGAACCGAAACATTTGCCGAATCGGCACAATTGTGAAGCAAAACAAGCTCCTTGCGCCAATGATACGGAGATGTTGGAGCAAATTCCGACATCACAGGGGCATGCGTGGCCAACGAATCGCCTGTTTTATAGTAATGAGTGGTCCAAGTAAGCCCACAATCTGTTGACGTCTGCACTTCCAACCTATCCATATCTGTTACCTGAAATGTAGCATAAGCCAAGTCGAACGTGAGGCCTGGTGAGGTAAGCCCAACAAAAGACATTGGATATAGTGTAAACATGTCTACATCGCCAGCAGGTATGTAATAGCATCGAAGCCTTGTGGCTGCACTCGAACTATATCCATCCGTAGTGTTTTCCCAAGTATAAGTGTCACCTCCATTGTTAATCACCCAATCACTAGGCATTCCATTGGTTTCGAAATCTTGATTGATGACAGCTCCTCCAACTGATGGGTACTGAACAAAACTTGTAATCGCACTATCATTGGCTATTGTAGGGTCAGCAACACCGTTGGGGTTAGTAACATAAGCTGTCACCACATGACGACCTCCAATGGCTGCAGTTACTTTATGGCCAGGGATCACTGCACTTTGATAGGTCGAGAGTGATCCATTCCATACAAAATTCGTTTGCACCACACCATCCACTTTGATTGTAATGTTGGCCTGTGTTAACGGAGCTGTACCAATGTTTGCTATTCTGAAAGTTGGTGTCACACTGTCACAACTAGCAAGTGCATTGTTCGCTGTGGAAGATGTGAACAGTTCGGCATCAGTAGCTACTGAAGCAGTATCGCAATTGGCTCGCGATGCATACAATCCTGCAGTGGTTTCTTGGCCAACTATCGTCACTCTTCTATCAGGACATATCATCATGATGGTGGGAAACGAATGAATATTATATCCCGAAACACCCATAAAATTAGTGGCTCCAGGAGTAGATGTTTTTAAATCAATAATAGGATAAGGTACATTGAGGGTGAAATTTCCTGTCGAAAACCCAGAAGGTGTGCTATTCGTGCTCACACCATAAAGTTGTATTGAGTCGTTAGTCAATTCTCCTTCAATAAACAAAACCTTGAGGTTGCGCGCAACACCCACCCCATGCTGATTATACAAACTATCCATATATTTTGTATGGTGATAATTCCACGAAGAAGAACTCCATGCTGCCGAAACATTGATGAACACAGTCCTTCCCGAATCAAGATACGTATATAAATGTTGTGAATTTCCAGCAATGTCGGTAAAATTAAAATCAGGAGCAATGCTTCCATTCGCCAACTGAGCCCTACTGGTTAATGCAGTTATGCAAAAAACAAAGGCAATAATAATTACAAAATATTTTTTCATTTATATTATTTTAATAACAACACGTAACATTAATAAGCTCTAACATTCTTACCTTCTATGTAATTCAGAAACGATTTGTTGGCCACTTTATTGCCTCCTGGAGTAGGGTATTTTCCTGTAAAGTACCAATCTCCTTTATGATTAGGGCAAGCATTATGTAAGCCTTCTATCGATTGATAAATTATTTCTACTTCAGCATTCATGCCTTCTGGTGTTAGCAATTCTGCAATCTTATTCGAAATTTCTTCAGGTGTGAATGGAGCATAAATTTCTTTAATAGGATTCACAATTTTTTCTTTTGGAAGATGTTCTTGTGCTTTCGCTTTCTCATATACTTTATTCAACAAATCACTTTGATTATTATCTTTCAACAACTGAACAGCTGCTTGAAAGGCAATAAAATCGCCCAATTTAGCCATATCTATTCCATAACAATCGGGGTAGCGTATTTGAGGAGCAGATGACACCACCACAATTTTTTTAGGCCCAAGTCGGTCAAGAATTTTCAAGATGCTCTGTTTTAGAGTCGTTCCTCGTACAATAGAATCGTCCATAATAACAAGGCTATCCACTCCTTCATTAATCACTCCGTATGTAGTATCGTATACGTGAGCGACCATTTCATCACGATGCGAATCATTGGTAATAAAGGTTCGCAGCTTTGCGTCCTTTATGGCAATTTTATGTACTCGGGGACGAAAAGAAAGGATTTCACTCAATTCAGGGTCACGCACAAACAATCCCATTTCAAGTATTTTATGTCTTTTGATAGTGTTTGAGTAATGGTGTAAGCCCTCAATCAAACCACCAAAGGCCACTTCAGCAGTATTGGGTATGTATGAAAATACGGTGTCTTTCAAATCATAATCAACAGCCTTTAAAACTGCAGGACACAATTGACTACCTAATTGTTGACGTTCTTTATAGATATCAGCATCGCTTCCGCGAGAAAAATAAATACGTTCGAACGAACAAGGAGTTTTTTTAAGTGGAGCAATCACTTCTTGTTCTGAAAAACTACCATCCTTTTTTATGATCAAAGCATGCCCCGGAGTTAATTCTTTGATTGTGTGAATTGGCACATTGAAGGTGGTTTGTATTACTGGACGTTCTGAAGTTACTACTACCACTTCATCATCAGAATAATAAAATGCGGGACGAATACCATTCGGGTCGCGCAATACAAACGCATCGCCATGACCTAATAATCCAGCCATGGTATAACCTCCATCCCACTTCTTACTTGCTGCTTTTAATATTCGGTGCACATCAATATGCTTGGCAATCAGTCCTGAAATCTCGTCTTTCGAAATTCCATCCTTTTTAAATTGTTTAAACAATCTTTCATTTTCGTTGTCAAGAAAATGACCAATTTTTTCCATTACGGTCACCGTGTCTGTCTTCTCTTTAGGATGTTGCCCAAGCTCTACTAGTTGATCAAACAATTCGTCAACATTTGTCAGATTAAAGTTACCCGCAACCACAAGATTACGAGTCATCCAATTATTTTGACGCAAAAACGGGTGACAATTTTCAATATCATTTCCGCCAAAAGTTCCATAACGCAAATGCCCAAGAAACAACTCTCCTGTATAGGCTAGATTTTTCTTCAACCATTCAGCATCATTTAATTTCTCAGGGTTCGACTTGTTTACTTCTTCAAATCTAAGATTGACTTTAGCAAATATTTCTTTTATCGCACCGCTGCCTACTGCTCTATTTCTGCTAATGTAAGGAGTGCCGGGTTCCACATCAAACTTAATGTTGGCTACCCCTGCACCATCTTGTCCACGGTTGTGTTGCTTTTCCATCAACAGATACAATTTATTGATGCCGTATAATGGAGTACCGTATTTTTTTATGTAATAATCAAGCGGTTTTAATAAACGAATAATAGCTATTCCACATTCGTGTTTTATTGAATCGCTCATAGTAAATTCATATTTGGGATTAAGGAATGCAAATTTACTATTTTTATTAACGCATAAACACTATTTTCCATACATGTCAAGCGCAGCATCAATGTAATAATACAAATCCGTAGGATGGTCATTACTCTTTTTCTTCTCACGCTTCCTGCCTAACCTCACCACAATCATCTTTTTGTCGGGAATACAAATAATGTACTGACCAAGAATACCTCGAGCGTAGAAAATGTTATGACCATTGTAATTGGGTAATAACCACCAAGCATAACCATATTTATCATTTTTTTTCATTTCCTCATCCACTAAATCAGCAGGCTTTATAGAGTTCAAAACATAATCAGTGGATACTAGTTGTTTTCCATCGAATTTTCCTGAATCGAGATAGAGTTTTCCTAGTTTAGCGAAGTCTCTTGCATTCGAATTAAAGCAACAATAAGCCTTCTCCATTCCATCTGCATGATCTAGGCTCCAGAAAGCCTTGTTCTTTGCGCCTATAGGCTGCCAAATTTTTTCAGACATGTAGTTCGCCAATTTTTTTCCTGTTGCTTTTTCCAATATCATAGCAAGTAATTCGGAGTTTCCACTTAAGTATTTAAATACCTTTCCAGGTTCTTCAGTTGGTTTATATTTAGATGTTAGTTTTCTTATATCACTTCCGTAGTATGCTGCGGCAGGATATGCGAGTGGGTTAATATAATCTTCATCAAAATTAATACCCGAACTCATCGTAAGCAAGTGTTTTATTGTCAGTTTCGATTGTTTAAATTCAGGTAAAAAATCAGCAATGGGTTCATCTACATTTTTTATCTTTCCTTCATCAATCGCAACTCCAATTAAAATACTTACAAATGATTTTGCCATGGAGAACGAATTCGTGACAGAGTTTTCATTGTATCCATCCCAATATTGTTCATGAACAATTGAGTCGTCTTTTATTATTAGATAAGCAATTGTTTCTAAGTCTCTAAATTTTTCCTCTGTCTCTTGTGGTATTTTTTTATGGTTCGCAACTTTTGAAATGTACCATTCTTTTGGAATCCCAGAATTCACTTCTCTACTTTCGAATATTTTATACTCATCAATACTAGGCCCTGAACGCCCCTTAAAATAAGTATTTGATAATCCCTTATAAATATACGTTTTACCAGAGAATAGTATTGCAAGATTAACTATCACCAAGATGATAAATATCCATTTGCCAATTTTTTTTAATGTTTTCATTTATTATATTTTTAATGAATTCAAAAGTACAAATTAGCCTTAATTCTTTAATTTTTAATCCTGATTATTTTTCAACGCTTAGAATATTGCAAAAAAAAGCGCCCCGCATAAATGCGGGGCGCTTTTAGTTATTTAACCAACTGTTAAAGTTAGTTTTACTGTTTCACCACTCGTTGTGTGTACAGCACATTGTTATCAACATCCAATACCCTCACGAAATAAATTCCGTTTTTGTATTCCTCAATATTGGTTTTCATTGTACTTGTTCCACTTACCAATTGGTGTAACTCGTGTTTCACTACATTGCCCAACACATCGTATACTTCCACCACTACTGCTCTATCAACCGATGTGGTTACATCAATATTGAATTCATTAGCTGTTGGATTTGGATACAAGGTCGAGAACATATTGTCTTTGTCTTCAACTGCTATATTCATTTCTGTTGGACTTGCACATGCTCCGAATGTTAATCCAGAATATACGCTATTACCACATGTGGTTTGTGCATACACTCTTATCAATCCTGATGCAAATGCTGTTGTCGCAACATTCACTACAATGGACGTTGTTCCTTGACCCGAAGCGATACTCACTCCTGCTGGTGCAACCCATAAGTAATTCGTTGCTCCTGTTACTGGTGCTATCGAATACGCTGCTGTACCTAATCCACAGATTACTGTTGGACCTGTTATAGCTCCTGGTGTTGCTGGCACTTTGCTTACCGCAAGTGTTCTGGCCACACTGTTTGAACAGCCATTATTTGCCATTACACTCACAGTTCCTGCTATACCGGATGTGAACGAAGCTACTATACTATTGGTTCCTAATCCTGCTGATATACTAGCACCTGCTGGTAAGGTCCAATTGTACGATGTTGCTCCTGCTACTGGTGCTACTGAATATGCCGCTGAGCTCATTCCACACGTTACCGTAGGTCCTGTAATTACTCCTGGTGTGCCTGTTGCAATTGAAAGGGCTAATGTTTTTATTGCTCCTATTCCGCATACATTCACTCCTTTTACAGATATACTGCTTCCTGCTGCTACTCCTGTATTCAACACAGTTATACTTGAGCCACTTGCTGATACTTGTGTAAAGCCTGCTGGCAAGGTCCATGCATAACTAGTTGCGCCTACTATCGCTGCGGCTGTATAAGTAATGGTAGTTGCTCCGCATACACTTGTTAATCCTGCTATAGCAGTTGATGCTGCTGGTGCTTTTCCATATACTGCCATTGATGTGCCTGGTATATTTCCGCATGCATTTACTGCTGCTACGGTTACATTACCTGCTACAAAGGTTGTTGCTATGTTCACATTGATGCTATTGGTTCCGCTTCCACTTGCTATGGTGATACCTGTCGGCAAGGTCCAGCTATAACCATTGGTTGCTGCTACTCCAAACACTGGTGCTATCGAATAGTTCGCTGTGGTCATGCCACACAATGATGTTGGGCCTGATATTGCGCCTGGTGTACCTGGTTTTTTAGTAATTGCTAAACTGGTGGTGCCTAAGCTATAACCACAGCTGTTTTGTGCTCTTACTGTTATATTACCCAATACGGTTCCTGCTGGTACGGTTACATGGATGCTTGTTGTTCCTGTTCCTGATGTAATGGTCATCGGGCTTGGTACTGTCCATACATAATTCGTTGCTTCTGGAACTGCTGCGATTGAATAAATCGCTGAGGTCATGCTACAAACTACTGCTGGGCCTGTTATTGCTCCTGGTGTTGCTGGTAACGCTCCTACAGTTACTACTGAGGTGATGCTATTTCCGGTACATCCATTTGCTGTTGGTGTGATTACATACGTTACATCGCCATGTACATTGCTCGTATTGGCTAATAAGTCGGCTATCACATT
>Ga0194047_10001365_pt1 | contig 14989 bp, 16 predicted proteins | sample JunL225m_MetaG_2_FD_160070 | JGI IMG/M metagenome (GOLD analysis project Ga0194047, IMG submission 160070) | Anoxic zone freshwater microbial communities from boreal shield lake in IISD Experimental Lakes Area, Ontario, Canada - Jun2016-L221-5m | ecosystem: Environmental > Aquatic > Freshwater...
ATGCAGGATCATCAAAAAACTTTTGCATTATTTTATCATCGTATTCAGAAACGGCTTCTAGAAGTTTTTCTCTCCATTCAAGAGCTTCAGCAACCATGTCTTCAGGAATTGGAATTACTTTATAAGTCATTCCTTTATCTTCCTCATTCCAAACCATTCCACGGAAATTGATCAAGTCAATAACTCCAGTAAAATTATCTTCAGCACCTAAAGGCAATTGAAGTGGAATTGCATTGCTACCTAACATGTCACGCACTTGCTTAACAACCATAAGGAAGTCGGCACCTGAGCGATCCATTTTATTTACGAAACCTATTCTTGCAACATTGTAGTTATTAGCCAAACGCCAGTTAGTTTCAGATTGAGGCTCAACACCATCAACTGCACTAAACAAAAACACAAGGCCATCCAAAACACGAAGTGAGCGATTAACCTCAACAGTAAAATCTACGTGTCCAGGAGTATCAATAATATTAATATGATAGTTATTGTTTCTATAATTCCAGAAAACAGTTGTAGCAGCAGAAGTAATTGTTATACCTCTTTCTTGCTCTTGAACCATCCAATCCATTGTTGCAGCACCATCATGCACTTCACCAATTTTATGGTTAACTCCTGAGTAATATAAAATACGCTCAGTTGTTGTGGTTTTACCCGCATCAATATGAGCTGCAATTCCTATATTTCTTGTATATTTTAAGTCGCGTGACATTTATTTGTTCGTTCCTCGTTTTATATTAACTTAATTTGAAATGTGAGAATGCTTTGTTAGCTTCAGCCATCTTGTGAGTGTCTTCACGTTTTTTAACTGCAGCACCTTCATTCTTAGAAGCAGAAATAATTTCTCCAGCAAGTTTATCTGCCATTGTTTTTTCTGATCTTTTACGTGAATAATCAATCATCCATTTCATTCCAACTGCAATTTTTCTATCAGCAGGAACTTCAATTGGAATTTGAAAAGTAGAACCTCCAACACGTCTTGCTTTTACTTCTACTGATGGCATGATATTGTTAAGAGCTTTTTTCCATACATCTATTCCTCTTTCTTGTGCTTTTGCCTCAACCTTATCTAATGCATCATAGAAAATACCGAATGCAATACTTTTTTTGCCGCTCCACATCATATTGTTAACGAACCTTGTTACCAATGTATCGTTAAATTTTGGATCCGGAACTAATATTCTCTTTTTTGGTTTCGATTTTCTCATTGCTCAAAAATTATTTCTTTTTACCTTTAGCTGCTGCCGCTGCTGCAACTGCACCAGCTTTAGGTTTCTTAGTACCATATTTTGATCTGCGTTGGTTACGGCCTTCAACACCTGATGTGTCAAGGGCACCACGAACAATGTGGTAACGTACTCCTGGAAGATCTTTTACTCTTCCTCCACGAATCAACACAATCGAATGTTCTTGTAAATTATGTCCTTCTCCAGGAATGTAAGCATTCACTTCATTTCCGTTTGTTAACCTAACACGTGCCACTTTACGCATGGCAGAGTTTGGTTTTTTAGGAGTTGTTGTGTAAACACGTGTACACACTCCTCTGCGTTGAGGGCATGAATCAAGCGCAGGAGACTTACTCTTGCTTGCTTTATCTGTGCGACCTTTTCTAACAAGTTGTTGTATAGTTGGCATATTATAACTTTAAAACTCCCATCTATTTTTTTAGGGGCAGCAAATGTAGATGAAATTTTTAGCTTAGCAAGCGCAGAGAAAAATAATTAATTATTTAACTGCTGAGCGGGTTTAAGTTAAGCAAAACAAACCATCAGTCTTTACCGATTATTACCCTAGTACTGGTAAAATGGGCTGCAAATATATGCCAGTAAATTTAGAATGCAAATAATTAATATATTTTCGGGAGAGTAATTTCTAGTGAACTAGTTTTCCTTAATTCGTAATTAGTAGAAATACTTCACTCAATCACCACTTTTGCGACAAAAGTTCCACCGGAAGTTTCAACTTTTAACAAATACATTCCACTTGCTAATATGTGATTAGTATTTACTTCAACACTATTATCGTAGGTTGAAAAAGATGTGATGAATTTTTTGAGCATGTCATATACTTCTACATTTTTTAAACCGGATAGTTCAATAAAATCAATAGTAAAATTGCCATCGTTTGGATTTGGATAAACTAAAACTTTGGGGCCGCTAAAAGTTTACTTTGATAGCGTCAGATGAATTGCTGCACCCATTTGTGCTGTCAACTTTTATTAAATACGTTCCGTTTTTATGGATATACAATGTTTGTCCTTTATAGGGATTTGGAATAGAATCAGAATCCAAAAACCACGTATATTTATTATCAGATATTGTGGCTTTAATAAGAATATTTGGAACTAATTCTGTTAGTGGTTTTACAGGATTTTGTTTTACTAAAATGGAATGTGTTGCACATTACGATTTAGGGAGAAAAGAAAATCATTTTAAGGAACTTTAATCTTTAAATCGTATCAGGCGATTGTTAAATTTAGTGATGATTCTTTCGAACGAAATAGTGCTGTATTCGTATCGTATCTTCTTTAGGAAATTTAATGGATCACCATCTAAATTAGGCCCAATAAGGTTTATAGCAACATTGAAGGGCTTGGGTAATTGATTAATTTTATCATCATACACAAAAAGTCCGTACACATTTTTAGTAGTATAAACCGAAATATCTTCACAAAAACTTGCCACAAAAAAATTACTGCTATCGGTTTTAATCATTGGATCAACTTCAAGTTTTCCGTTCACAAATACATTATCAAATCTTTTATTGCTAATTTGATAAGCATCTGTATCCATGAAAAAATATACCGGACAAAAATTAAAAAAGGATTTAAACTCTTTCATCACCTTTTTATTTCGATCGATAAGTTCTTTGTTTATATCATTAATCTCTTCCTGTTTATTTTCAGCTTTCAACTGATTAACCTCTGATGCATTTATTGTTGGAAGCATCACCAATAAAGAGCCTTTGCTCATTTTTTTAATTTGGTCATGAAGCTGCTCATCCTTTTTAGTAAATTGATTGGCTAAACCAATCGCATTTACTCTTAGAGAGAGTTCAATCGAAGATGCTCGCCCTTGTATAGTTTGAAGATTATTGTTGTTTGTAAATGAATGTTTGTAGGATAATTCAAGACTAACAGCTGTTGACATCTCTAATGAAATTCCAATTGGCATAACAAAATCTATTTTACCAACTGTATTCAAATTTTGATCGTAATGAATAGTAGAATAATACCCAAATTGTAGAAGTTCGGTATTACAAGATGCAAGAAAAGAAGGACAAACACCAGAAAAAAAAGTTAACTCAGTTACGTAAGTAAATGGTTGAAAATAAACTAAGCCTCCTAACTCAAGATAGTAATTATTAAATCTTCGATCTATATCTTGTTGTCTGAAACTATTTGCACAATATGAAGGCTGTAAAACAAAAGTTAACCGTCTAACAAACTCATCTGAAACCAAAGTATAATATTCGTTTTTTGAAGGATGCCCTATATTAATACCGTTGCTCGGTTTATAAGAAACGAAAAGTGAAAGCGAAGGGTTTCCAACTCCAACATAATTCTCATAACTTGAGCCAATGGTTGAATAATTTATTGCAGCATTAAATCCATAGGAAAATTTATCATCTTGAGCTGATGCCATTTTAAAAATAGCAAGAAGCAAAAAAAACAAAATGGCTCTATTTCTTTTTTGAATCAAAGTATGTTGGTTATTAAGTTGACGAAAATAGTTATTTCTAAGAATTGTTTTCAAGGAAGACAATGTTTCTTACTAATCCGTTGTATTTAGCTCTCTTGATTGCTGATTTTTTAAATAACTCTTTGAAGATGTTTTCATTTAAATCGCTCCACTCTTCTTTAGTCATAGTTAATAATTGATCAATCGGCATAAATCTCTTTTCACGATTTTCTTTTGAAAATTTATTCCATGGGCAAACATCCTGACATATATCGCAGCCGAAAGCCCAATTTTTAAATTTCCCTTTCATTTCTATTGGAATATTTTCTTTCAACTCGATGGTAAAATACGAAATGCATTTGCTTCCATCAACTTTATAAGGTTCCACAATTGCTTTGGTTGGACAAGCATCCATACAAGCTGTGCATGTTCCACAATGATCTGTTACTGGAGCATCATAATCTAACTCTACATCTATAATTGCTTCACACAAAAAATAAAATGACCCTGCTTTTTTATTGATCAAATTTGCATTCTTACCAATCCATCCAAGTCCGCTTCGTTTTGCCCAAGCACGTTCTAAAACTGGTGCAGAGTCAACAAAAGTTCGTCCGTTTACTTCGCCAATTTGTTCTTGTATATAGATGTATAGCTCAGTTAATTTATCACTTAAAACCAAATGATAATCTTCGCCAAAAGCATATTTCGAAATTTTGGGTGCACTCGAGTACTCTTGAATTTTGTCAGTATAATAATTGTAAGAAAGAGAAATCACAGACTTTGCATTTTCAACCAACAAACGTGGATCAAGCCTCATATCAAAATGATTCTGCATATAATCCATTTGCCCGTGCATATTATTTTTAAGCCATGTTTCAAGTTTAGGAGCATCGTCTTCCAAGAATTCTGCTTTCGATATTCCACAATAATCGAAGCCAAGTTCTTTAGCTTTTTGTTTAATGAGTTTGGTATATATGCTCTTATTCGTCAAGTGACAAAAGTAGTGTCATATATTTTGAAATAAAAAAATCCCGAACAATTGCTTGCCCGGGATCTCTAAATCAACCAACCACATTTAAAACAATCTTCCGTCTTCTATTTCCTCTCTCTCATGAAGTTTTTCTTTCATTTTTTTTTCTCTTACTGTTTTTTTCTCAGATTTATATTGCTTAAAAAGCTCTTGTTGTTTTGGAGTTAATATAGCATTTATTTGATCATTGACTTTCTTTAGCTGAGTTACTATAGCCACTTTTCTTTCTTCTTTAGGAGCCTCTTTTTTTGCATCACGAAGTTGTTTCATCTCACTTCTATTTTCCTTGGCAATTGCTTTCAATTTAATTTGCTGTTCAGATGTCAATTGCAACCTATCACTTAATTCTTTAAACCTTTTTTCGGCTACCTCTTTGCGGTTATCCATCATTTCATTTTGCTGTGCTTTTAAATTGGCTACAACTAAGAGAAATGATGTCAACACAATTAATTTGATACCGTTTTTTAGATACATCATGTTGTTTAATTTAATGTTATGATGGAGTGGAAAGTAAAAAGGTTTAATTATCATCTAAATAATCTTCTCTTATCTTTGCCAACAATTTTTTTATCAATCATAAAGGCTATGTCCCTTTTTATGTTTTGAAGTTATGAGCAAAAACGGAAGAATACTAGTTGCCATGAGTGGTGGCCTAGACAGTACAGTTGCGGCAATCCTATTTGCCGAACAAGGTTACGAAGTTATTGGTGTTACCATGAAAACATGGGATTATCAAAACTCCGGAGGATCGAAAAAAGAAACAGGCTGTTGCAGTCTCGATTCCATTAATGACGCAAGAAGCATCGCTGTAAAACATGGAATTCATCACATGATCCTCGATATCAGAGATGAGTTTGGCGGTTTTGTAATCGATAATTTTATTGAAGAATACCTTGCAGGAAGAACTCCAAATCCATGCGTGTTATGCAATACACATATTAAATGGGAAGCGCTTTTAAAGCGTGCCAATCAACTGGATTGCGAGTTCATCGCCACCGGACATTATGCACAGGTGCGAAATGAAAACGATCGTTTTGTAATTTCAAAAGGATTGGATGATAACAAAGATCAATCGTATGTTTTATGGGGATTAACACAGCAAAGTTTAGCGCGTACACGTTTTCCTTTGGGACAATTTCGCAAAACAGAAATTCGTCAGATGGCAATTGATATGGGATACGAAGAACTTGCTAAAAAAAGTGAGAGCTACGAAATATGCTTTGTTCCCGATAATGATTATCGTGGATTTTTAAAAAGAAAAGTGGATGGCTTGGAAGAAAAAGTGGATGGAGGAAATTTTATTACTCGTGATGGAAAAATTTTAGGGAAACATCGTGGCTATCCATTTTATACAATTGGGCAACGAAAAGGATTAGAGATTGCTGTTGGTGAACCTCTATTTGTTTTAGAAATTATACCTGAAACAAATACCGTTGTGCTTGGCAGAGAAAATGAATTGCGCCAAAAAGGGATGTGGGTGCGCGGTTTGAATATGATTAAATATGATTCTATAAACGAACCTTTTGAAGCTGTAACAAAAATCCGTTACAAAGATTCAGGAACTATTTCGATGATAGAACAAGTTGACAACAGAATGAAAGTTATTTTTAATGATGAAGTAAAAGCTATAGCACCTGGTCAATCAGCCGTTTTTTATGATGGCAATGATGTGATTGGCGGAGGCTGGATTGAAAATAGTTTCGAGGTGTAGAAAACACCACAATTCATTTTCTGATATTCCGTTTATATTTGTTGAATTATCATGGTGAAGAAACTTTTCTACTTACTTTTCATTTCATTGCTCATCATTTCATGCAAAAAAAATGATAGCACAACTACGGTTGATTCAGCATATAACTATTTCCCAATTGAAGTTGGTCATACGTGGATTTACGATGTTGATTCAATTGGCTATGACGATAATACAGGCACTACTGTAATCGATTCTTCTCATCACTATCAATACAAAGAAACAATCACAGAAAACTTTATCGATGCTACCGGAAAACCGGTACAAAAACTAGCTCGCTATTATCGTGGTAGTGATACAAACGAATGGATGAGCGCTAATAACTGGATAATTAGCAGGGATAATATTAGAGCACAAAAAATTGAAGAAAATGTGCGGTTTGTAAAACTAGTTTTTCCTCTTAATGCAAACAGTTATTGGAATGGAAATATGTTTAATAATTTAGAAGGGATAAATAGTTCAGGAAGTGAAAATTATTTTGTTGATTATTTTGATAAACCAACAACCATAAATGGAATTTACTATGATAAAACAGTGATGGTAAGAAGAGATTCATCCGTGAATGCAATTGAAGAAATCAGGAAGTATGAAATATATGCTCGCAATATTGGATTAATCTATTTTCAATCCGACTCTATCAATACTCAGCCAATTGATACAACCTCTAAGACAAAATCACGAGGCTTCCGTTATCACCTCAAATTAAAATCATTTCAATAGCCAGAAAAACATTGTTTTCTTTGCACTCAAATTTTAAAATTCTCAAATGAAATCTACTATCAATTTGTTTATACAATCTAATAAAAGAATTATCCTAACAGCGTTTGTTCTGTTCTTTGCAAACCTATTATTTGCTCAGAATGGGTATTATAGATATTGGGTTGAATTGAAAGATAAAGATTCAACTTTTAGCATTTCTAAACCTCTAGATTTTTTATCACAAAAGGCAATTGACAGACGCTTAAAATATACTATTCCAATTTCGATAACTGATTTTCCTGTAAATACTAAATACGTGAAAGCAATCAAAAATAAAGGCTTTCGCATCATTCATACAAGCAGATGGTTAAATGCAGTTACTATCCAAACTACTAAAAAAAACCTAATCGATTCGCTTACTCAATTTGATTTTATATCAAAAATAAAATATTTAGGATTCCTAAAATTTGACGATGCTGAAAATAAACCCGAAGAAACTGTTGACATAAATGAAGCTTTAAGTTTATTAGAATCGAAATTTGAGAACCTTAAAAACAAAAAAATTGACACTAATTTTTACGGAAAATCCACTCCTCAAATTACCATGCTAAATCTTGCAAAGCTTCATCAAATGGGATTTATGGGTGAAGGAGTTACCATTGCAGTGCTCGATGCGGGTTTTAAAAATGCCAATAAAATTTCAGTTTTTAATTATGCTTTTGACAGTGGACATGTTGTGGGAACAAAAGATTTTATCGATAGAGTTAATAATGTATTTAATGATGATGACCATGGCGTTGGAGTTTGGAGTTGTATGGCAGCCTTTAAACCACATCAATTAGTAGGTACTTCCCCTAAGGCAAATTATTGGTTATTACGATCAGAATATGCTCAAACAGAATCTCCAATTGAAGAAACACATTGGCTTGCAGCTGCTGAGTTTGCAGACAGTGTAGGTGCTGATGTAATTAATTCTTCACTTGGATACAGTGTGTTTGATGATAAAACTTTAAGCCATCAATACAAAGATTTAGACGGCAAAACAACCATCATTTCTCAAGCAGCAAGCATGGCCTCTAAAAAAGGAATACTTGTAATTAACAGTGCCGGTAACGAAGGAGATAATGAATGGAAATACATTTCAGCACCTGGTGACGCTTTAAATATTTTAACTGTTGGTGGTGTGGATGAAAATAAAACACGTTCAAGTTTCAGTTCTATTGGACCAACCGCTGATAAAAGAGTAAAACCAGACGTAGTGACTTTAGGTGAAAATGTGTATGTTCCATCTTCAGGAAATACCGTTTACCAATCGAATGGAACATCCTACTCAAGTCCAATTTTAGCTGGTGTTTCAGCTTGTTTGTTACAAGCAAACCCAAACAAAAAAAACACCGAAATTATTGACGCCATAAAACTAAGCTCATCACAATATTATGCACCTGATAAACTTTTAGGAAATGGAATTCCTGATGCTGTTTTGGCTAATAAAATTTTAGGTGGTGATGATGAGTTTCCACATAAAAAAGATATTTTAATGGATGCAAAATTTTTGAATGACCTGAACTTGCATCTCACCTATTACACAAGAACATCACAAAAAATAACTATTGTGATTGAAGACATAAAAAAAATGAATCAAAAGCCTGTTTATACAAATAGTATTCGTAGCAAAAATATGACTGTGAACAGAATAAAACTGACCAATCTCACCCATTTACCAAAAGGAATTTATGCTGTTTATTTTCATTCGAAAGATGGTGTAAGCAGCTTATTAATCAACAATAATTAGATGCAAACTCAACAACAATTGATTCTGTTTTTTGAAAATGAATTTCCAATTCTTTTAAAAAAACTAACTAAAGAAAGTAAACCTATTTGGGGAACTATGGATGCGCAAAGTATGATGGAGCATGTTGCATTAGCATTTAAAATTGCCAATGGAAATATTATCCTGCCTTCATCCTCAATTGATGTGAAAGCCGATAAATTAAAGAAGCTTTTTTTATTAAGTGACAGACCTCTGCCTAAAGATTTTCAAAATCCAATTTTACCTTCAGGACTGCAACCCTACGAACATCTATCATTCGAAATTGCTAAGCAAAAATTAGCTGATGAAGTTGTACTTTTTCAAAAATATTTTCATTTAAATTCAGAGAAAACTTGCATTCATAATTTGTTCGGGAATTTAAATTATCACGAATGGTTGTGGTTTGAATACAAACACACTATTCATCATTTGATGCAATTTGGAATTGTACCGGTTAGCGATAAAATCAGTTAATCTGTTTTTATAAAATAGTGGTTAGATCTTTTATTCCGATTGGCCTTTTGATTGTAAAACCTTCCCCATATCGCACTCCGATTGTTCTACCAAAATGTAAACTTCTTGATTCCACAAAATCCAAAAAATCTTTTGTTGATATTGGAGTTACGGGTTCTTTCGAATTAGGGTCATAAAATTGGGATGAAAAAGCTTTGATGCTTTCCATTTTCTTTTCAAAATAAGGCGTGATATCTACTACAATATCCGGATTTGAATAATTGTCTTGAATATAATGATACACTGCTTTGGGACGCCATGGATTTTGATTTTTTCCATCGTGGCTAGTTTCAACTTTTACCAAACCCGAAAGGAAACAAGCATCATGTAATAAATCTGCGGCTCTTCCATGATCAATATGACGATCGGTAACAGCATTTGCTAAAATAATTTCCGGCTGATATTTCCGAATCATTTCAATCACTTTTAACAAGTGAGTTTCATCTTTCACAAAAAAGCCATCTCTAAATTTTAAATTTTCTCTAACATGAATTCCTAAAATTTTATTGGAAACTTCTACTTCTTTCATTCTAATTTCAACCGTACCTCTAGTTCCCAAATCACCTTGAGTAAGGTCGATGATACCTACTTTTTTTCCTTGAGCAATATGAGCCAACACAGTTCCACTTGCTGCTAATTCAATATCATCGGGGTGTGCTGAAAATGCTAAAATATCTAATTTCATTTCTCTATTTTTTTATTCTTTTTAATGCTTCAATTGCCAACTCAAAAGTAGGATCCAGTTGTAAAACATAATCGTAGTTCAGTTTTGCCTTTGCTTTATTTCCATTGATTTCTTCAGTGAGACCTCGCATATAATAAGCCTGAGGATAATTATTATTCATCTGAATACAAAAATCAAAATTCCGAATAGCATCGTCAAAATGTTTGGTATCGAAATTAATGTACCCAACATTATAATATGCATCAAATCTTGATGGGTTAATGGAAATCACTTTACGATAATCCATCAATGCTTCAGTGTATTTAGATAAATTTTGAAAATAAACGGCTCTTGCAAAATAAGCTTCTTCATTTCGTGGTTGCAGTCTAATTGCCGATGAAAAATACTCTTCTGCAATTTTGTTGTTTTTTGCAGAAAAAATCAAACCTAACTGCATAGCTGCATCATAAAAATTCTTGTCATATTCATAAGCCAATTGAAACTCTTGAATAGCTTTCATGGTATCTTTTCCTTCTTTAAAATTCATACCTTTAAAAAAGTGTGCGTTAGCATTTGAAGGTTCTTTTGCAATCACAATGTTTAAATAATACAACGATTTTTGATGTTCCTTCACGATAAAATACAGCTCAGCAATTTTAAGTTCGGCTTCACGATAATCAGGTTTTAATTTGATGGCATATTCATATGCTTCTGCTGCTTTTAGGGTTTGATTCATTGCATTCAAAACATTTCCTCTGAAATAATAATACAACGGATTTTGTTTGCTATAAACTATTGCCTGATCTATATCCTGCAATGATTTCTCATATTTCAACTCATTAAAATAATTCACCGAACGCTGATAATATAATTCTGAATTGGATGCATCTTTTTCAATCTGCATACTCAATTCACTAATAGAAGTATTGATTCTAACCGAATCTGTATTCGATTGTGAATTACCATTTTGATGTTTGCATGAAACACTTAAAATAAAAACTATAATGAAGCTGAATTGTTTAAATCTGATAAAATAGAATTTCATTTCTGAATTGATTATCGTTAAGTAATACAAGTCACAAAAAACGTAAATAAGTTTGCATTAATTAGCAAAATAATTTCAAGTCACTTATTCATGATCCTAAATTAAAAATAATTATGCCTTTTTATCATCGTATGGGAAACATCCCAAGTAAACGTCATATACAATTTCGCAAGCCTGACGGAAATTTATATCAGGAAGAATTAGTTTCAACTGAAGGGTTCTCGAGCATGTATTCGCTCATTTATCATACCCATCCGCCAACATTGGTAAAAGAAATTGGTAAAGAATATTCTATTGCTCCCAAAGCTGCAATTGAAAAGAATTTACAAAACCGTAGTTTTTTAACGTTCAATACAAAGCCTGAAGACGATTATTTAAAAAGTCGCTCGGTTCTTCTTTTTAATAATGATGTGTATTTGATTTCGGCTGCACCCAAAAAATCAATGACCGATTATTTTTTCAAAAATTCGGATGCTGATGAGGTACTATTTATTCATGAAGGAAGTGGTATTTTAAAAACCATTTACGGACAAATAAATTTTGAATATGGAGATTATTTAGTCATTCCAAGAGGAACTATTTATCAATTGCATTTCAATTCTGAAAACAACCGTTTGTTCATTACAGAAAGTTTCTCTCCTGTTCGACCACCAAAGAGATACATCAATCAATACGGTCAGTTTTTAGAACATTCTCCATACTGCGAACGCGATATTAAGTTACCGCAAAATCTTGAAACTTTTGATGCATTTGGCGATTTTAAAGTGCTCATCAAAAAGGAGAATATGATTTTTCCATACACTTATGCAACTCATCCGTTTGACGCAATCGGTTGGGACGGATTTCAATATCCTTATGGATTTTCCATTCACAATTACGAACCAATAACCGGACGGGTTCATATGCCTCCTCCAATACATCAAACTTTTGAAGGACATAACTATGTAATTTGTTCGTTTGTTCCTCGCATGTACGATTACCATCCACAAGCAATTCCAGCTCCATATGCGCATAGCAATGTTGATAGCGATGAAGTGCTTTACTATGTTGACGGTGATTTTATGAGTCGTAAACATGTTGAAAGAGGGATGATCACTTTACATCCAAAAGGAATTCCACACGGACCGCATCCCGGAACTATTGAAAAATCAATTGGAAAACCTGAAACAAAAGAATTAGCTGTTATGGTTGATCCGTTTCATCCTTTGCAAATAACTGAAGAAGCTATGAAAATGGAAGATCCTGCTTATTATAAAAGTTGGGTGGAATAAATTGTTGATCCCGATAGCTATCGGGAGGTGATTTGATAATTTGATGATTCGATAATTTGATGATTTGATAATGAAGAAATTTAGGGATGAGGGGATGAAGAAAATTTTTATATTTTTGAATTCTAATATTTTGAACAAAAAAAGTAACCAAATCAATATGCCAAAAATTTACGAATACTTTGGATTGATATTTTTCTTTTATTCAAATGAACATTTGCCCATTCATGTCCATGTAAGCAAAGCTGAAAGCGAAATGAAATTTGATTTAGTTTATGAAGTTGGAAAATTGTTACGTATTGATATTAAAAAGATTTCAGGGAAAGAAACACTTTCAAAAAATGATATAAATGATGCTATCGAATTAATTAAAACACATCATGAAGATATTTGTAGAAAATGGACTGATTTTTTTGTAATGGGTAAACAAATTTCTGTTGAGAAAATATCTAAAAAAATATAGCATGAACATTCAAATTACAAATGCAAAATATTTAAAGGATTATCTGATAGAAATAACTTTTTCAGATGGCAAAATTAACAAAATTGATTTTAAGGAATTCATATCAAATTATCATGCATACCCTGAATACAGAGACATTGAAAGGTTCAAACAATTTAAAATAGAGAATGGAAATATTGTTTGGGGAATAAATTGGGATATTATTTTTCATATTGAAGATTTGTATAACAACACTATTAACCATCATCAAAAAAACACTGAAGAAATTTATCAAACAATAAATTTATAACTAAGAACTTTAGATATTGCAATATTATTTTGGAATGGAAAAAATTCTTCATACAATGAACAACATAAAATTAACCTTTACTGAAAACCAACTTTTACTTGAAGTTGATAATGTTAAATACAATTTCAAGTTGGAAGACATTTCACAAAACTTTTATATGCCACACAATCCGAAAAATGAAAATTTGAAATATCTCCTTCAGAATATGGAGTTAATTGGCCTTTGATTGATGAAGATTTATCAATAAACGGATTGATAAAAACACATAAAGATATAAACCACTTAGAAGAAATTAAATAATTATCGTAACAACAAATGACTACACAACAAGAAAACACAACAGATTTCCTTCCATTACACGGAACAGATTACATTGAATTATATGTTGGAAATGCAAAGCAGGCTGCACACTTTTATAAAACTGCATTTGGCTTTCAAAGTTTGGCCTATGCTGGTCCCGAAACTGGTGTAAAAGACAGAGCATCATATGTGCTCGTTCAAAATAAAATGCGTTTGATGCTTACCTCACCCATGCATTCCGATCATCCTATTTCGGAGCATATAAAAAAACATGGCGATGGTGTAAAGGTTTTAGCATTGATGGTTAACGATGCCTATGATGCGCACGAACAAACTACGAAACGTGGAGGCATTTCGTGTTTGGAACCAAAAACTTTAACTGATGCAAATGGTGAAGTTCGCATGAGCGGAATAAAAACATATGGCGAAGTGGAACACATTTTTGTTGAACGTAAAAACTATAAAGGTGTGTTTATGCCTGGTTTTGTTGAATGGAAAAGTGCTTACAATCCTACCGAAACAGGTTTGCTTTATGTTGACCATTGTGTAGGAAATGTTGATTGGAATGGAATGAATCCACGTGTTAAGTTCTATCAAGATGTGATGGGATTTAAAAACATTTTATCGTTTGACGATAATGATATTTCTACCGAATACTCGGCATTAATGAGTAAGGTAATGAGTAACGGAAATGGATATGTGAAGTTCCCGATAAACGAACCGGCTGTTGGTAAAAAGAAATCGCAGGTTGAAGAGTATTTAGATTTTTATGAAGGAGAAGGAACACAACATATTGCTGTTGCTACCAATGATATTGTTTACACTGTTAAACAACTAATGGCACGTGGAGTTGAGTTTTTAAAGGTACCTTCAAGTTACTACGAAGATTTATTTGAACGTGTAGGAAAAATTGAAGAAGATATTGAACCGCTAAAAGAACTTGGTATTTTGGTTGACAGAGATGATGAAGGTTATTTACTGCAATTATTTAGCAAACCTGTTGAAGACCGACCAACGATGTTCTTCGAAATTATACAACGTAAAGGAGCAAAATCATTTGGTAAAGGAAACTTTAAAGCATTGTTTGAAGCATTGGAAAGAGAACAGGATATTCGAGGAAACTTATAATTAGATGACTTGTCAACCGAAGCTTCAGCGAAGGTTGATTTGACAATTTGATAATTGATTGTCAGTTCGAGTTTATACAGATTCCTCGCTTCACTCGGAATAACAGTGATGGATATAATAAGTAGGGCGCGCGAAGCGCGCCTTATTCCCTAAAACAATTTGTCATTCCGATACCGCATTTTAGCGGTTGAGGAATCTCTTCGTTATAATGTAAAACCAAGCCCCAATGTTAGTTCGAGCGGAGTCGAGAACGTTTAGAATTTCTCAGCACACGTTTGCCCGATGTATTAGGTAACTCGTTTAAAAAAGGCATACAATCATGTATGCCTTTTTTTATTCAATTTATTAAC
>Ga0194047_10001366_pt1 | contig 14975 bp, 19 predicted proteins | sample JunL225m_MetaG_2_FD_160070 | JGI IMG/M metagenome (GOLD analysis project Ga0194047, IMG submission 160070) | Anoxic zone freshwater microbial communities from boreal shield lake in IISD Experimental Lakes Area, Ontario, Canada - Jun2016-L221-5m | ecosystem: Environmental > Aquatic > Freshwater...
ATCACCAGCTCCGCACCATACTTTTGAAACACCACCTAGCAAAGAGCAGTTACGTGAAGCAGGAATTTAATACGTCTTCTAAACAAGCCCTGGCGGCGAATAATCGTCGTTTAGGGCTAATTCTTTTGAGCATAGCTGCAGTGTTCTTTATCGGAATTGTGATGAAGTGGAGCTTTTTAGGTTAATCCCTGCAGATTATGATGGTTTCTACTCAAACACTGAATCGACAAATTTTATTAAAGCTCTTAATTGCAGCTGTGATGATGTTTGGCTTTGGTTACGCCTTGGTGCCAATGTATAAGGCTTTGTGTGAAGTCACTGGACTTAATGTTGTCACCAATAAGAATGATTACGGTGTCAGAGCATTCAGTCCAAATAAGGTTGGCAATACTCAGGTCAACTATGCACGTACAGTGACTATTGAGTTTGATTCCAATAGTCGTGGACCTTTTACCTTTAAGCCAGTGAACAACTTCTTGGAAGTTCATCCTGGGGAAATGACTGAAATTGTTTACGAAGTGACTAATAATCTTACTCGTACTGTGCGTGCACAAGCTATTCCAAGTTATGCCCCTAAGAGCGCAACAGAATTTTTTACTAAACTAGAGTGCTTTTGTTTTCAGGAGCAAACCCTAGCTGCAAAAGAAACGAAGAAGATGCCGGTAGTTTTTGTGATTGATGCAGGATTGCCTGATGATGTGAAAACCATTACCTTGTCATATACCTTTTTTGAGTTGGGCTTAGGTGGTACACCTCCTGCCCCTAAATCAAAGATCGTTTCATGAAAAAGAAAAGTAGTTTTGCACAATCCATGAAAGCCGTGATGTGGGGTTTTCTGGGAGTGCGTAAACAATCAGGTTTGCAAGAAGATGTAGCTTCACTGAGTTTTGTTCACATCATCATTGCAGGAGTGGTTGGTGCCTTGATCTTCATGGCCGTCCTGCTGTTGATAGTGAAAGCAGTTGTTTCCAATTGATTATTTTTTGATTGAATAGAGAGAATAAGATGTCATCCAATTCAACCCCCTACTATTACGTCCCTCCGCTATCTAGACATCCAGCCATGGCGGCAATTGGCTTAATTGCTTTTGGTTTCGGCATGACGGGATGGGTTAACCATACTTCATGGGGAGGCCCACTAAGTTTGGTTGGTGTGGCATGGATTTTATTCGTACTGTACAACTGGTTTGGCGATACGATTGCTGAATCGAATGCTGGCATGAATGGTGTCAACGTTGACGTTTCTTATCGCTGGTCGATGGCATGGTTCATCTTCTCTGAGATTATGTTTTTTGGCGCTTTCTTTGCTGCTCTGTTCTATGCACGCAATATTGCGATGCCTTGGATGGGTGATGTTGAAAGCAAACTCATTTGGCCTAATTTCACTGCTGTTTGGCCCAATGATGGTCCAGCTGGTTTAGTTGAGAAATTCACAACCATGGGTCCATGGCCAATCCCAACAATCAATACTTTGTTGTTGCTCAGCTCTGGCGTAACGATTACTTATGCTCATCATGCTTTGGTTGAGAACCATATGAAGAAAGCCATTATTGGCTTAGCGGTAACCGTTGGATTGGGTTTCATCTTCTTGTGCTTCCAAGGTTACGAGTACTACCATGCTTACCATGAGCTCAATTTGAAATTAACCTCTGGTATCTATGGTTCTACCTTCTTCATGTTGACTGGTTTTCACGGCTTCCACGTTTTCCTTGGTGGCACGATGTTGGCAATTGTCTTGCGTCGTATGATTCGTGGCGACTTTACCTCTAAGCATCACTTTGCTTTTGAGGGCGCTGCTTGGTACTGGCACTTTGTTGACGTTGTTTGGCTTGGTCTATACATCGCTGTTTACTGGATGTAAGTTGAATAAAAAATCGGGGCGTAAAGCCCCGATTCGTTTTTAGTTGTACTGTTGCTTATTGAATGTGCTTAGTTTGTCCCAACTTTGATACCAGTAGCTTCTATGAAGCCAAAGTAGTGGGCAATCAGAATTCCAAGAAAAAGAGCAATTGATAGGCCAATTCGCAACATCAGCGAGTGAACCATTTTCGAGCTGTTGCCCTTATCTTTCATCATGTAATAGAGTGCTGAGCCTAGACTTGCAAAAATCATTAGCAGCACAATTGAAATAACCCACTTCATCTCAGATCCTTATTTTGAATAGCTTTTTTAATGCTCTCGTTACCAAGCGCATAGTCGCTACTGTATCAGCCCTGCTGGTCATGGCGATAGCTTGCGCAGCAGGGTATTGGCAGCTGAGTAGGGCAAGCACGAAGATTGCTTTGGCTGCTAATTTATTAGCCCGCCAGCAAATGCCGATTTTGAACGCGAATGACCGAGCATGGACCTTAACGGAGGCTAGTGAGCGCCGTATGACTGCCCGAGGGCATTACCTGCCAGATGCTGCGGTTTGGCTAGATAACCGTCCTAGGCCTTTACCAGCAGGTGGATCGGGAAACAGTGCACAAGCAGGTTTTTATCTCATGATGCCTTTTCGATTAGAAGGTGGTGATGAGGTCCTCTGGGTGAATCGAGGATGGGCGCCACGTAATCAAGAAAACCGAGAAACCTTACCGCTGGTTGAGACTCCAGTAGGAGCCTTGAACATTGAGGGAATCGTTTTTGCTCATCCTGGTAGGGTCTATGAGTTGGGGTCCGGTAATGCCTCTCCTGTGCTTAATAGACCGCGTATTGAGCAAAACTTCAACTTAGATGGCGAAGCGAAGTTACATGGTTGGACGCAAAGCCCATTTATTTTGCGTTTAGAGGAATCTGGTATTCAAGATGGCCTACTCCGAGAGTGGCCACCTCTGACGACGGGAGTGGATCGCCATTATGCTTATGCATTCCAGTGGTTTGCTTTAGCTTTTGCTGGCTTTGTATTTTGGTTGGTAAGTGGTCTACGGCAATATAAACGTCAGGGTTTTGTGAATGAGGATTAAGGGTGATTGATAAAGAGTTGTTAATTCCAGCGTCTCAGATGGATTCTTCTGCCATCAATGCACGTACTCGTCGTGGCCGCATTCAGATGTTGTTGTTATTGCTGGCTTGCGCATCCCCAGTGATCGCCTCCTATTTTGCTTACTACGTGATTAAGCCTGCAGGCGGTAAAACAAATCTAGGAACACTTGTCTATCCAGCTCAAGAATTTAATCCTGCCTGGTCTTCAGTTCCCGTGCAGGGTAAATGGACCTTATTGATCGCTCGTCCAGCGGGCGAATGTCAGATAAAAGATGAAAAATGTATTGAGGCCTTATTTTTAATGCGTCAGACTAGAACTGCTATGGGTAGAGAAAGCAAGCGGGTGCAATTGCTATGGGTCAATACCGACAGTAAGCCGGTAGATCCAGAAGTGCAGAAGGCTTATGATGAGATAAATGCAGGCTTACAAGTCATCACAATGCCAGCAGATCCTCAGCTGAGAGCAGACTTTGAAGGATGGCTTAATAAAGAAGGTGCCGGCCAACAGATTCAGTTGATTGATCCCAGTCCTGCAAAGATGATGTATTTTCCTGTCACAAATTCCCCAAAGGAATTTGCTGCGATGAAGAAAGATTTAGAGAGGCTCTTGAAATTAAATCACAAGGGCGAAAGTTTGTAATGCCGAGTTTTATTGTCATCTTGGAGTTGGCAGCCATTGCAATTATTTTTGCAGGCCTACCATTAGCTTATTTATGGACTAGACCAGGCTTTAGTTTTTTTCAAAAACTCAATTGGGTTTTGGTCTTTATGACTTTTGATTTAATTGTCTTTGGCGCATTTACTCGTCTGACCGATTCAGGCTTAGGTTGTCCTGATTGGCCGGGATGCTATGGCACCTCAAATCCGATATATGCTTTGAGCGACATTAAGCTGGCTGAGAGCGCCTTACCCACTGGCCCTGTAACCGTCATGAAAGCCTGGATTGAAATGATTCATCGCTATTTAGCAATGACCGTAGGGGCTTTAATTTTGATACAAGTTGGAATTGCTTTTAATAAAGTGAAGACTTTAGGAAAAACCCCTTTGTTTGCTAGCTTGGGATTGCTCTTCTTAGTCTGCTTACAAGGTGCATTTGGTGCATGGACTGTAACACTCAAATTGCAACCCATCATTGTGAGCTTACATCTGATGTTGGCTTTAATTCTTCTGGCCTGCCTAACTGCCTATGCACAGCAAAGCTGGGAAAGCACTTCTTCTGTTGTACGAACCTTACGTGCTCGACCTTTACCCGCATCCCTACTTGCAATAGCCTTAGGTATATTGTTTATGCAAGTCTTTTTAGGTGCTTGGGTCAGTACAAACTATGCTGTACTTGCGTGCCCAGATTTTCCAACTTGTATAGGATCAATATGGCCTGAGACAAATTGGACAGAGGGCTTTTCTTTGTGGCGTCAGCTTGGCCTTAATGCACAAGGCGAATTTATTTCACCAATTGCCTTACAGACGATTCACTGGGCGCATCGGGTATTTGCAATTCTGGTCCTGCTTTGCCTTGGCTTTCTGGGTCTCAAAGCTTATGGCCTTGCAACTTCAGCTACTCCATCCCTTCGATATTTTGCTAAATTACTTTTTGCGCTTTTACTCTTGCAAGTAGTCACTGGAATCTCCAATGTCGTATTTCAGTGGCCCTTATTGGCTGCCTTAATGCACACTGCAGGGTCTGCCGCCTTAGTATTCTGTTTAATCAGAATGGCTTCTTGGGCTTCATGGAAGTCACCCATGCAATTGAAGGTGACATCGTCATTATGAGCACCCCCAAAACCTCTGCCCTCAAGCCAATGCCACGCTGGCGCCAGTACTGGGTTCTGACTAAACCCAGAGTGACCCAGCTCGCTGTATTTTGTGCAGTGATTGGGATGTTCTTGGCCACGCCGGGTATGGTTCCCTATCCCATTCTTTTTGGTGGAATTATTGGGATTTGGTTATTGGCTGGGGCTGCATTTGCAGTGAACTGTCTGATTGAACAAGTGGTTGATGCGAAGATGAGACGTACTGCGTGGCGCCCCTCAGCAACTGGTGAAGTAAGCGCTTTTCACATTATTATTTTTTCAATCATTCTGGGTTCCTTGGGGATGATTGTTCTATGGAATTTCTGTAATCCATTAACGATGTGGTTAACCTTGGCAACTTTTGTTGGCTATGCGGTTATCTATACTTGGTTATTAAAGCCTGCTACCCCACAAAATATTGTGATTGGCGGCCTTTCAGGTGCAATGCCACCCGCACTAGGCTGGGCTGCAGTAACCAATACGGTATCGGCCGAAGCTTGGCTATTAGTTTTAATTATCTTTGTCTGGACACCACCTCATTTTTGGGCCTTAGCTTTGTATCGTCGTGAAGATTATGTGCAATCTGGCTTGCCAATGTTGCCAGTCACTCATGGCGAACGATTTACCCTCCTGAATATTTTGCTCTATACCCTCATCTTGATTGCAGCAACTTTATTGCCCTATATCTATGGCATGAGTGGCATGGTGTATCTGATTTCAGCAATGATTTTAGGCTTCATATTCTTAGCCTACGTGATTGCTTTGTTTATTTCTTATAGTGACGCTTTGGCCAAGAAGACTTTCCGCTTCTCAATCACTTATTTATCACTACTCTTTGTAGCATTACTGATCGATCATTATTTTCTCTAAGATGAAATTTACCTATTTACGTTCTTCCCTGATCACCCTTTTATTTTTGGCATTAGCTGCCTGTAGCCCAAAGCCAGAGTTTAAGAATATCGATATCACTGGAGGCACTGCTTTTGGGAAAGACTTTAGCTTGCTGGATCCCGAAGGCAAAGTCAGAACACTTGCAGACTTTAAAGGGAAAGTAGTCGTGATGTTCTTTGGCTATACCCAGTGCCCTGATGTTTGCCCAACTACCCTAACGGAAATGCAGCAAGCAATGACTCTGCTAGGCCCGCAATCAGATAAGGTGCAGGTACTTTTTGTAACGGTGGATCCTGCGCGTGATACTGCTGCTATTTTGAAACAATATGTCCCTGCATTTGATTCACGCTTCCTGGGATTAAGGCCTGCGGATGAAGCGGCTTTAGAAAAAGTGACCAAGGACTTTAAGATTTACTACAAAAAAGTGCCTGGCAGTAGCCCAGCTTCCTACACTATGGACCACACAGCTGGAAGTTATGCCTTTGACCCCGAAGGACGTTTGCGTCTTTATATCAAGCACGCGCAAGGTCCTGAGACCTTGGCGCATGATTTGAAAGAACTATTGAAGTAAGGGTGCGAGGGGAGCGAGCTTAAGCAGCTTGCAACATGCTGCGCATCTTTTTGAGTGCTGCAGTTTCAATCTGACGAACGCGCTCAGCAGAAATGCCATATTCACTGGCAAGATCATGCAGAGTTTTTGTGCCATTACCCTCAGCATCCATTGCTAACCAACGAGATTGCACTATGTTGCGACTGCGTTCATCTAAAGCCATCAGTGCTTGATCTAACTTAGGACCTTGCAAGTTATCTGTTTCCGCGCTTGCAATCATTTCGGTTGGCTCTTGGCTATTATCAGCAAGCCATGCAATTGGTGCGTAAGCAGACTCATCATCACTGTCATCGCCCTCAAGCGCAACGTCGCCACCTGCAAGTCGCATTTCCATTTCTTTGACATCGGATCCCTTTACATCAAGGGCTTTAGCTAAAGCCTCTACTTCGCTTGGAGTCAGTGCACTCAGGGTTGGCTTATTGCTACGCAGGTTAAAAAATAATTTACGCTGCGCTTTGGTTGTCGCCACTTTTACGAGACGCCAATTTTTGAGGATGTATTCGTGAATCTCGGCTTTGATCCAATGGATTGCATAAGACACTAAACGAGCGCCGTTATTGGGGTCGTAGCGTTTTACGGCTTTCATCAAACCAAGGTTGCCTTCTTGAATAAGATCCGCATGCGGAATGCCATATCCAAGATATTGACGAGCAACAGAAACCACTAAGCGCAAATGCGAGAGTACTAAAGTTTTAGCAGCATCTACATTTTCGGTGCGACGAAATTCTTGCGCAAGATGTAATTCTTCCGCAGCACTAAGCATCGGCACGCGATTGACGTACGCAATATAGGAATCGAGAGTACCAACCCCAAGGGTTGGTAACATTGGATAAGCAAGAGATGCCGCCGCAGTCTGCGCGATGGGCAGTCTTTGCATATTCGGTTTATCAGCTTTCTTTTGTATCATTTTTATAAATATAAAGTATTAATAGAAATTCATTTTAGCACTCTTGTCAAGAGAGTGCTAATCGATATAAATATCTATAAGTCATTGATTTAATTGAATAATTCAGAGGCATATTGCCCTGCCGTGAAGGGGGCTAAATCATCAATACCTTCACCTTTTCCTAGAGCTAAAACCATCGGTTTTGGACTTTCTTGGAGGGTCTGGGCTAAAGCACAAATCACACCACCTTTTGCGGTGCCATCTAACTTGGTCACGATGATTCCAGTCAGGCCTAAGGCTGCATGGAAGGCCTTTACTTGGCTTAAACCGTTCTGTCCTGTATTGCCATCTAGAACCAATAGCGTGTGGTGTGGGGCTTCAGGAAGTGCTTTGCCAATGACGCGTTTTACCTTCTTAAGTTCTTCCATCAGGTGATCCTGCGTAGCAAGACGCCCGGCTGTATCGATAATCAAGATATCGCTTTTGCGAGAGACTGCCGAATGAATCGCATCATGTGCCACCGCAGCAGCATCCCCGCCTTCTTGGGTAATCACGTCAACTTGGTTGCGACCACCCCACTCCTGCAACTGATTGCGGGCTGCAGCCCTAAAAGTGTCGCCCGCCGCCAGTAGTACCGATTTATTTTGAGCCTGAAAGAGGCGGCAAAGCTTACCTATGGTGGTTGTCTTGCCTGCGCCATTGACCCCAACTATCAGCCAAACCTCTGGAGTGTGGGATTTATCAGTAATAAATAGGGGATTTACAACAGGCTCCAAAGATTGAAGAAGTGCGCTAACCTCTGAAATGAGGAGTGCTTGAAGTTCTTCTGGGCTAGAGACTTTTTCTGACTTTGCAGCTTTACGTAATTTGTTGATTAATTGTTCAGTCGTGGGTAGACCCACATCACTTTGAATCAGTGATTCTTCTAATACCTCAAACCAAGCTTCATCAAGCTTGCCTGATTTGAAAAGAGATCCGAGGGTTTTACGTAAGGCGAACATAATCGATACAATTTAAACCTTGCATCTTATCAATTTAATTCTAGGGATATGGTGATTTAGCAGATGCGTTCAAATTTACTCCGAATTTCTTTCATTCTCTTCTTATTTGCACCCTTGTCTTGGGCTGCAAGTACTCAGCCGGTGGATACCCATGAGTTCAAATTGAGCAATGGCCTCAAATTGATTGTCAGGGAAGATCATCGCGCTCCAACGGTGGCACATATGGTTTGGTATCGTGCTGGTTCCATGGATGAAACCAATGGCCGAACAGGCGTAGCTCATGTACTTGAACACATGATGTTTAAGGGCACTCATCAAGTAAAAACAGGCGAGTTTTCTCGATTGGTAGCTGCAGTAGGCGGTCGTGAAAATGCTTTTACCTCACGTGACTACACAGCCTATTTTCAGCAAATAGAAAAATCAAAACTCGAAGATGTGATCAAGCTTGAGGCTGATCGAATGTCTAATCTCGATTTTGATGATGCAGAGTTCGCTAAAGAAATTCAGGTGATTATGGAAGAGCGCCGTCTGCGTACTGAAGATAATCCTAGTAGTCTTCTGAATGAATCTTTGATGGCAACTGCTTTTATGAGCTCACCTTATCGTCATCCAGTTATTGGTTGGATGAATGATTTGGTCAATATGAAAGCTGCCGATGCGCGTGATTGGTATCGCAGTTGGTATGCGCCAAATAATGCAACAGTGGTAATCAGTGGCGATGTAGATCCACAGCAGATTTATAAATTGATCCAGAAGTATTACGGACCTGCTGTTGCCCATGAGTTGCCAGTTCGTAAACCTCAAGTCGAACCACCGCAAAAAGGGCTTAAGCAAGTTCAGGTGAAGGCTGCTGCGGATAACGCTCAATTGTCAATGGCATGGAAAGTTCCACGTCTTGAGCCAGGAAAGTTAGATGATCCCGAGCCTTATGCTCTAGAACTTTTGACCGCTGTACTCGATGGCTATGACAATGCCCGTCTAAATCGGGTTTTGGTAAAGCAAGAGAAGGTTGTTAATGATATTGGTGTTGGTTATGACATGGTATCCCGCGGACCAGAATTATTCTTAATCGGGGCTACGTTGGCAAAAGGTAAGACGATTGATCAAGCGCAAGCCAGTATTCGTAAGGCTTTAGAGGAGCTCAAACAAAAAGGCGTTTTAGAGTCTGAGTTAAAGCGTATTAAGGTGCGGATATTGTCGGAGCAAATTTATAAGCGTGATTCCATCTTTGGTCAGGCTATGGAAATTGGCACTAATGAGATGGCAGGTTTTTCATGGAAAGACATTGACTATATGTTAGAGAAAATGCAATCCATTACTCCGGCACAGGTGCAAGCAGTTGCCAAAAAATATTTAGTCGATGAGGGCTTGACTATTGCGGTATTAGATCCTCAGCCTCGTAAAGTTGAAGTGGCTAAGGAGGGTAAATAATGCACACTCTTCAAAAAGTATTTGCTACTGGCCTCTTGTCGTTAGGTTTGATTCATAGTGCCCATGCTATTTTGCCGATTGAAAAACTGGATCCCTATAAGGGGGCAAAGGTTTATCTAGTTCAAACAAAAACCTTGCCGATGGTAGATATTGAAATCAGTATTGATGCCGGTGATCGCTACGATCCAAGCGGCAAGAGTGGTTTAGCAGATATGACTGCAGCCCTCATGAGTTATGGGGTGCGGGGCGATAAAGGCATTTTGACTGAAGCGCAAATGGCTGATGAAATTGCAGACTTAGGCGCGAATATTGGAATATCTGCTGGTGGAGAGCGCGCAGTGATGCGCATTCGGAGTTTGAGTCGTAAAGACTTGCGCGATAGAGCAGTGCAATTAGCCGCCACTATGTTAAGTTCACCACTATACGATGCCAAAATTCTTGAACGAGAAAAGCAGCGTTCCATTACGAATTTACTTGAAGCACAAACAAAGCCAGAATTTACTTTAGAGCGTCGTTTCAAAAAAATGGTTTATGGCAACAACCCTTTAGGCGATTCTCCGACTGTTAAATCAGTGGGCGCAGTCAATGTTGCTGATTTACAGCAATTTCATAAGACTTTTTATCGTGGCGATAGAATGATTGTGAGCATTGTTGGCGACGTCAGTCGTTCTCAGGCTGAAGAGATTGTGCAAGGATTACTTCAGAAGATTCCTGCTAGTGGAGCAGCTATTGCACCATTGCCACCCTTGCCGCGATCCCCAGTAGAGCCTTTTTCTGAGCGTGAGATTCAGATTCCATTTGACTCTCAGCAGGCTCATATTGCGATGGGTATGACAGCTATCCCTCGTAATAATCCTGACTTCTTTCCTCTTCTGGTAGGCAACTATATCTTGGGCGGCGGTGGCTTTGTATCGCGCCTGATGTCTGAGGTACGAGAAAACCGAGGCCTCGCCTACAGCGTATTTAGTTACTTTGCTCCTGGCAAAGACACAGGTATTTTTCAGGCTGGTTTGCAGACCAAAAATGAACAGGCAGCTATAGCGCTTGAGGTCATGAGTTCAACCATTGCCAACTTTATTGCGCAAGGTCCTAGTCCATCTGAATTAATGGCAGCGAAGTCTAATTTAGTAAATGGTTTTCCTTTGCGTATTGATAACAACCGGAAGCTATTGGATAACGTGTCCTCTATCGCTTGGAATGAATTACCGATCGATACGCTAGACGTTTGGACTAAACAAGTTGAGGCTGTGACATTGGAGCAGGTGAAGACGGCATTTCAGAAGTATCTAGCAATGGATCGCATGAAGATCGTTGTTGTGGGCGCTCAGAATAAGGTAGCACCTCAGTAAGACATGACTAAGGCCGTTCTGAAAAAAGGGCAAAAAGGAGAGCCTCCCAAAAAGGTGAGGGTCATTGGTGGAGTGTGGCGCAGTAGATTGCTCACAGTGATTGATTTGCCTGGCTTGCGCCCAACGACAGATCGTATTCGTGAAACCTTATTTAATTGGCTTGGACAAGATTTAAGTGGTCTAAATTGTTTGGATTTATTCGCAGGTACAGGAGCGCTAGGATTTGAGGCTGCCTCTCGTAATGCAGGGGTGATTGTGCTTTTGGAGAAAGATAAAAAAGCCCATGCCAGTTTGCAAGCTAACTTTAAACTGCTGCAATCATCCCCAGTAGCAGGTAAGGTTGAGATTTTGCATAGGGATGGTTTGGAGTTTTTGAAACAACAAGCTGATCATTCGAGTCATTTGATTTTTATCGACCCTCCCTTCCAAGATGCTCAATTATTAAACAATGCCCTGATTGAGGCAGCCAGAGTCTGTGATGATGCGCATGGTGGGGGAATTTATGTAGAGTTTCCTGCCAGTCGGACGCGCGCGGAAGTAGAGTCTCTGCTCCCTGAGTGGCAATGCGGAAAATACTTAGAAGCGGGGGCAGTAAAAGCCTGTCTATTTCGGAGTAGAAGAGGCTAAACTCTTGCTTGTAGCTGATAAAGCATTAGGAGATTTATGACTGTCGCTGTATATCCAGGAACATTTGACCCCTTTACTCGTGGTCATGAAGATTTGGTGCGTCGCGCATCGAGTATTTTTGACGAACTGATTGTGGGTGTTGCCTCTAGTCGTAGCAAGAACCCTGTCTTCTCATTAGAGGAGCGTATCGATATTGCTAGGGAAGTTTTAGGGCACTACTCTAATGTGAAGGTGGTTGGTTTTAATGGCCTCTTAAAAGACTTTGCGCGTGAACATCAGGCTCGAGTGATTGTGCGTGGTTTACGTGCGGTATCTGATTTTGAATATGAGTTTCAGATGGCGGGTATGAATCGCTACCTATTGCCTGATGTAGAAACTTTGTTTCTTACGCCCTCAGATCAATACCAATTTATTTCGGGTACCTTTGTGCGTGAAATTGCCTCCATGGGCGGCGATGTCAGCAAATTTGTTTTCCCATCCGTTGAAAAATGGCTAGTCAAAAAGACTGCCGCGAATGATTTGAATAAAAAGTCAGGCGAATAGGTAATTCATGGCTTTACTAATCACGGACGAATGTATTAACTGCGATGTGTGTGAACCCGAGTGTCCCAATGATGCCATTTATATGGGCCTCGAGATTTATGAGATTCATTCAGACAAGTGCACTGAGTGTGTTGGACATTATGATGTGCCGCAATGCCGTCAGGTTTGCCCTGTAGATTGCATTCCTTTTGATCCAGCCCATACTGAAACGCCAGAACAACTAATGGCCAAATACAATTTATTGATGGCTAAGAAAAAAGCAGCGGCTGCTTAAGTCTTAGAGTGCAGCTCTAGCATAGCGGCTGCCGTATCTCCCTTTAAAAAGAGCGGCAAAATTTGCAAGCCATTTTCAATGCTGACATTAATCTGTTTTTGTTCGGTCAATTGAGGTCTGCGTAAAACATAATCGGCCACATCCATAGGGCGCGCATCCCCAGCCAAGTCTCTTGGGTGACCGATGCCTAGGCGTAAGCGCCAGTATTCTGGGGTTCCTAGATGGGCATGGATGTCTTTAAGGCCATTGTGACCACCCGTGCCACCCCCTAATTTAATGCGAGCAGTACCTGGCTTTAGATCCAACTCATCTTGAACTACTAATAGGTCTGCAGGCAAAATTTTATGAAAGCGGCAGAGTGCTCCCACTGCTTGGCCACTTAAATTCATATAGGTGTTGGGCTTTAAGAGAAAGAGATCTTCGTCTTCCCATTTGGCTTTCGCTACTTTTCCATGAAAGCGTTTTTCTGCTTCAAAGCGAACGCCCAATTGTTTTGCCAAAGCGTCAACAAACCAGAAACCAGCGTTGTGCCGATCGTCTATATGTTCATCGCCTGGATTGCCAAGGCCAACAATTAATTTAGTCATGGTGGGAGTTTAAAGAGATAAACCTATTTCTACAAAAAGAAAAAGAAAAAATAGTAGAAAAAGGAAAGCCCGCTTACGCGGGCCTTCATTTGCAAAAAAGTGCAGCTTAACTAGATTAAGCCTTATCTTTGTCTTTACCAGCATCAGCAGCAGGAGCAGGGGCTGCAGCAGCAGGAGCAGCTTCTTCAACTTCAGCAGCTTTAACGCTCGGAATACGTGCGTTTGCAAGTACTGGATTCTCTTGCTCAAGATGCAATACCAAGGCAACACCTTTTGGCAATGCAATGTCTTTAGCATGAATAGAGTGACCTACTTCAATTTTGCTCAAGTCCACTTCGATGAACCCTGGCAAGTCTGCTGGTAAGCAAGAAATTTCAAGTTCAGTAATGATGTGGCTAATAGCGGCGCCTTGCAATTTCACAGCAGCTGAAATTTCAGCGTTAGTGAAGTGCAATGGAACGCGCATATGAACTTTCTCAGTCGCAGATACGCGCTGGAAGTCAATGTGCAAAACCAATGGCTTAAATGGATGCATCTGGTAATCGCGCAACAACACTTGTTGTGTTTTGCCGCCGATTTCCAAATCTAGAATAGAGGAGTGAAATGCTTCCTTGCGGAGAGCATGAAACAGCGCATTGTGATCCAACTCAATTACAGCTGCTTGTTCTTTACTACCGTAAACGATTCCCGGAGTCTTACCGGAATTGCGCAGACGGCGGCTCGCACCCGTTCCCTGTACGCTTCTTTCAAAGGCTACAACTTTCATATTAAATTCCCTAGTTAAGGTTAATTTCCGTTCGCGACCAAACAGAAAAGTCTTCGATTATATCGTGGGAATGGGGATTTTTGCCTATAAAAGCCTTAAAACAAGCAAAAAACAGGGTAAAACAGCGTTTTTTGACTTATTCAGCAAACATGGACATGACTGAATCGCCCTTGCTAATGCGGGAAAGGGTTTCAGCCAAGATGGGGGCTACGCTTAATTGGCGGATTTTGCTCACTTTTAGCGCTTCTGGTGTTAAAGGAATAGTGTCGGTCACAACCAGTTCATCCAACTCAGAGGCTGAAATACGGGCTACAGCGCCGCCTGATAGGACGGCATGTGTACAGTAGGCAGTAACTCCCTTAGCGCCACGCTCTTTAAGGGCTTCAGCGGCCTTACAGAGGGTTCCACCGGTATCAATGATGTCATCCATGATGACGCAATGACGGCCTTCTACCTCTCCAATGAGGTGCATTACTTCCGATACATTGGCTTTTGGACGGCGTTTATCAATAATGGCTAAATCAGTACCCAATTGCTTGGCCATGGCGCGAGCGCGAACAACACCTCCAATGTCTGGAGAAACAATAATTAAATCTTTCTTAGTCTTCTGTGCCTCAAGGTCAGCCAGCAATACAGGTGACGCATAGATGTTATCCACGGGGATATCAAAGAAGCCTTGAATTTGGTCAGCATGCAGATCCATTGTCAGTACACGCTCAATACCAGCCACAGACTGGAGCATGTTTGCCACGATACGAGCAGAGATGGCAACCCGTGCAGAACGGGGGCGGCGATCTTGGCGAGCATAGCCGAAGTAAGGGATCACTGCGGTTATACGGCTTGCTGATGCTCGTTTAAGAGCATCAATCATGATCATGAGCTCCATCAAACTATCGTTTGTAGGGGCACAGGTTGATTGGATCACAACGACATTTTTACCACGGACATTTTCTTGAATTTCTACTTGAATCTCGCCATCTGAGAATCGACCCACAAATGCTTTTCCCATCGGGAGATTGAGCTCTTTGGCAACAGCGTGTGCCAAAACCGGATTTGCGTTGCCTGTAAATAGAGTCAATAAATCAGCGTTCATGGGGGCGAGTATGGTTTTGGGTGAAGGTTGGGGTCGTGTGGTTTTAAACGTTTCTACAGTAATTGGCAGGGGAAGAAGGATTCGAACCTTCGCATGCTGGAATCAAAATCCAGTGCCTTAACCAGCTTGGCGATTCCCCTACAGGTCATTCTGAAGAAATCAAATTG
>Ga0194047_10001368_pt1 | contig 14966 bp, 15 predicted proteins | sample JunL225m_MetaG_2_FD_160070 | JGI IMG/M metagenome (GOLD analysis project Ga0194047, IMG submission 160070) | Anoxic zone freshwater microbial communities from boreal shield lake in IISD Experimental Lakes Area, Ontario, Canada - Jun2016-L221-5m | ecosystem: Environmental > Aquatic > Freshwater...
AGGTATATCCACCCATTAAATATTCGGCTATGATAGCCTCTTTCTCTTGTACTGTTTTTGTTGTTGTTTGATTCATTTGTTTACACGTTTTTGTGTAAACCTATTTTAGGACGAGACAATAGAACAAGGTCAACAATGTCAGGTGATAATTTTTCATCTTGCCATTTTCTTTCCTTGTCGATTGATTTGTCCGCAAGTTTAACTGCTTTCAATGCATACTCTGCAGCTCTCAATGAATGGTCAGCCATATGTGCGGTAGCAACAGTGTGTCCTGCCGAACGAGCTATTGCAATATCAATTGGGTCTGTCAATTCCTTTGCAACTGCTATAACGTCCAGTGAGGCTTTTCGTGCGTCACCTACAGAAGCAATATTTAATGTCCATTCCTTTGCGATTTTAATTGCATTGATCAGACGTGCATCAATTGTTTTTGTGAAGAGAGGCAAAACATTTTCAACGCATTTACAAGCCCATAATATTAATTGTCTATGCTGTTCTTTTGTCAAAGGTCCGCCACGATGTTCTGCTATAAATCGTTTGTCTCTCATTTATTCTTTAACGATATTTTTTGCTTGTTTCAAGTCGTTTTACAATAACCATAAACGGTTTGCGGTTCGACTTTTATTTAATTCTATTTTTCAGATATAGCAATGTACTTTCTTAATTCAGTTTGTTTTTCTGCTTGTTTTATTAAAAAGTCAGCTACGTCTGCTCTATTAATTCCACCTATATTAATTCCTTTGAATAATTTATTTTCAATACGGTATTTCTCTGTCAATTCTTTGTCTAATAGCCTTCCTGGTCTCACAACTGTCCAATTCATATCGGAAGCAGTGATAATTTCTTCCATATTAGTTTTGTCGGCATAAACGTCTTTTAAAAAATATTTTAAAAACATCTTTACAAGCCAAGAAACATAATTTTCACTTTCTCCAGTTCCAAATCCTGTGACAAAAATAAATGGAATATCTATTTTGTTCTCCCTATGTATTTCCACAATTAATTTTGCAAAATCTGAAAAAAGGGTAGTAGCTTTCATATTCTTACCAGTGCCCAATGTTACAATTAGCGCATCTGCATTTTGGATTGAGTTTAATAGGTTAGCTTTATTAGTTGCATCACCAAGTATCATATTTAACGATTTTTTCTCTTCTATTTCAATTTCAGATCGAGAAAGGGTCGTTATCTTATGATTTCTATTTAATCCTCTTTTTACTGTTTCTAATCCTATTCCAGCCGAGGCTCCTATGATTGTTATATTCATTTTGCTTTTTTATTTATTTCGATTTTGAGATGACCAATAACGTTTTTGCAGTTAAGAGCAGTTGGGGATTTATACCCAATTTGCTTTCAGCGAAACGTGATGTAAATTAAAAGAAAAAAGTTGACACATTCACAAAAACCCCAACCCGCCTGCAAGCTATTGCTATGCTCGGAGGTTAGGTTGATTTTAGCCGCTGTTATAAGTTGTGCGCCATCCACAGTTTTTTTTGTCAGTGTCTGCCGATTAATAACCATGCGGTTCCCTACTTGTGTGTTTTATTCTTAAAACTAGTATTTCTTTTGTGTCTGATTTAATTTGATAAGTCACCCTATAACTGAAAACCACGAATGCTCTGAAGTCTTTATTAGGAGCATCCTTTAATTTGTCCAGTTCGCAAATATTAGGATTGGTTTTAAGGAGGTCAAGACGGGCAATTATAGCACCTTTGACAATTTTTGGAGCTTGGATGCTGTGTTTCTGTAAATAAGTTAGTATGTCTTTGAAATGGTCAAGAGCTTTTCTGTCCCAAATTATTTTGTAGGCAACAGGTTTTACCATTTAGATAATTCCTTGAGGGCGTCTTTGTGAGAAACGGAATTGCCATTTTCAATTCGTGCTACCGCGTCATTTATTTCCTTGTTGTATTGTCTAAGAGTGATTCGCTCAGTGTCATTATCGACATTTAAGAAACTCTTGATCATTTCAAGAATTAAAGTCTGCTGTTTAGTAGAAAGCAGAGGAAGATAATTGTCAACTTGTTTTTTTATTGCGGTCGCTGTCATGACGGTAATTTTGAATAAACGAATTTACAAAAAAATATATCAAAGGCAAGGTCAGCCATTGTGTAGTCCGATAACTTGTATTAACGAAAATGAATTTGTAGACCGAATCGCTGTCTTGGAATGATGCCCTGGCGCATTACTTATAACTTATTTATCCCACCTACTCTCCACTCCTTTTCACGATCATATAAAAATTATTTTCGAGAGGAAGATAGCCATATTCATAACAAAAATAATATAAAGTACCGGTTTTGGTTTTGTAAATATTGGTATGATAATTAAAATTAAAACTTTTATCGTGAAGCTTTTTTTCGCTCACTTTTATTTTTCCTTCAATGGCAATAGAAAGTATTTCCTGTAATACTTTTCGGTTCTTTTTTAAAATAGAATTGATATTTTTTATTGAAGAGGATGAATCGTAGTTGAGTCGGTTATTAAAACTTGTTCGGCATTGGTCGTCACAAAATTTTTTATCAGACCTGCCCTTCAAAGGCTCGCCACAATTGAGACATTTTCGAGTTTCCATAAGCTATTTTTTATGCAATGTAATAAAATATTATCCCTTTGCAAACGGTTATAATCGGATAAATACGTATATAAACGGAAATGCTACGGCTAACTTTTTAAGGTCGCCACATCTTTGCCTCGTCAAATCGACAAAACTGTTTCTGTAAAAATTGTCCGTATAGCTAGCTGCGAGATGATGGTTGCAAAAACAGAACAATTAAAAATTAAATACGTTAAAATTAAAAATTAAAAAATCTCAAACACGTTAAACAAAAAAATCATGAACAACTTACGAAACAATGTACGCCTAATTGGCAACTTAGGAATGAATCCGGATGTTAAAGAACTAAACGGAGGAAAAAAACTCGCAAAATTTTCTATCGCTACAAGTGAGACTTACAAAGGTGAAGATGGAAACAAAGTAACCGAAACTCAATGGCATAATTTAATTGCCTGGGGCAAGCATGCTGATGTGGTAGAAAAGTATTTAAAAAAAGGAAACGAAGTGGCTATTGAGGGAAAACTCAGCAGTCGGAATTACACCGATAAAGAAGGTGTGAAACGCTATGTTACAGAAATCATCGTGAACGACCTTTTACTTATCGGTGGTAAAAAAGATAAGTAATTATCAACCTGTAAAAATCAAAAAAAAAGTTGCCGCAAAATTTGTGGCAACTTTTTTTATTTAACGGCAACGAGATAACTCTTTCAGATTACAAATGTTAGATTCCTCACTTTGTTCGGAATGACAGGCAATTATGCGAGACATAGGATTTGCGGGCGCTAGCGCCCGCAAATCTTCTATAAATATTCTGAGTAATTGTCATCCCGAACAAAGTGAAGGATCTAAAAAAGATGATTGTAAAACTTGAATGATGAAAAGTTGATAAGAAATATTTTGCTTCTATTATCAATGTCTCGACAAAGCTCGACATGACAATAACCTAATAACTCATCAACTTAATAACTCAATAACCAATAACTCAATAACCAATAACTTAATAACCCAACACCTACCTCACACTTACTTTCTTCACAGAAGTTTGTTTATCGGCATAAAATATTTTTACAAAATAAATTCCTCCGCTTAACTGCGAGCAATCAATACTACAAGTATTTTGATCTTTCCATTTAATATTCATCTGATACAATTTTCCGGTAATATCAAACACTTCAAAATGTTCTACTTCATTTTTGTTAATAGACATTTCAAAATAATTATCAGCAGGATTTGGATAAACATTTACTGATTGATGAATTTGTTTTACTTCATTTATTCCGGTATTAAACACCCCAAAATATTTTGTAATAGAATTGCTTCCGATAATATTTGTTGCACGTAAAGTAACGGCATAAGTTGCTGCCGAATCGAAAGTTATTTTAGGGTTTTGTGAGGTAGAAGTTGTGCCTCCAACAAACGAAACTTTATTTGGAACAAAGGTCCATTTCCAAGCATTTGGCATTGGAGATCCTGTACTCGAATCGTATAAATTTACAACGGTAACGGGTGAAGTATTTCCAACAACACTAGAACCGAAATTTGCAGTTGGACCTTGTGCAACGGTAATATAATTTACTCTTACCGTATCATCACTTCCTGCATTGTAAGTAACTTTTAGCGTTACTGTATAAGTCCCATTTGAAGTGAAAAATATTTTTGGAGTAACAGAAGTTGCACTTGTTCCTCCTGTAAAAGTAAAGGTACTTGGAGTGATGGTCCACAAATATGATTTTGGTGTATTTAAACTTGAACTAGTTAAGATACAAGTATCATTTGAGTTAGCTGTAAAAGTTGTTTTGTTGGCAGCAAAATTTGCCAAGCCATTAAACACATCAGCTCTTACACTATCGCGATATTTTATTGTTGTAGCTGCACCTGTTCCTGTTGTAACATCAATTTCAAGAATCGGAATTTTTTTGCCATTAGTATACCATTTGTATTCGGTTTTATTATGAGCAACCGGAAGACTAAATGCAAATGGAGTTGTTACAGAAACTGTATCCGTTTCTTGTACAATACTTTTTACACGAACACAATTAAAAGTTCCATAAGGAGTAGTTAGGGTTCCCCATCCATCAACTACATTAATTCGCTTACCGGTTGAAGAAAGATTGGCAACAAGTAAACTAACAGAGTTTGTTGTGTAAGAACTTGTATCTCTATTTCCATAAGCGAGAGGAAATTTATAGATCACATCTTTACCTGTATATGTTTGTATACCGGGAAGTCCGCTAACAGTAAATGCTCTTCCATCTGCCACATAACTTGCAGTACTTTTTGTGTAAAACGAATACACATTTGTTGCAGATGCTAAAGTAAAACTGATATCAGGATCTTGCGTTCCATAACTAGATGAACTGAAAGAGGAATATAAAAAATTCGCATTTAAAGCACTTTTAAACGAAACAATATCTTGAAAATTTGGAACAAGGTTGCTAAAATTCCAAGTACGATTTGCTCCTGTATCGTTAAGCAAGGTGCTAACATTAACGGCTGAAGTGCTGTAACGAACAGTATCGTTAACATTAGCCATATCTGTTGAAGTAACGGTAATTTGCGCGTTGGCTAATGCACAATACATCATAGCAATTAGTAGAATTTTAGTTTTCATATTTCAAGAGTTTAGTTTTTAATATAAAACAATGTTAACCAAATTGATGGATTATGGAAATTAAAAATGCCAACTTGATGCAATTTCAATTTAATGAAAATAAAAAAGTATGTATCACTTTGTTGTAAAAAACGAATTAAAAAAACATGCAATCACTGATTTTTTTTTAACACACTAAGTGACTAAAGGAAAATAATTGTTGCTCCTTTATGCCTTAACTTTTATAAAAATTCTTCGTGCGCTTTGTGGTAAAAAAATAACATATGACCTACAAACATTCAAACACACAAACAACAACCCTTAACCTAAAACATCTCCACAGCTGTTTAAAACTTTTTAAAGCAAATTATTATTCACTTAACAATATTTGATAATCATTGTAAAAAAAATCTAACCCTATTTTTATCATGGCGAAAAAGAACAGCGAGAGAAAAATTTTTGTCTTAGACACTTCTGTAATTTTATACGATCACAATGCAATAAAAAATTTCCAGGAACACGATGTTGCAATTCCAATTACAGTTTTAGAAGAACTTGATAATTTTAAAAAAGGAAACGATACCATCAATTTTGAAGCAAGAGAATTTATCCGATATCTTGATAAACTTTCAGGTGAATATACTTTGAGTGATTGGATTCCAATTAATGGTCGTGGTCGTGGCAACTTCAAAGTGATTATGCAGGAGCGTTCGAAAATGGATGCTGAAAAAATATTTGGAGAACGAAAAGCCGATCACAGAATTTTGAATGGTGCGCTTGCAATGGCTGAGCAAAATCCCGACAGAAAGGTGATCATGGTTACAAAAGATGTGAACCTTCGATTAAAAGCAAAATCGTTAAACCTTATTGCCGAAGATTATCAAACAGGAAAAATAAAAAATCTTGATACCCTTTATACCGGACGAACCATCGTTGAAAAAGTTAAAGCAAGTGTTATTGAAACTATTTATGCAAAAGGATTTGTGAGCTACGAAATGGTTTTTAAACAGAAGCCTTTAGCCAATCATTATTTTGTTTTAAAGAATGATAAAACTTCGGTGCTGTGTTATTATAATCCTGTAAACGAAAGCATCGAAAAAATTGATAAGCGAAGTGCTTATGGAATTAAACCCCGCAATGCCGAACAAACTTTTGCTATGCATGCAGTGATGAATCCAAATGTTTCGTTGGTAACAATTCAGGGTGTTGCAGGAACAGGAAAAACTTTACTGGCATTAGCCGCTGCACTCGAACAAAAAACAAACTACCGACAAATATATTTAGCTCGTCCGATTATTCCTTTAAGCAATCGCGATATTGGCTTTTTGCCCGGTGATATCAAATCGAAAATAAATCCATACATGGAACCCTTGTGGGATAATTTAAAATTCATTCAAAACCAATGGAAAGAAACCGATAAAGAATATCAGAAAATTACGGATATGATAAACACCGAAAAGTTGATGGTTACTCCGCTTGCATATATCCGAGGAAGAAGTTTATCAAACATCATGTTTATTATTGATGAGGCGCAAAATCTTACTCCGCTTGAAGTTAAAACAATCATCACTCGTGCAGGAGAAGGGACAAAAATTGTTTTTACCGGAGATATTTTTCAAATTGATACACCGTATTTGGATTCACAATCAAACGGACTTTCAAATTTAATTGATAGAATTAGAGACAATCATTTGTATGCACATATTACTTTAGAAAAAGGTGAAAGAAGTGAACTTGCAAATTTGGCGAATGTGATGTTGTAGTGTCGAGTTTGGGGTTTGGGTGTCTGAGGTTTGATTGTTTGGTTGTTCGATTGTTCGATTGTTTGATTGTTTGTTTGTTTTTCAATTAATAAATATCTTTACATCATGAACAACGAAATTCTTTTTAGCGAACGCCAAAGTTACAGAACAAGACGGAATGGGATTCTACTTTTAGCTTTATCTGCATATTTTATTTTCGGATCTTACAATAATATTATGTCAAAGGACTTGAGTTTTTTAACGTTCAATTTCGCTGGAATAATTTTATTTTTATTAGCTTTATTATTTATGTTTATTAGACTTGAGACCGAAATTAGAGAAGACGGAATTTACTATCAACTTTTTCCGTTTCATTTTAAGATGAGAAAAATTTCTTTTGATGATATTGAAAAAGTTTATGTGCGAAAATATAATCCATTGATGGAATATGGTGGCTGGGGAATAAGGTTAGGATTATTCGGAAAAGGATGGGCAATAAATATTTCAGGTAATAAAGGAATTCAGATAGAATTTAAGGATTCTAAAAAACGTAAATTTTTACTCGGCACACAAAAACCTGAAGAAGTGGAAGCTGTTTTGAATAAGTTAAAATCGTAAACAATTCTACGTCATGCTGTCCCGATAGCTTTCGGGATTCAGCATCTACAACTTAAGATTCCAAAATCCAATCTTAAGAACTTGTTAATAATTGCATTGTTATTTTCATGAGATTGCGTGTTGAAAATAGTCAGCAATACAATGAAGAGAATTTTACTTTCAATTTTATCCCTATCAATTTCAGTAGTTGCCATAGCACAAAAAACTTTTACTGAGCCAATTCAAATCTTGGCAAATCATGCTGATGATGTTGATGCAGTTTCCATTTCATATTCAACTAATTTAATGGCAAGCGGTTCAAGGGATAAAACGATAAAAATATACTCAGCCGAAAGTCCTTTCAAATTTCTTCGTCAACTTAACGGTCATAATGCCCCGATTACAGCTCTTCGTTTTAATAAAACCGGAAAATTGTTAGCAAGCGGAAGCAATGATTTTATGGTGAAAATTTGGGATTCGCTTTTTAGGGTTCGAAATTTTGAAGGTCATCATGGAAAAATCAATTGCTTCTTATTTGATAATACCATGCGTTATCTTTTTTCAGGTTCAGATGATAAAACTATTATAGCTTGGGATATTGCAACAGGAAAACCATTTAGAGCTATAAATAATAATCAATCGATAAACTCATTGGCAATGCTTGGAAATGATCCTCGTTTTTTATTTGTTGCCGGAGATGAACCAAAAATAAAAGTGTACAATCTTTCTACCATCCAGGTTACACGACAGTTTGAAGGACATACCGATATTGTAAATTCAATTGATATCAGCAAAAATAATTTATATTTAATCAGTGGCTCGAATGATAAAAGTGCCAGAATCTGGGATATTAAAACAGGGAAAGAGATTCGTAAACTTGCTGTTGATTGTTGGAAAGTAACCTCTGTTGCATTTTCTGATGATTCAAAATATGCAGCTACCGGATGCAACGATGGCTCATTAAAAATATGGGAAGTTGAAACAGGTAAATTGGTAAGTAAAATAGAAAGTCCAGGAAATGGAATAAACGAAATTGTTTTTCCAAAAGACATCAATAGCATAATTGTGGCAAATATTTTAAGAGGGTCGGAACAATATGGTTTGAGAATTTGGCCTACGGATATCTCAAATTATATTTTAAGAGTAGAAGAAGAGAAAATTAAAATTGCAAAAGCCGATAGCATAAAATTGTTAAAACCAATTCCTGCTTCACTTAAAAAATTGGTAATAAAATCTGATACAACAAAAAGAATGGTCTCAAAAGCAGATAGTCTAAGATTACATCTTGCACCTACTCCAATAAAAAAAGAATTCACTAAAGTTGACAGCTTGAGATTACATCTTGCACCTACTCCAATAAAAAAAGAATTCACTAAAACTGATAGTTTGAGATTACATCTTACCCCTTCTCCAATAAAAAAATAATTAAGCACAATTATTTCCTTCAAATATGGCTTTCTACATCTCGCTTTTATATGCGTTCATGTCAAAAAAACATAAATTTTATCTATAAACCTCCTTGTAAAAAAAGATTTATTTTTTTTATATCAATTTCTTAAATTTTATTTTGCTGATTTACAAAAACTTTAATTCATGATTTCAAAAGCATGACGCAAGTAATTGTTTTTGTGCAAAAAACTTTTTTGGTGATAAAATTACTTTATTATATTGCGGCACTTTAAAACCGGATCAACAAAAATATAACCAATGAAGATTCTCAACAGAATACAAAAAACATCGTTCATTTTTGCCACACTAATTGTGTTAAGTTTGGGTTCATTTGCACAAACTGCAGATGAAGGAGCTAAACTTTTTAGTGCAAATTGCACATCTTGTCACTCCATCAATGAAAAAATTGTTGGTCCACCGCTTAAAAATGTCCACAAAAAATATGATGAAGCATGGATCATTAAGTGGGTAAAAAATTCTCAGGAATTTATAAAGTCGGGTGATGCGAAAGCCGTAAAGGTATACGAGGAGAACAATAAAATCCCGATGACATCCTTTGCAACTTTTACAGATCTTCAGGTAAAATCTATTATTGCATATGTAAAAGCCGAAAGCGAAAAAGCTCCTGTAGCTTCCGCTGCATCAGCTTCTTCAAGTGTTGCTACAGATTCAGAAACAGAAACTACCGATTTATCAGATTGTATCAATTGGCTGATGGTTGTTTCATTTCTATTACTAATTATAGTAATTGGTCTGATGATTTCTATCTTAGAAAAACTCGGTGACATCAAAGGAAAGCCTTCAATTAACTGGATTCGTATCAACGGATTTTTGCTTTTAGCATTTTTAATTTTAGGAATGGCTGCAGTAGTTTGGGAATTTTATTACCATACCAAACTTACTGTTAACGCACAAACACCAGCTTCGGCTCATGGAGTTATTTATGACAGCATGTTTAATATCACTTTGGTATTAACAGGTATTATGTTTGTTGTTACTCAGGTTTTACTTTTCTGGTATGGCTACAGATATAAACATAGTGATACACGTAAAGCTTTATATTATCCCGACAATCATAAATTGGAATTCATTTGGACAATCATTCCTGCTGTAGTTCTAACTGTTTTAGTTGTAAGAGGATTACAAACTTGGTCGGCAATAACCGATAGAAATCAAAATGATAAAGCACAAGTAATTGAAGTTTTTGGTTACCAGTTTGATTGGAAAATGCGTTATGCAGGTGCTGATAATAAATTGGGAGCACATGATTTTAGAAAGATGGGAGTTTGGAATGAATTAGGCGTTGACCCTAATGATTCTGCATCTAAAGATGATATTGTTACCAGTGAGCTTCATCTAAAAGTTGGACAACCGGTGGTATTAAAGTTTCGTGCTAAAGATGTGATTCATTCAGCATACTTACCTCACTTTCGTGTTCAAATGAATGTTGTTCCGGGATTGCCAACTCAATTTATTTTTACTCCAACTGTTACCACAAATCAGATGAGAGAAATAATGAAGAACCCAACATTTGATTACGTTTTATTATGTAATAAAATATGTGGAAGTGCTCATTACCGAATGAACAGAAAAGTAATTGTTGAATCGGCTGAAGATTATTATAAGTGGTTGAGCACACAACCAAAATTGGTAGCAGAAAATACAGCAACTGCTGAAAGTGATTCGAAAGCATTAGCAACAAAATAATTTCAAACAGAGAAAAAAAATAACACGATAAATAATTATGAGTAATCAGAATTTAAATCAAGATAACCACGGCCATAGCGATGATCATGGGCACCACAAGGAAACATTTATCAGCAAATATGTGTTTTCAATGGATCATAAAATGATTGCCAAACAATTTCTCATCACAGGAATTATTATGGGAACCCTTGGAATGGCAATGTCGATGATCTTTAGATTGCAACTTGCATTTCCTGATATGAAGTTTCCTTTTTTTGAAGGTATCATGGGGCACTGGGGAAAAGACGGAAAACTCGACCCTAATTTTTATCTAGCCTTGATAACCATCCATGGAACGATCATGGTATTTTATGTATTAACAGCAGGATTAAGCGGAACATTCAGTAACCTTTTAATTCCATTGCAAGTTGGAGCACGCGATATGGCTTCACCATTTTTAAATATGTTATCGTATTGGTTCTTCTTTTTATCTTCTTGCGTTTTAGTTTCTTCCCTATTTGTTGACGGTGGACCGGCTTCTGCAGGTTGGACAATTTATCCTCCTCTATCAGCATTGCCAAAAGCAATTCCGGGATCAGGAACAGGAATGACTTTATGGTTAGTTGCCATTATATTATTTATTGCATCTGCACTTTTAGGTGGTGTAAATTATATTACTACTGTTTTGAACATGCGTACTTTGGGTATGAAAATGACAAGACTTCCTTTAACTATTTGGGCATTTCTTGTTACTGCTGTTTTAGGATTATTATCATTCCCTGTTTTATTAGGAGCAGGTTTATTATTAATATTTGATAGAAGTTTCGGAACATCATTTTACCTTGCTGATATTCCTGCTGATATGGCTGGTGGTATTGAAAGAGTTGGTGGTAGCCCGATTTTATTCCAACATTTATTTTGGTTCTTAGGTCACCCCGAAGTATACATTATTTTATTACCGGCATTAGGAATTACATCTGAAGTTATCGCAACTAATTCACGTAAACCAATTTTCGGTTACCGTGCGATGATCGGTTCTATTTTAGCCATTGCCGTATTATCATTCATAGTATGGGGACATCATATGTTCATCACCGGAATGAACCCTTTCCTTGGTTCGGTTTTCGTTTTGGGAACATTAATTATTGCAGTTCCATCGGCAGTAAAAACATTTAATTATATCGCCACTTTATGGAAAGGAAATTTACAATTAACACCGGCAATGCTGTTCGCTATTGGATTGGTTTCATTCTTTATATCTGGTGGTTTAACAGGATTATTTCTTGGTAACGCAGCACTCGATATTAACCTTCATGATACTTATTTTGTAGTTGCCCATTTCCATATTGTAATGGGAAGTGCTGCAATATTTGGTATGATGAGCGGTATCTATCATTGGTTTCCAAAAATGTTCGGCAGAATGATGAACAAGTCGTTAGGCTATGCTCATTTCTGGTTAACATTCATCTCTGCATATTGCGTATTTTTTCCAATGCATTTTATGGGACTTGCAGGTGTGCCACGCAGGTATTATGCAAACACAGCATACGATCAATTCAGCACATTTGTTGACATGAATGTTTTTATCACTATCGCAGCTTTAATCGGTGGTGCTGCACAATTATTATTTCTATTTAACTTTTTCTACAGCATCAGAAAAGGAAAGAAAGCAACACAAAATCCTTGGAATTCAAATACTTTAGAATGGACAGCTCCTGTAAAACATTTGCATGGTAACTGGCCTGGAGATATTCCTCATGTTTATCGTTGGCCATATGATTATAGCAAGCCTGGATCTGAGGTAGATTTCATTCCTCAAAACATTCCTGAAGAAGGACAAACAGATCCTTTGCAAGAAATGGCTTCTCAGCATAATCATTAATAAATTTTAACAAAAAGAAAAGACTTGAATAGTATAGCATATCATAGCGAAGAAGTAATCAAAGTAAATTCACTCAGACTAAAACTGAGCGATTATCAGCAGTTGATGAAAATCAGGCTAACAACGCTTGTAGTATTTTCTGCTGTGATTACTTACTTAACAGCAAATACTGGATTCCCAATAAACTGGTTCAATGTTTTCATACTTGCATTAGGTGGATTTTTGGTGGTTGCATCTTCAAACGGAATCAATCAGATTATCGAAAAAAATTATGATTCGTTAATGCTGCGAACTGCTAACCGACCTGTTGCAACAAATCGCATGAGTGTTACTGAAGCAGGAATTGCAAGCACACTTTTTGGAATTATTGGAGTAGCATTAATCGGTTTATTTTTAAATCCACTTTGCGGAATACTTTCGTTGGCATCATTAGTTGCTTACGCATTTATTTACACTCCGTTAAAACGTATATCACCAATTTCAGTTTTTGTTGGAGCATTTCCTGGAGCCTTCCCTACCCTACTTGGATGGGTTGCATTCTCCGGTCATATTACAAGTGAAGCATTAATTTTATTTGGCGTTCAATTCATCTGGCAATTTCCACACTTCTGGAGTATAGCTTGGATGCTTGATGAAGATTATAAACGTGCAGGTTTTAAAATGTTACCCATGCATGGAAAAGATAAAAATTCGGCATTACAAATTTTATCATTCACGGTGCTAATTATTCCTATTGGATTTCTTCCAACACTCGAAGGATTTACAGGAATTGTATCGGGAAGTATTGCCATTTTAGCCGGATTAGTATTAACATATTTAGCATACAAACTTTACAGAACTTGTGATAATAAAGATGCCAAGCGATTGATGTTCGCATCATTCCTGTATTTGCCATTGGTTCAAATTTCATACTTAATTGATAAAATATAATTGAATGATCACAGCAACAGTTAAAAATAATATGAACGACAATCACGAACCACATGCTATTAATCCAACAAAATTTGTGTTGTGGTTAATTATCGTGGCAAGCATCATGTTGTTCGCAGCATATACCAGCGCTTATCTTGTAAGACGTGGTGAAGGCAATTGGGTGATGTTTGATCTTCCTGCAGTTTTTGCATTCACTACCGGCATTATCGCTTTAAGCAGTATCACCATGCAATGGGCTTTGATATCAGCAAAAAAAGATAATCAGGGAAACTTAAAGATTGCACTTTATTTAACATTGGGATTAGGAATTGCATTCATGGCAGGGCAATGGATAGGCTGGCAACAACTTGTTTCGCAAGGAATTCATTTGGTTGGCAATCCATCCGAATCGTTTGTATATGTTATCTCAGGCTTGCATTTATTTCACATGCTTGGAGGAATTGCATTTTTAATAGCTGTTCTGATAAAAACTTTTCAATTAAAAATAACAGGAAAGAATTTTTTGATCGTGAATTTATGTTCAACATTCTGGCATTTTTTAGGTGCCATGTGGATCTATTTATATTTCTTTCTTTTATTAAACAGATAAAAAAAATTGGCAATAGTCAATTAACAATTGGCAAAAAATAACTCAATAACTCAATAACGAATAACTGATTAACCCATAACAAACAAAAATACAATGTCAGAAACTACAACTTTAACAAATGTAAAAACCGGTAATTGGGGTGGTGGAAAATCTCCATTCAGTATCAGCTATGGTAAACTGATGATGTGGATATTTCTTTTATCCGATGCATTCACATTCTCATCGTTGCTTGTAGCGTATGGTTTTATTCGCCACAGCTATGCAAGTAATTTAGTTACACCATGGCCATCACCTGATCATGTGTTTAATCATTTTCCATTTTTACATGGTGTGCACTTGCCTTTGATGTTTGTGAGTTTAATGACTTTCATTCTGATTTTTAGTTCAGTTACAATGGTATTGGCTGTTGAAGCAGGACATAGAATGGCTAAAAAAGAAGTAGGCATGTATATGTTCCTTACCATTTTAGGTGGTATCGGATTTTTAAGTTGCCAAGCTTGGGAATGGACACAATTTATTACCGGAACTCATGAGGGAAGAATGCTTGCTGATGGATCAATTTTTCATGGAGCAAATCTTCAAATGAATCAATACGGCCCAACTCCTTTTGGTGATCTGTTTTTTATTGTAACAGGATTTCATGGGTTCCACGTATTATCGGGAGTAGTTATTAATATCATCATTTACCTAAATGTATTAGGTGGTACTTACGAAAAACGCGGGCATTATGAAATGGTTGAAAAGGTTGGTCTTTACTGGCATTTCGTGGATCTTGTTTGGGTATTCGTTTTCACTTTCTATTATCTGATATAATTAAAAATTAAAAAGTAAAAAGTAAAAAGTAAAAATTAAAAAGTAAAAGTGAAAATTAAAAAGTAAAAATCATAAAGGAATAAGTAAAAAAAATAAAGCATTTATCATTCAACATTTAACATTTATTAACA
>Ga0194047_10001370_pt1 | contig 14963 bp, 12 predicted proteins | sample JunL225m_MetaG_2_FD_160070 | JGI IMG/M metagenome (GOLD analysis project Ga0194047, IMG submission 160070) | Anoxic zone freshwater microbial communities from boreal shield lake in IISD Experimental Lakes Area, Ontario, Canada - Jun2016-L221-5m | ecosystem: Environmental > Aquatic > Freshwater...
ATGATCCGCAAGACGTGAGCGCTCGCCACGCGCAAGAGTCACGTGACCACCATGGCGCCAACCCTTAAAGCGATCGACTACATAGGTTAGACCAGATGAGCCTTCGGTTAAGTAAGGAGTATCGATCTGTGCAATATTGCCTAGACAAATAATCTTGGTCCCTGGGCCTGCACGGGTTACCAAAGTTTTCATTTGTTTTGGTGTTAAGTTTTGCGCTTCGTCGATGATGACAAACTTACTCACAAAAGTTCTGCCACGCATAAAGTTCATACTCTTTACCTTGATACGTGACCGGATTAGTTCTTGAGTTGCTGCGCGACCCCATTCTCCTGCACTATCATCATTGCGTTGAAGAACCTCAAGATTGTCATCAAATGCACCCATCCAAGGTTGCATTTTTTCTTCCTCGGTTCCTGGTAAGAAACCAATATCTTCGCCAACTGGAACTGTGGCACGGGTGATAATGATTTCGTTATAGCGCTTGCTATCAAGTACTTGCTCTAGGCCGGAAGCCAAGGCCAGTAGGGTTTTTCCAGTGCCAGCCTGACCTAAAAGCGTTACAAAGTCGATATCAGGATTCATGAGCAAATTCATGGCAAAGTTTTGCTCACGGTTACGAGCTGTAACGCTCCAGACATTATTCTTTTGATGAGAAAAATCTCTTAATGTTTGTAAGAGGGCTGTCTTACCATTGATCTCTCGCACCTGTGCGTAGAACGGGGTTGAGCCATCCGGATTTTCTTGATAGACAAATTGATTTACAAGCATGCTTAGAACGGAAGGTCCTGTTACACGGTAAAACATGGTGCCAGATTTTGAGTCAGACCAACTTTCCATGTCTTTGCCATGTTTTGGCCAGAAATCTGCAGGCAAAGTCATCACTCCTGAATACATCAGGTCACGATCTTCTAATACTTGATCATTGAAATAATCTTCAGCTGGTAAACCGAGGGCACGTGCTTTGATGCGCATGTTGATATCTTTTGATACCAACACGACTTCTTGACCATTGCGGGTTTTCTGCAGTTCACTGACTACTGCCAGAATCAGATTGTCACCTTTACCCTCAGGCAGTCCTTCAGGTAATGGCTGTGTGGAAAGTTTGGTTTGGAAGAAGAGACGTCCTGAGACATCATGGTTACCCAGCTTATTGAGTGGGATGCCCTCATCCAAAGTACCGCTTGTCCCTGTAATTAACTGATCGAGCGATCTGCTGACCGTACGGGCATTACGGGCGACCTCGGTCATGCCTTTTTTGTGGTTATCCAGCTCTTCTAGAGTGGTCATTGGCAGATATAAGTCATGTTCAGAGAAACGGAACAGCGAGCTTGGATCATGCATCAGGACATTTGTATCTAGAACGAATAAGCTCGGTGGGCCTGTACGGATTACACGTTTTGGCTTTGCCGGTGCATATTCTTTTCTGTCGTCATCAAAAGTGCTGCGATCACTCTTAATTTTTTCAAGCGCTACTTCAGCCGCAGAAAAGTCTTCTTCAACATCATTGGTCCAATCAGAGGTTTCCATCACTACTGCTTTTGCTGTGGCAGGACGTTTCTTTAAATCAGGGGTGTCCTTGCGATTCAGTTTTACTTGATCAGCAATTTGAGTTGGGATGGGTGGCAATGGCATGCAGACTCTCCTAAAAGAAAAAACCGCCAGGCGAAGTGCTTTGGCGGTTTATTACGAAATGAATTGCAGCGATGTCAAAAAAATGGAGGGGGTTGCTCTCCATACCTGTTCTGAAATACTCAGGCTTCTGATTCAAACGGATTGTCAGACTTTCCCGTCGCTTACGGTGCATATGGATTTACTTTACCCCATTTTTTGGGGTTTGCAAGCACCCAAGGGCATATTTTTTGTAAAAATTATTGAATAGCTTGGGCTGCTTGTAATACCTCTGTCACATGACCTGGAACCTTGATACCGCGCCACTCTTTTACGAGCTTGCCAGAGGAGTCGAACAGGAAGGTGCTGCGCTCAACCCCGCGGACCTGCTTGCCGTACATATTTTTCATCTTCATCACGCCAAAGAGTTGGCAGAGTGTTTCTTCTGTATCAGCAACTAACTCGAAGGGAAGTTGTAATTTGCTACGAAAGTTATCGTGTGATTTGAGGCTATCACGGGACACCCCTACTACCAGGGTATTGGCTTTTGAAAAGGCATCAATATTGTCCCTAAATTCACCGGACTCAGCTGTGCAGCCAGGCGTCATGTCTTTGGGGTAAAAGTATATGACGAGCTTTTTACCTTGCGCAGAAGCTGGAGTGAAAGTCAGTCCAGATGTAGCAGGGACGGCGCAATGGGGGATGGGTTTACCGATGGCTACTGACATAAATGATCCTTTATTAGTTAGTTTGTCTCTAGGCTTTAATTATTCTGAATAATGAGTTCACCGCTACGATGGGGTATTTCCCCCCAGGTCAGCGGTAGTACTGCTATTTTATCTAGTTGTTTGGTGGCCTCCCAAGATTGGTGAAGTGCGCCCATGGTCACCAAATCATGGCCTTGGTTTAGCCAACCAATAAGGAGTTTTTCAAAGGCAGGCAATAGCTTTTGACCTTCAAGTTCGGCATGGAGGGTAAACACTTGATCATTTGGATTGCTTTGCGTTATTGCCAGTAGCTTATCTACGGCCCCAAATTCATCCGCATAATCCACCCCAATGAGCTCATCTAAGGTAGGAAGCGTAGTGGGATATTGAACATGTTTAGACTTACCAGAGGATAAGGCTAGGCGATAAGGTATCAAGTTTGCTTGAGCTCTGCCGTCTGAAGAGTATTGAATACCCCATTGATCTAATTGCTCAAAGGCTGCTTCATTCATTTGCCATCCTGCAGCACCATAGGTTTTAGGGGCATGACCAAAGATTTCTGAAAAGCGATCCCAACTTTTTTGCATCATCGCTTTAGTCCACTTAGTATCTTTATTGCGGACTTCATCATGCCAAGCGACGTGATCCCACGCATGAATACCAGCCTCGTGACCAGCCTGATCAATTGCCTGCATTTCGGCAGCCGCTTGTTTTCCAATATCAGGCCCAGGCAGTAAAACACCATATAGCAATGTCTTGATACCGTAGTGTTCCACTACAGAGGTGCGACTGACTTTTTGTAGAAAGCCTGGGCGAAAGACCCGCTTTAAGGCCCACCCGGTATGATCAGGCCCCAAGCTAAATAAGAAGGTGGCCCTTAAGCCAAATCGCTCTAGAGTACGCGCTAAATTTGGAGCCCCTTCTTGGGTTCCGCGTAAGGTATCAATATCAACCTTTAGTGCAATTTTGGCCATGAACTACCGAGTTATTCCGTATCAGCTAAGTGACGCGCTTTTTCCACATCCTGACGATAGGCTTCAAAAATATTCTTGAGCGCATCGGTCATGGTGGTACTTGGTTTCCAACCTAGTTCACTCATCGTGTTGTCAATTGCAGGTACGCGGTTTTGGACATCCTGATAGCCTTCACCATAGTAGGCGCCCGAAGTGGTTTCTAAAATCGTGACTTCATTAGCAGTCTTGGCGTATTCAGGAATACTACGAGCAATCTCGAGCATTTGATTAGCGAGATCGCGTACCGAATGATTATTCTTTGGGTTGCCAATGTTATAAATCTTGCCATCAGCAATACCATCTTGGTTATCAATGATGCGCATTAATGCATCAATGCCATCATCAACATAAGTGAATGCGCGCTTTTGTGCGCCACCGTCAACTAGGTTGATTGGTTCGCCGCGAGCGATGTGACCTAAGAACTGCGTTACTACTCGTGACGAGCCTTCTTTCGGGGTATAGATGCTGTCAAGGCCAGGACCAATCCAATTGAATGGGCGAAAAAGGGTAAAGCGCAAGCCTTCCATGCCATAACCCCAAATCACGCGATCCATTAACTGTTTGGAGCAGGCGTAAATCCAGCGCGGTTTATTGATTGGGCCATAAACCATATTGGATGTCGATGGGTCGAATGCACTGTCTTCGCACATACCATACACCTCAGAGGTGGATGGGAAAACCAAATGTTTTTTGTATTTCACTGCAGAGCGAACGATCGGAAGATTGGCTTCAAAATCCAGCTCGAATACTTTGAGAGGTTGCTGTACATAAGTAGCTGGTGTCGCAATAGCCACTAAAGGCAAGATCACATCACATTTGCGGATGTGATACTCCACCCACTCTTTATTAATAGTGATATCGCCCTCAAAGAAATGCATGCGAGGATGATTTATGAGATCGCCCAGGCGGTCATGCTGCATATCCATGCCATAGACATCCCAGTCAGTGGTCTCCAGAATGCGTTTTGAGAGGTGGTGGCCAATGAAGCCATTAACCCCAAGAATGAGTACTTTTTTCATCTTTACTGCCTCGTTTTAATCTAATGTGTCTTTGCTGGGAACCATTCCAGGATTTCCAGGGCCTGGTGGTCACCACAAATTCCGAATATCCGATTATCAACCACTTGGATGCCACAAGTCCCAAGATCAAGCTCTGCCGGAAAAGGCCCTTGTAGGCTTGAGCGGGCCACAATCATGTTTTGGCCTTGCCAGTCGGTAAAAGCACCTGGATAGGGAGGCGCCACGGCTCTCACGAGGTTATGGATCTGTTGGGCACTTTGATCCCAATGAATTAGTCCATCTGATGGCTTGCGACCACCAAAATAACTGCCTTGAGATAAGTCGTTTGGCTGATGAGGAACTTTCCCCAGAATAAGATCAGGCAATACGAGATTAATTACGCTAACCGCTGCTTGGCTAACTTTGGCAAAGACATCAGTAGCTGTTTCATCTGGACCAATACTGACTTCTGCCTGAGCAACAATGTCTCCTGCATCTGGTTTGACTTCCATCACATGCAAAGTAGCGCCAGTTTTAGATTCACCATGGAGAATAGCCCAGTTCACAGGCGCACGTCCCCGATATTTCGGTAAGAGTGAACCATGCATATTCAATGCTGCAATCTTTGCGCACGCCAAAATCTGCGCAGGAATCATATTGCGATAGTAGAAGGAAAAAATATAGTCAGGTGCTAGCGCTTGAAGTTGAGGAATTAGATCAGGCAGTTCCGTGGCGTTCGGCATCACATAGGGGATTTGTTGTTCGGAACAGAGTTTGCTAACACTAGCAAACCATACATTTTCATTGGGGTCATCTTGGTGTGTCACCACTAAATCAATCTGGATGCCTGCTGATAAAAGCGCCTTCACACAATGAACACCCACATCATGATAGGCAAAGACGACGGCGTGCAATTATTTTTTCTCTAAAACAGTTTGCACGACATATCTTGGGCGTTGTCTGACTTGTTGGTAGATGCGGCCAATATATTCTCCGAGTAATCCTAAGCCAAAGAGCATGACCCCAATTAAGAAGAAGGTAAGTGCAAACAAGGTAAAGACACCTTCAACCTCTGCACCCAAAAGAAAGCGGCGAAAAAGTAAATAGGCAAATAAACTGCCTGCAGCAAGGGCAAGCAACATTCCCAAAATTGAGAAGATTTGTAAGGGCACTACTGAGAAGCCAGTGACTAAATCAAAGTTTAGGCGAATCAGTTGATAAAGCGTGTATTTAGATTCTCCAGCAAAACGCTCTTCATGTTTAACAGTGATTTCAGTAGGGTTCGCAGCGAATGTATAAGCTAGGGCTGGAATAAAAGTATTGCTTTCATCACATTGGCGTACTAAGTCAATAATGCGGCGGCTATAGCCACGCAACATACAACCTTGGTCAGTCATCTTGATGCGGGTAATACTTTCGCGTAGACGATTCATGGCGCGTGAAGCAAGCTTTCTAAAGAAGCTGTCTTGACGATGGGCACGAATGGTGCCGACATAATCATGGCCCTTCATAAGTTGCTCGGTGAGCGCATCAATTTCTTCGGGTGGATTTTGAAGGTCTGCATCCAAAGTAATGATGTATTGACCTTTGGCATATTCAAAGCCGGCCATGATGGCCATGTGTTGCCCAAAGTTACTATGAAATAAAACTGCGCGTGTGACATCAGGCCTGAGCTCTACTTGTTTGGCTAAGATGCCGGCAGAGCGATCTTTACTACCATCATTGATAAAGACAATTTCGTAGGCAATATTTCGTTTGGCAGCAACAATATCTAATGCGGGATAAAGGCGATCGAATAAAGCTTGGAGGCCATCTTCCTCGTTATAAACAGGAATTACGATACTGAGTGTTGGCTGGGCGGCTAAATTTGCAGTCATGCCTTAATTTTGCCTGATCTTGCGGGTGAGCCCCAAGTTCCTTAGTTTTTGCGATGTTTTTTCAGAATTCCTACTAAACCCTTTGCAATGCGACCAATATCCTCATTCGCCATGGCTGGAAATAAGGGTAAGGTCAGAATCGAATGTCCAATTCGGTTTGCGATGGGGGTATCTTCGGCTTGATAGCCTAGATTCTTGTAAAGGGTAAAGCCGGTAATGATAGGGTAATGCACGCCAGTGCCAATCCCGAGCGCTTTGAGTTCGGCCATCACCTGGGCGCGGTCTACTGTTAATTGCTCAAGTGGTAGGAGTACCTGAAACATGTGCCAATTCGTTTCAGTAAAGTTTTCTACGGGCAATTCCAGATCTAAATCTTCCAAGCCAGCAGCTTGAAGTTCACTACGAAGGACATCAAAGTATTGGCTTGCGAGTTCAGCACGTCGGGATTGATAAGCGGGTAATTGTTTTAGTTGCTCTAGACCAATCACTGCATTGACGTCAGTAAGGTTATCTTTACCGCCTAATACATCAACGTCCATACTATCCATGCCATGGCGGGTAAGTCCTTGCAAGCGGAATTTTTCTGCCAGCTTTGCTTCATCAAGATTGTTCAGTACAAGACAGCCACCCTCAACAGTGGTCAGATTTTTATTAGCCTGGAAACTAAAGCTCACAAGATCACCAAAGCTCCCAATCTTCTTACCGCTCCAAAGAGATCCAAAGGCTTGCGCTGCGTCTTCAATCACGCGCAGATGGTGTTGCTCAGCTAAGGCATAGAGCTTATCCATATCCACGGGTAGTCCTGCTAAATAAACAGGCATAATGGCGCGGGTTTTAGGGGTGATTGCTAAAGCCACTTTTTGGAGATCAATATTTCGAGTGAGGGGATCAATATCTACAAAGACCGGTTTTGCGCCAACACTCAGAATGACGTTAGAGGTTGCAACCCATGAAATTGGAGTGGTAATGACTTCATCACCTTCACCAATGCCAGTAACTTGCAATGCAATCTTCATCGTTGCAGTGCCATTTGCAAAGCAGCGTACAGGACGCCCGCCAAAATAATCAGAAAGTGTGGCCTCAAACTCAGCTAGCTTAGGGCCCGAGGTAACCCATCCAGAGCGGAGCACCTCTGCAACAGCATCAATCGTTTCTTGATTGAAGCTGGGGCGCGTAAAAGGAATAAATGCAGGTTGTGATGCTGACATGATGAGCCTTTATTGTTGCGGAGAGCTAGCGTTATCGGGATGTTTCACAATCACCCTTCGAGAATCTCGATCCACTTCTTGCATTGGAAAGTTGATCTTTTGTAAGGCGCTGTATTGCTCAGGAACCATTAATGCATAGGAGGCTTGATCTTCTTTCCAGCGCTCTATAAACGCATCTAGCGTTGGCATCCAAAGCTCTGGCTCTTGATTGACCCCAAACTCCAATTCATCTGGGGATTCCACCATGATCATCGTTCGGCCAAGGTAAAAGGGTAAGGTATGATCTAGCATGCGAACGGAATAGATGTTCACGTTGGCAGGGATTAGTGGTTTGACACGCTGTGCAAGGTCTATGCCAGATACAGCTCGACCAAGCGTTTCATGGCCGGTGCCTGCAATGATGGTGCAAAGGAAAAGGCCAATAGCAAAACTGACTATGCTGCGAAGACCATCGCGTTTGCTTTGCCAAGCTGCTAGCAAACTAAAGCCAATGAGAATGATGAGTGCAACGATGACCCAATTGATGTATTGCGCATAGGCTTCAATTTCATCGGGTCTTGCTTGAGTGTTGATTGCAGAGATAAAGAAAAATCCAACACAGCCCAATATTGCAAAGCCCAAGGTTTGAATTTTCCATGGAAGATGAAGTGAGTTGTCGTTACCTAGCAAGCGATCTAAGCGAGCTCCGATCAACATAGCTAGCGCAGGGAAGATGGGAATAATATAGCCAGGCAACTTAGAGCGCGACATACTAAAAAAAGCAAAGATCACTACAGCCCAGCATACCAAGAGCCAGCCACTCGAAAACTCACGCCTACGTTCCGTCCAAGCTTGTGCAATAGCACCAGGGATTTGAAAGACCCAAGGCAGTATGCCAATCAGTAGCAATGGCACAAAGTAATAAATTGGACCTGTTCTGCTATGAGAATCGTCAGTAAAACGTTGAAGATGTTCATGAATAAAAAAGAATTCTAAAAACTCTGGGTTTCGCTGAGCAATCAATACAAACCAAGGAGTGGTAATAATGAGGAAAATAATCGTGCCACTAATTAAATGTAGACGCGACCATATTTTCCAATCCCAAGCGCTGATGGAATAAGCAATGAAGACCATTGCTGGAATGGCAGCACCAATAAGACCTTTGGAAAGGGTTGCTAAAGCCATCATGCTCCAGCAAACCCACATCCAATATCGACCAGTGGATTTAGTATTGGCAGTTTGCGCTAACAATAGACTGCATAGGGCACTCATTAAAAATGCAGAGAGCGCCATATCAAGTGAGTTGAAGTGACCACTGATAATCCACATGGGGCTAGATGCAAGAACTAAGGCACCAAGCCATCCGGCTCTTGCGCTATAAATTTTTGCTCCAGTAAAGCCAATGACTAAGATGGTCATAAAGCCAGTCAGTCCAGTCCACAGGCGCGCTTGCCATTCACCTAAACCAAATGCTTGAAATGCAACTGCGGTAGCCCAAATTTGGAGCGGTGGTTTTTCAAAGTATTTATAGCCGTTATAGCGTGGCGTAATCCAATCACCTGTAACTATCATCTCTCGCGCCATTTCAGCATAGCGTCCCTCATCTGATGGAATGAGATGACGGTAGTTGAGCGTGCCAAACCAGATCAGGCCATAAACGAGTGTGAGTAGCAGAATTTTTCCGGGATGCAGTGCCGAAGATTGGCGAATTTGCCCAAGGTTCATTGGGCAGGCTCCACAATCAAGGCCAAAACGACTTGACGTCCTTCCCCCACTAAAATGTTATAGGTGCGACAAGCAGCTTGCGAATTCATCACTTCAAAGCCAATCTTGGCAGAAATGAGCGGTTTTAAGAGTTCCGGGCTGGGAAAGCGTTGACGGGTACCCGTACCAATCAGGATCAATTCAGGTTTTAGATCCACCATTTGAGCAAAGTGGGTGGCAGCTAGGCCTTCAAAAGACTCAACTGGCCATTCTGCGATGGCGCCATTAGAACTCAGGAGCACTGGATGGCTATAGGGAGTTTGATTGATCTCTACATAGCCAGGGCCATAGCCCGTGATCGTATTGGCTCCAGAATGGGGGTCAGATTGAAGCTTCAAGTGGACTCTCTGTCATAATTATGTGGATTATAGCTAGCTGTTTTTTCTCAGATTTCAAGAACTTACCCTTTAATTTATTGTGAAACCCATCCTAAAGTCTCAAAAACTCGATAACGTCTGTTACGACATTCGTGGGCCGGTGCTCGAGCTCGCTCAGCGCATGGAGGAAGAGGGTCACAAAATCATCAAATTAAACATTGGAAATGTAGGGGTTTTTGGTTTTGACCCCCCTGAAGAGATCCAATTAGACATGATTCGAAATTTGAGCAACGCATCTGCTTATTCGGACTCTAAAGGTATTTTTGCCGCACGTAAGGCCATCATGCAGTATTGCCAAGAAAAAGGCATTCAAGGCGTGGCATTAGACGATGTGTATACCGGTAATGGTGTGTCTGAACTCATTGTGCTTTCCATGAATGCTTTGCTCAATGATGGCGATGAAGTACTGGTGCCCGCACCAGACTACCCACTTTGGACAGCAGCAGTCAGTTTATCTGGCGGTACTCCGGTTCATTATCTTTGTGATGAATCTAAAGAGTGGGCTCCCGACTTAACTGATCTGCGTAAAAAAATTACGCCGCGCACCAAAGCGATAGTAGTCATTAATCCCAATAATCCTACTGGTGCTATTTATTCAAAAGAAGTGTTGCTTGAGCTCACGCAAATTGCTCGTGAATATGGACTCATTTTGTTTGCAGACGAAATCTACGACAAGATGTTGTATGACGCAGAGAAACACATTTCATTAGCATCCTTATCAACTGATGTTGTTGTCATTACCTTTAATGGCCTGTCTAAGAATTACCGCTCATGCGGCTACCGTGCAGGCTGGATGGTAGTCTCAGGTGATAAAGAAATGGTACGCGACTATATTGAAGGTTTGAATATGCTGGCCTCGATGCGCCTGTGTGCAAATGTTCCAGGGCAGTATGCAATTCAAACGGCATTAGGTGGCTATCAAAGCATTAACGATCTAGTTAGTGAAGGTGGTCGTTTGGCAAGGCAGCGTGATCTTGCTTGGAAACTGATTACAGAAATTCCTGGTGTTACTTGTGTGAAACCAAAATCTGCCTTGTATCTATTTCCTAAATTAGATCCAGAGATATATCCCATTGTGGATGATCAGCAGTTTGTGGCCGATCTTTTGAAAGAAGAGAAAGTCCTGTTGGTCCAGGGTTCCGGCTTTAACTGGGGTAAGTCCGATCACTTTCGCATGGTGTTCTTACCTCATGAAGATGTTCTCAAAGAGGCAATTAACCGCCTCGCACGTTTTTTAGAACGCTATCGTAATAAACATGGCCGCAAGGTTTCCTCAACTGCAGTAAAGGCATCATGAAACCAATTCAAGTAGGTCTATTAGGTATTGGTACCGTTGGGGGTGGCGTATTCACTGTGCTTGAGCGTAACCAAGATGAAATTCAACGTCGTGCAGGTCGTGGTATACGCATCAATACTGTTGCCGATCTCAATGTAGAGCGTGCCAAAGAGCTTGTTCAAGGTCGCGCACAAGTGGTGAGCGATGCTCGTGCTGTGATTAATAACCCTGAGATTGATATTGTCGTTGAACTCATTGGTGGATACGGTATTGCTAAGGACTTAGTTTTAGAGGCGATTGCTGCAGGCAAGCATGTTGTTACTGCGAATAAGGCTTTGATCGCAGTTCACGGCAATGAGATTTTTAAGGCGGCCCATGCCAAGGGTGTAATGGTTGCATTCGAGGCTGCTGTTGCTGGCGGTATACCAATTATTAAAGCCTTACGTGAAGGCTTAACGGCAAATCGTATCGAATGGATTGCCGGCATTATTAACGGCACCACCAATTTCATTCTGTCAGAAATGCGTGATAAAGGTTTGGACTTTGAAACTGTTCTGAAAGAAGCGCAACGCTTAGGTTATGCAGAAGCCGATCCAACGTTTGATATTGAGGGTGTTGACGCAGCCCACAAGGCAACCATTATGAGTGCTATTGCCTTTGGTATTCCAATGCAATTTGAAAAAGCGCACATTGAAGGCATTACCAAGTTAGCTGCAATTGATATCCGTTATGCGGAACAGTTGGGTTACCGTATTAAGTTGCTCGGTATCGCTAAGAAGACAGCTACCGGTGTTGAGTTGCGTGTCCATCCAACCCTAATACCAACCAAGCGCTTGATCGCTAACGTTGAAGGCGCCATGAATGCAGTTCAGGTTTTCGGCGATGCAGTAGGGACAACCTTGTACTACGGTAAAGGTGCAGGCTCTGAGCCAACTGCATCTGCAGTCATTGCGGATTTGGTTGATATCACACGACTTTTAAGTGCCGATGCTGAGCATCGTGTGCCCTATTTGGCTTTCCAACCGGATGCGGTTCATGACACACCAGTCTTGCCGATTGGAGAAATTACGACCAGCTACTACTTGCGTTTGCGTGTAGCTGATCAAGCTGGCGTATTGGCTGATATCACCAAGATTTTGGCTGCTCATGGAGTTTCGATCGATGCACTCCTACAAAAAGAGGCAGATGAGGGTGAAAGTCAGACGGATTTGGTTGTTCTAACTCATGAGACTAAAGAAAAGAGCATGCTTGCAGCGATTAAAGAGATTCAGAATCTCAAAACCGTCGCCGGTGAAGTCGTGAAGATCCGCTTAGAAAATTTGTCTTAATTTAAATACATGCGTTATCAATCGACACGTGGCAATAGTCCGCAACAATCTTTCTTGGAAATTCTGTTGGGCGGTTTGGCCCCAGATGGCGGATTATATTTACCTGCACAATACCCCAAGGTTACTGCCGCTCAACTAGATTCATGGCGTGGCTTGTCATATGCTGATCTCGCATATGAAGTCTTGAGTTTGTACTGTGACGATATTCCGGAGCATGATTTGCGCGCCCTATTGCGTAAAACCTATACTGAGCAGGTGTATTGCAACGGGCGCCCCCAAGATGATGCTAAAGACATCACCCCTTTGCATTGGTTGGGGGAAGAGCAGGGCACACGTATTGGCCTTCTTAGTCTTTCAAATGGCCCAACCTTAGCATTTAAAGATATGGCGATGCAGTTATTAGGCAATCTTTTTGAATATGCTCTAAAGAAAAACGGTCAACACCTGAATATTTTGGGTGCTACATCAGGAGATACGGGAAGCGCGGCAGAGTACGCCATGCGTGGCAAGGAGGGTGTCAAAGTATTTATGTTGTCTCCACGAGGCAAGATGAGTTCATTTCAATCTGCTCAGATGTATTCCTTGCAAGATCCAAATATTTTTAACTTAGCAGTAGCTGGGGTTTTTGATGATTGCCAAGATATTGTCAAGGCGGTGAGCAATGACCATACCTTCAAAGCCAAGAATCAAATTGGAACAGTGAATTCCATTAATTGGGGCCGTGTTGTCGCTCAAGTGGTGTACTACTTCAAAGGTTATTTACTAGCCACCAAGTCTAGTACTGAGAAAGTTTCATTTACGGTCCCATCAGGTAATTTTGGTAACGTCTGTGCTGGCCATATCGCTCGTATGATGGGCTTGCCTATCGAGCATTTGATTGTGGCAACCAATGAAAATGATGTGTTAGATGAATTCTTTCGCACGGGTGTTTATCGTGCGCGTAAGTCTGCCGAGACACTACATACCTCAAGTCCATCAATGGATATTTCTAAGGCCAGTAACTTTGAACGTTTTGTTTATGACTTTATGGGTCAAGACGGTATTGCGACGGCTGCTATGTTTAAGAAAGTGGATGAGACTGGCGGTTTTGACATCTCACAAGATGCGGTATTCAAAGAGTTGGGTAAATACGGCTTCCAATCTGGTCGAAGCACCCATGCCAATCGATTGGAAACTATTCGTAATATTGAAAAACAATATGGCGTGATGATTGATACGCATACTGCTGATGGCGTTAAAGTTGCCCGTGATTACTTGCAAGCTGGTATTCCGATGTTGGTTCTTGAGACTGCGTTACCCATTAAGTTTGAAGAAACGATTCTAGAAGCTTTGGGGCGTCCAGCCGAATGCCCACCTGCTTTTAAAGATATTAAATCTAAGCCACAGCGCGTAGAAAACATAGATGCTGATGTTAATCAAGTAAAAGCATTTATTACAATGCATCTCAGTTAATCATTTAAAAGTACTGACTCATATTCTGATGACAAAGCCACCGATGTTGACTGCAGAGCAGGCTTTAGACCATCTGCTCTCACATGCTAAAGCTGTTGAACAGAGTGAGGATGTTCCAATGCAAGCAGCACTGGGCCGCGTGCTTGCCAAAAGCGTCAATAGTCATGTCGATGTGCCTCCCTTAGATAACACCTCAATGGATGGTTACGCAGTGCGCTGTGCTGATACCGCTACTCCCGGACAAACCTTGAAAATTGCTCAACGCATTCCAGCAGGTTCTATGGGGATGCAATTAGAGCCTGGTACGGTTGCCAGAATTTTTACGGGAGCTCCCATTCCACCCGGCGCTGATGCGGTTGTGATGCAAGAAGATTGTTCGATTCCCGAGGGCTCAAGCGGCTTAGTTCAAGTCAACATTGTTCCAATGCAGGGACAGTGGATTCGTCGCAGAGGCGAGGATTTAACTGCAGGTCAAACTGCCTTGACTGCGGGAACATTTTTACGTCCACAAGAGCTCGGCGTAGCTGCCTCTGGAGGTCTCACGCATTTAAATGTCAAGCGTCGCGTTAAGGTTGCTGCGTTTTTTACTGGCGATGAATTAGCCTTACCTGGTGAGCCCCTAAAACCCGGTGGGATCTATAACTCCAATCGCGATACTTTATTAGCATGCCTTAAGTCTCTCGGTTGTGATGCTACTGATCTTGGTATTGTTCCTGATAGTTTGGATGCAACTAAAAAAGCCTTGCGTCTAGCGAGTAAAGATCATGATCTCATCATTACTTCAGGTGGCGTATCCGTTGGCGAGGAAGATCACATCAAACCCGCTGTAACAGCCGAAGGTAGATTGGATCTTTGGCAAATTGCCATTAAGCCCGGCAAGCCGCTTGCATTTGGGGCGGTACGTAGAGCTGAGAATCCCCAGGATGGTGAAGCTTGGTTTATTGGTCTTCCAGGAAATCCAGTTTCCAGTTTTGTTACATTCCTATTGTTCGTGCGCCCTTTTATCTTGAAGTTACAGGGACGCCATGTAACACCTATGCAATCTTATCCAATGCGTGCTGATTTTGATTGGCTCAAAGCCGATCGCCGCAATGAATTCTTGCGTGTGAAGGTGAATGATCAAGGTGGCCTAGATTTATTTCCGAACCAGAGCTCTGGCGTTCTTACCAGTGCCTCTTGGGGTGATGGCCTTGTAGATTGCCCTGCGGGTCAGCCTATCAAGGCTGGTGATGTGGTGAAATACATTCCGTTTAATGCGCTTTTGGCCTAATCGGTTTAGGATTGCCCTATGAAGCTCGAATTAAAATTTTTCGCTTCCTTACGCGAAGCTCTCAAGGTATCCGAGGAGGCTCTCTCCGTGCCAGACTCCGTGAAAA
>Ga0194047_10001371_pt1 | contig 14960 bp, 13 predicted proteins | sample JunL225m_MetaG_2_FD_160070 | JGI IMG/M metagenome (GOLD analysis project Ga0194047, IMG submission 160070) | Anoxic zone freshwater microbial communities from boreal shield lake in IISD Experimental Lakes Area, Ontario, Canada - Jun2016-L221-5m | ecosystem: Environmental > Aquatic > Freshwater...
GCAATACATTTAGTCCGGCGATCTTGCCGGCATCCTTGGTCGCTTGACGCTGTGAATCGTCGAAATAGGCTGGCACGGTGATGACCGCATCGGTAACGGTGGTACCCAGGTAATCCTCGGCTGTTTTTTTCATTTTTTGCAGGATCATTGCAGATATTTCAGGGGCCGAATAGCGCTTACCGCGCACCTCGACCCAGGCATCACCGTTATCAGCCTTGAAAATTTTGAAAGGAGAAATGGCGATGTCTTTTTTTACCGCTTCGGTATCGAACTTTCGTCCTATCAGGCGTTTGATTGAATAAAGAGTGTTTTCCGGGTTGGTGACCGCCTGGCGTTTTGCCTGTTGTCCCACCAGACGTTCGCCGCTGTCCGAAATTGCAACCATCGAAGGCGTGGTGCGGCTTCCCTCGGAGTTGGCGATAACGATCGGTTCACCACCCTCCATGATTGAGACGCAGGAGTTGGTTGTTCCGAGATCTATTCCGATTACATTACTCATGGTGTGTAGTTCTCCTTTTCCGTTATTTGTTGGGCGAGAAGCATGCCGGCGTTTAGACCGGGGAGTACCGCTGCACCGTTTTTACCATCTTATGCGCCAGTGTGAATTATTACAGTGGCGAGCTGCAGGACTTCAGTTTTCCATTTTCGAATAGAGAAATAGATTTTAACTGCTCACAGTGTTTGCCTTCAATCTGAATTGTCTTGGAAAGAATGCAGGTATTTAATACCCCTGTTCCATAAAAGCTGACTTGGCCGTACTGATTGCACGTAATCGAATTGTAATTGAAATATTCACTAATGACGCAGCTATTGAGCATTCCGGTTTCGTATAAGTTGATTTGTTCATACTGTTTACAGTTAACGCCGTTGATAACTAAATTATCTTTGAGTGCGCATGTTTTTAATTTGCCGTTAGGATGAAAGGTGTTTTGAGAACCCGGATTGCACATTGATTGATCTACGGCCAGACATGTTCCACCATTGGTTATGAATACGATGCTCAGTATGATAACGGTGTATTTCATATCATCTCCTTTCGTTGATATCGAATCGACTTGCTTGCCGGTTCTTTGGCGGCGTCCAACCGGAACAGTCGTAGCGTGAGAAAAAAACAGGCTACCAGTCCACCGGCTCCGGCTCGTTTTTTACCAGCAGGATCGAACAGGGCATCGTGCGGATTATGGCATCGTTCTCTCCACCAAAGAGGGCATGTTCAATGCGCCCCTCCTCATGGGCAAACATGATTATCAGATCTATCTTCTCTTCATTGACCACTTTCACTACTTCATCAACCTGATCAGAATCACTGATCATTTCATGTATTGGAAATCCGCAACTTGTCTCTTTTTTGATGGCTCTATCCAATTGTTCTTTCGCTGTCTGTTGATTGTACATGTAATTAGTGAACTCCTCGGGAAACAGTCCCGGCGCGTTTAACGCCGTCATATCAACCGGGTTGATGACAAGATGCAGAACGTGTAGTTTCGCATCGAACATGCGGGCGAGTGAAACGCCTGCCTGGACCGCTTTCAGGCCGTACGGGTTCATCCTGCTGATAACAAGAATTTGTCTGATCTTTTCCATGAAGTTCTCCCTGTACCAAAATCACTTCTCATTCTGAAGCTATTAGAGCAACTTACGCGCCAGAGAATAATTTTTATGCGGAGAGTTCAAGGGTTTGATTATAAAGAGGTAAATGGAATGAATTGGTCCGGAGTGAAGGTAAACCGTCATCAGAATCCGTCAGGTTTAACATTACCGCCATATATGAAGGATAATGGTGAGACATTTGAGTTGTCACTCGGCATTGAAATAACATTGTATAATCAGATAGTTGCACTTTTATTTCCCGAAAGTTTTATTTGGCGCGATAGTTGCCTAATAGGTTCAGATGAAAAGATGGCATTTCAAAGGAGCAATACGATGACTAAGCATATCGAAGTAAAATGGTTGGCAGAGCCTGAGGAAAAAAATTTTCATGCGGCAGGATCTTACCTTGATTTAATCTGTGGGAAAAAAAAGATAAGCGCAATGGCAAAGTTGTCATCGCAGATGGGTATCACCGTATGTGCGCAGTCTATTCGTTCTGCGAGGATGAATTGATCCCCTGTAAATTTGTCTGAATCGGGGCACGCTGCAGATTATTCTTGTGTAGCTCGAATTGAGATATAGCATCACGTCGGAGGGAAAAAGGGTGTAAATCTTACTCGTCGAATACGCCGCCGGTCCATGCTTTCGACAGTAAACTTTCCTTCATCGTACTCAATTGATTCCCCGGATTGCATCAATTGGCCGCCCTGGGCAAGCATGAATCCAGCGACCGTATTATAGTGAGCATCCTCCGGCAGGTGCAGGTTCAAGCGTTCATTTATATATCGAACCGACAGCATTCCGTCCAGCACGTAGCTTCCGTTGTCCTCCAATATCTGTGCCAGGGACTCCTCGTCGAATTCATCGACAATCTCGCCGACGATCTCTTCCAGCAGATCTTCCAGAGTGACAATCCCTTCGATACCGCCATATTCGTCCACCACAACGGCCAGATGGATACGGGATGACTGCATCTGTCTGAGTGCGGTGCTGAGCTGAGCTGCCGCTGGAATGAATCTGGGCGAATGCACAAGCTTAGCCAAATCGAAATCATCAGTATGCGGATGTTCGAGATACGGCTCCAAGTCTCTGCGGTAGAAAATTCCGACGATATTGTCTAGTTGGTTACGGTAGACAGGCATGCGGGAATATCCCAACGTGCGGAACACCTTCCTGGTCTCTTTGAACGTCGCGGTCACCGGCAATGCCTCGACGGCACTGCGTGGCACCATTACTTCTCTGACCTCGGTATCCGAAAACTCGAACACTCCAATCAGAAGTTTTTGTTCGTCCGCTTCGATAGAGCCGTTTTTCCGGGATATATCAATCAGATTACGCAGCTCGTTCGATGTGTAGACGGATGTGTAATCGAAGGAAGGTTGGAGTCCAAATAGCCGTACAGTGCGGGTTCCAGCCCAGTCCAGCAGCCAGATCGGCCAGCGGAATAGTTTGTGGAATAAGCGCATTGGCCAGGCTATTGCCAGTGCAATCCTTTCAGTACGTTCAAGGGCAAGCGTTTTTGGTGCCAGTTCTCCAAGTACGATATGCAGAAACGTAATTGTGCTAAATGCAAGGGCAAAAGAAATTGTATGCCGCACGGCATCGGATACATGTCCATTGAGTGGTGCTTCCAGCAGGCTTGCAAAGGCAGGTTCGCCGATCCATCCCAAGGCGAGCGAGGCCATGGTGATGCCGAGTTGCGTTGCTGAGATATAGGCGTTCAGATTGTCAATCAATTCAAGAAGTAATATGGCGCGACGATCACCATCCTCCGCAAGAACTTCAATACGCGAACGGCGAATCGCCACCAGCGCAAACTCGGAGGCTACGAAAAACCCATTGACCACTACGAGCAACAGAACAACGCCTATGTAGGCAATGTTCAGAAACATATCTTTAATTCACCCCAGCTGCACTAATCTTGGAACGATAATGGAACACGGAGCGCCTCATTTGCTTCTATCAGATTTCTTTCCTGCAAATTCGAGCGCTATATTCAACGCATCCATGAACTCATTGACTTTGATCGGTTTGGTTAAATACGCGAAGAATCCTTCCTTCAGGCCCCTCTCGATGTCGAGAGGCATTGCATTTGCGCTTAAGGCAATGACTGGGATGTGGGCTGTAACTCGGTTTGCGCGTAGGATTTTCATTGCTTCAAAGCCACTGATTCCGGGTAGATTGATGTCCATAAGGATAACATCCGGCTGGTCTGAGCGGGCAATATCGATACCGCTATTCCCGTTCAAAGCGGTTAACAGGAGAATATCAGAGTGCCGCGCTATGATTTGCTCAACCAGTTTCAGATTCGCCGGGTTGTCTTCCACATAGAGCAGGGTGTGTCGCTGCGCATCACGATGCACATGCGGCAGGACCAATTCCGCTGAATCGTTTTCTTCTATGGAAAGTCGTGGCTCATCGACCGAGATGAGTTCAAACCAGAATACGCTTCCCACCCCGACGGTGCTGTCCACGCCGATATCGCCACCCATCAGTTCAATCAGTCGCTTGGCCACAACGAGACCGATGCCGGTGCCTTCCTCTGCGCCACCCTCCTGTCCAAGACGGTTAAACGCCTGAAAAAGCTGTTCCAGCTGTTCCGGACGCAGCCCGGTGCCGGTGTCCCTGACGCTCACGAGAATGCGTCCCGGCGTGCTCTCGGTGCACTTCACCTCTACCATTCCCTGTTTGATGTTATATTTGATCGCGTTGGAAAGCAGGTTGATGAGAACCTGCTTCACCCGGGTCCGATCAGCCATGACAAAACATGGTGTATCGAAGTTGGGAAAGGTCATTCGGATGCCACGCTGTTGCGACTGCGGTTCAACCATCCCTTGGCATTCAAGCATTACTTCGGCCATTGACACAGGTTCGTTTGAGAGCGGCGTCTGCCTGGATTCGACCTTCGCGAGATCGAGGATCTCGTTGATCAACGTAAGTAGATGCCATCCCGCCTGAAGAATCTGGGCTATGCTTTCCTTCTGAACCGTAGTTGGCGGCGGAGAATCTGACTCCATCAACTGGGCGAACCCGAGTATTGCATTGAGAGGGCTGCGCAGTTCGTGGCTCATGCTGGAAAGGAATTCTGATTTCGCAAGGTTGGCTTTTTCCGCCACAGCCTTGGCGCTCTCCAACTCGACGTTCTTTTCCTGCAGCAGGTCAAAAATCTCCTTCATCTGCTCGCTTTCGTTTAGAGCCTCCTCTGCCGCCTGCCGTTTTCGCGCCTCGCGCTTTACCCGCCACCACAACAGGAACAAACCCGTCATGGCAAACGCCACAAGCAGCACACCGACGTTGACCGCCTGGTTGGCATTGTGTTCAGCCTGTTCGCTGCGCTGTTTCAGCAGGTTGCGTTCCTCATCCTCAATCTCATTGCTCTGCTTCAGCATCGTCTCCATGCTGAGGCGGGACACACCGTTCCTGATAAGGTCACGCGCCGATTCGAAGCCATCGGAATGATACACGGCGATAAGCTTTTCCAGCAGCAGCAGTCGATCCTCAGCCAGTTGCGACAAAGCAGTGCAGCGCGCCTGCTGGCGTGGATTTTCGGAGGTAAGCTGCCCGATGCGGGCAAGAGACAACCGGATCTCGCCCTTATTGAGTTTGTACTCCGCGAGGAAAATTTCCTCATTCGAGATGACATAGGCCCGCTGACTGCTCTCTATTTCACGCATTGTCGATACCACAACATTGAGTGTCCTCAGTACCTGGTGGCTGTGTTCCACCCGGCGCAAGGTTCCCCTGTACTCCTGAAGCGAGCGGTACATCTGTGCGCCGGCGAACAGCATCAACAGCAGGGCTGCTGCAAAGCCAAGGACGAGACTGAATTCAATGGTATTTTTTTTCATGTACATCCTCTCTCAATTAGCAACGGCCTTTCGCCTTTCTCGTGGGACATCATCCGCGCGCCGTTGAAGGCGCTCGATTTCAGCCAGCACATCTTCGGGGTTGGTTTCCATTTCAAGGTCTGCATCTGAAAGGTCACTTTCCTCATCGTTGCTGATACCAATTTTGTTTTGAATGGCACGGAGCATCTGTAGCACCCGTGTCAGTTCATGTTCGGTAAGCAAACCTGTATGTAAACTCAAGTCGGTGAGCCGCTCGGATTCTTTGGCCAACAGATTCTGGCTGATGAGTACAAATGTTGCCAAAAAAATAGCTTCCAGTGACACGACCATCGTCAGGAATCCATAAGGATATGGGTCGAAAGGAGTAATGCCGAGATGACCGGTGTTGAGGAGAAACCAAAGACTAAACCAGACGATATGAACATAAAAGAAAAGCATGCTGCCCGAATATGCAGTCATGGCGTTGGCTATACGGTTCTGAAAACCTTGCTCACGTACCGACTTCCGGCGAACCTGGATAATCTTGCGGATGTTTCGCTGAATAACGTTGGACAGAGCCGGATTATCATCTTTATGTTCTGCTATCTCCCTCTGCAACAAACGTGCTTCCAGCATGTTATGAACGCGAGTCAGCACCTCGATCAACTCAAAAGGCTTACTGATAAAATCTTTCGCGCCGGCTTGCAGTGCACGCTGTTTATGACCCGGTTCTGCGGTGATGACGAGCACCGAAGGAAAGTTGTCCGGATCGATGCTTTTCAGCCCTTCCATCACCTGGAACCCATCCATCGCTGGCATCCTGATATCCAAAAGGATCAGATCGTAGTGATTGTTCCGATAAAGTTCACACACCTTCTGAGGGTTCATAGTAGACTCAATGGAGGTATAGCCGGCGCCACGCAGAGTACGTTCTAGTAAAAGGATATTCGGCTCCTCATCGTCAACGATCAGGATGTTGCCTTTAAGAATGTCTGATGAGTCAACCACGATGTTTGTCTCTCTTCATTTCCTCAGTGACGATGCCCAGCAAAGAAGATGCTCAGCAACTAATGTGCCAGCGCAGTTTCATGAGTCTTGAGATTGCAACGGTCTGATTGTAAAGGTGAAATGAAGGTAGAGAAAACGGGGGGTAAGAAAAAACCGTCAATGAAATCAGTCATGCCTTAACATAACTGCCATATATGACGGACAACGTTGAAGCAACTATTTGAATCGTCACCTCACATGGTTCACACACAAAGTGCCGCATAAACGCCGCGACAGGACTTCCCAATCCCTTTGAGCTGCTGCAGTTCTTTCATGTGTTTCTCCCTAACATCCTCCTGAGGTTTTAGTTTCTTTGAAGCAGCTCTCTAACGGGCAATATAGAAGTAACGGTTCAAATCAAACAGTCCGCCCAGCACCGGTTCGTCTTCATTAAAGCGCTTTTGAAACCAGTCGTAGGTCTCCCATAAGCGCTCGTCAGCCCTGTTCACGCCATACTTGGCAAGCCGAGCCATGTTTTTGGGACTTTCGTCGAAATGGGCAAGGAAATCGATAAAATCGGGCAGGTCTTTCTCCTGTACATCAAAGAAATAGTTCGGGTAGGAGCCGATAAGTCCATAAATAAAATCGGCGCTGTCTTTGGCTGGATCAAGACGGGCATCCTCATTAATCAGAAATGCGACATTGTCGTGCCAGCGATTGATCACCATTGAAAATGCGATATCACGCACATTCTCTCGTCGAATCCTCACATAGGCAAGGTTGGAGTTGCTGCCATTGACCAGCGCGAAAAAGGGCGCGCCTGGCCGGGAAAGGGCGCGAAAGGCCCGCAGATAGTCGTCGCTTGTTTCAAACTTGTCAGGCAGTTGCGGATAATCGGCTCCTGCGCGCATGTAATTCACCTTGTCAAAGGCAATCTCTGTTACTGGCAGGAGATGACTATCCACGATATGCTCGACGAACTCGCGCTTAGGATCGTTTGTTGTAAAGGATATTTTTGCCGGCAGTGCGGAAGGATAGTAGCTGATTTTCCCTGGATCAACGCCCTTGTACCACGATTGCATTATCTCCAGCCGTTTCTCCGGAGGAAGAAAATCTAGGAAGTTACTCTCTCCTTCAACCCGCAGAGCATCCATATAATACCGGGTCGATAACTGGTGACCGGCCGTGCCATACAGGTCAAAACCGGCAACAAGGGCATAATAGATCCGCTCCAGCAGAGGATAGTCGATGACCCACATGCTCTTTGGCAGATTGCCCAGCGCCCCCTTGTGCACCGAAGCGCTGTCGAAATGGCGATAGATGGTCAACAATGGAGCATCGGCGGCACGCTTCCCTTTCCAGATGGACTCATAGCCAAGCCCGGCATAATTGAATGAGGCGTAGAGATCCTGTCTGGCCTTGTAGAACTCCTCTGCCGACTTGCGATAATCATCGGAGAGCAGCGAAAAGATGTGCAGGCCGCTTCCCGTCTCGATAGGCATCCGTAGTTTATCGCTGTACAGCTTGAGAAAACCGGGATAAGCAACGCTCAGATCATGGTCCGGGTCCATGAACATGACCCAGAAATGGTCATCGATGACATTGAGGGCGATCTGGCCTTTGCACACCGGGCCATGGATGAAGGTCATGATGATGTACTGGGCATTGTCGAGCAGGAATTGATAGCGCGAGCGCGGCGGGATCTGCTCAAAGGCGACAAAAGGGTTGGCGCTCAACTTCGTGTCATAGCCCATCAGATGCGGCTGCTGCAGCCACTCCGGCTGAATGAACAGCTCGTTGATACGCTTCAGTTGGGCGTCGCCAAGGTCGAAGACCATATGGGTCTTGAAGACAATGGTTGAGTGGATCTTTCGGAAACGGTAATAGACGCGCACGGCGCCGGGATCATCATAGGGGCGAACGGTGGCAATCAGATCAAGGGGCTGGCCAGGAGCCGTCTTAGAACGCACCAGTTCATAGAATTCATTGGTCGGGGTATCGAACTTCACGTGTGCCAGAAACAGGTGCTCATAAAGGTAGCGTGCCGTCATAGCGTGCTTGGCATCGTCCTGATTAAGAAAAACCTCCCATTTCCGGACGGCTAACGCATCGCTTTGTTTCGGCGTCGTCAGCTCAGTCTGCTGCGCGACATCCGGTCCCTTGGCGCCCTGGACCAGCCAGCCGGCGACAATGTCGAACTCATCCCGCTTGAGCGGAGGGAAACCAAATGGCATGCCGTTGTTCGGATGCTTTTCCAGGTAACCGCCAAGCTCAGATGCGTTTTCCGAGCAGGTCAGATCTTCCGATTCAGGCTTATACTCCCCCGCGCTCTGCGGGTTTTTCATCTTGTGGGACAAAAGTTGAATCATGATCGAGTCGTTCAACCCATTTGCAACACTGCTCTCGGTTACGCTGAAAAATTTTTTCTTGCGCCACTCCGCAGTTGACTGCGCATCGGTAAAGAGGCGGGTCGGCTCCATGGTGATGAGTCGCGTGGAATTATAGATGGCCCTCTTTGTGGCTCCGCGATCCGCCCCTTCAAAAGAGTCAAGTTTGAGCTGGCAGGGCGAATTGTAGCAGGAGTGGCAAACCGTGCAGCGTTTGTCGAGCAGCGGCTTAACCTCCTTCTGGTAATCAATGGTCCTGGTCGGAATAGTAAACGCAACAGGCGGGAGCGCCTTTGCGGCACACCCGGCCAGGAATATGGCCAGCAGCACAACGGGGACATAAAAAGTAGCTCTCATAAACATGATCATTGCCGTTAGACAGTACGACATAATGGTCCTACTGGTATTGGTCATAGCCACCTGAACTGCCTATGTGTTGAGCATTGTTGGCTTGATATGCATCTACAGCTTGGTGTTCTTCGTCCTTTGAAATCACCTCGTTGGCAACATTTGCTGCAAGAGCCGCTGCAGCACTTGCTGCACGACGTAAGACCACCACTTTATCAGTCTTGGCTGCCAACGTGTGTTCAAGTGCGGCTTTGTTTGCCTGGTACTTTGCAGCATCACTCTTTGCGTATTCAGGCGCCTTTATAACTTCCTTCTCGTCCTCACTCTTACGGACTGCCGTAGTTTCAGCTCTTGCAAGTTTTGCAGCATGTGCCGTCTTGTCAACTTCTTGTTGCGCCTGAATCAAAGCTACTGCATCCTCTTTGGCAATTTTGGCATCTCTGGCAATTTTGGCGGCCTCTTTAACTGCTTGAACTTTTTCGGCAGCCCTGTCGGCATCTGCGTGTGCTTTGATATCAATTGTGTCTGAACCGCTAATCGGAGTGATTGGTTCAATGAGCATTTTGGCCTCCAAATGAACGTGTAAAAATGTTCAATGTGTATTTGCCAGGGCATCGGCCCTAGCCTTGGCTTTAGACGCCTTTGTGTCGGCTTTTGCTTTGGCATCATAGGCATCTTTTGCTTCAACTTCTGCCCTTGCGTCAGCTTCTTTGGCCTCAGTTAATTCTCTTGCTTTTGCGGCTTTAGCAGCATCATTCTGAACTTCACCAGCGGGAATAGTGGCATAAATAGGACCGGCAGGGACAACAGGTTTGGCAGCATCTGCAGCCAATACTACAGTGCTGAAGGACATTGCTGCGAGAACGGCTACTACTGCGGAAAGAATCTTTTTCATTTGGAAATACCTCCATATGATTTGTTTGTTTTATTATGTGCATAAAGGACGCCAAAATTGATGGTGCTGATAACAACCAAAGCACAATCAGGATTACACATATTGTCCACAACATAACATCCCCCGTTTGCTTCCTTGATTTGATACCGGTTTATTACCTTAGGAGTTATTGACTTAGGCTCCATAGTGGCAAGAGAAAAAGAGATTTCCGTGAAAATCAATCTAAGAAAATATTTCCACCATTCTCACCGTTTCACGTCATATATGACAGCTACGCAATATATGACAGATTACTTTGATGGGTTACCAACCTGCACGCGCATTACTATTATATTTAAACAATTACAAATCAGTAAGTTGCAATTGCAAAAACCTCATGTCGATTATGGCATATTAGTTGCGTCTCGAAATGAAGGTTTAAAATTTAAATTGAATTAAACGAAATACTGAAAGGAGTGAAAACAGATGAAAAAGACAATTATTATGAGGCTTGTGATTCTGGTTTTGTCAGTGTCAACTTTGTCTGCTTGTTCTTGGAGTATAGGAGGAGACAAAAAGGGAGATACTGGAGCGACTGGAGCGACTGGAGCGACTGGTGCATCTGGCCCTACTGGTCCTACAGGAGCGACTGGAGATACAGACAGTAAAAAAAGATAGAATTATGAGGATTCAGGCTTCACTTGACTTGCGCGGTTTATGCCGTAAAGATAACAACATATGATAAGACTTCTTGCAGAGAACCCGTTGCTTCTGCTCTTTCTGGTGGCTGCCATAGGATATCCTCTTGGTCGTTTTCGGGTGGGAGGGAGTTGCCTCGGTGTGGCTGCGGTACTTTTTGTCGGTCTTGCTGTTGGTTCTATTCATCCGGATCTAAAGCTTCCGGAAATTGTATATATCCTTGGCCTGGCTCTTTTTGTCTATACCGTAGGTCTGTCCAGCGGACCATCATTCGTCGAGTCGCTTCGTAAAGACGGGATACGGAACAATCTGCTTGTGGTTTCTCTTCTCGTGTTTGCTGCTTCCCTGGCCTTGCTGGCGCACAAGATTTTTGATCTGAAGGGGACCATGACAGCTGGCATGTTTGCCGGTAGTTTTACAAACACTCCGGCTCTTGCAGGAGCATTGGAGACTCTGAAGCATCTTGCCACCAGTGATAATATCAATCAGCTGCTGTCTGAACCGATAGTCGGCTACTCTGTCACCTATCCGATGGGGGTAATCGGGGTGGTTTTTGCAATTTCCATCGCGCAGAAACTCTGGAAAATTGACTATGCCGAAGAGGCCCGGAATCTGAAAGTATTCGGGGCATCCAACGAACCGCTCCAGACCTGCACCATTCAGGTAACCAGCAAGGAAGCACTCAACGAAACCTTGTCACAGTTGGCAGACAGGCACGAATGGCGGGTCATGTTCGGCAGGGTAAAACGACATGATCAGATGTTCCTGGCTGAATTTGACAAATGCCCCGAAGCGGGGGATCTACTGGTTACAGTCGGTACAGCCGAGGATTTGAAATGTGCGGTGCGCTACATGGGGGAGAGGTGCGATGTGGAGTTGCAGCATGGTCAAGATGAATATGACGTGCGCCGCATCTTTGTTTCCAATCATGAAGTAGAAGGGCGCAGACTACGTGATCTTGGCATCAGAAAAAAATTCGGGGCCCTGATCACCAGGGTCAGGCGGGGAGATGATGATTTTCTGCCCGACGGAGACATGACTCTTGAACCTGGAGACCGTGTCAGGGTGCTGGCGCCGCGAGACCGGATGGGTGCGGTCACCGACTTTTTCGGCGATTCCTATCGAGCCGTCAGTGAGGTGGATATCCTGACTTTCAGTGTAGGCTTGGCATTGGGACTCTTACTTGGGGCTATACCGTTTCCGCTTCCGGGTGGAATAACCTTCAAGCTGGGGTTTGCCGGTGGTCCGCTGATTGTGGCGCTTATCCTGGGAACCATAAAGCGAACCGGAAATCTTATATGGACGCTTCCCTATAGTGCTAACGCAACACTGCGCCAAATCGGGCTGGTTTTTTTTCTGGCGGGAATCGGCACAAGGGCCGGTTACGGTTTTCTTTCAACTTTTTCCAAAGGCGGAGGTGTCACACTTTTTGTTGTCGGCGCGGTCATCACATTTACAGCAACGGCCCTGCATCTTTGGATTGGGCATCGATTACTTCGCATCCCCATGAGTATACTAACCGGCATGGTTGCCGGATTGTTCACTCAACCGGCTGTTCTCGGCTATGCTCTGGAGCAGACAGACAACGATCTTCCAAATGTTGGCTATGCCTCGGTTTACCCGGTTGCTATGATAGCCAAGATTCTACTCGTTCAGGCTCTACTTTCATTCAGTATGTAAAGTCGACAAATGGCTGTAGCGATACTAAGGCCTTAAACCTCATAACTTCAGACTCTAAACTCCCAGAACCCTCTTTATTTCATCAATATTCAAAGCTGATTGATAGTTTAGTTCAACATTGCACTAAACATTGATAAATAATAGGTATCAAAAGACCCTTTCATTTGGTCAGACATTATATCAAGTGCTACGTCTTTTGTTAGAGCTTGTCTATAACTGCGATTAGTAGTTAATGCTGAATATACATCCGCTATTGAGGCTATTTTTGCATAGCTGCTTATTTCAGTCAAACCATCTGGATAGCCTGAGCCACATAATTTTTCGTGATGATTCCTCACTATATCTAAAGCAATAGGATTCAATATTCCTAATTGGTCTAATGCATCATGTCCCAGATTTGGATGGCCCTTGATTTGCTCAAATTCGGAACAAGTCAGTTTATCTGGTTTATCCAGTATCATTTGTGGAACATATATCTTTCCATAATCGTGAAATAAACCTCCGATTCCTACGTCCATCAATATTTCATCTTCAGTATTTCTTAATTTGTACAATGCAGTCATATATGAACTAACTTGCACAGAATGAACATAAGTATAAGAATTGTGACTAACCAAACTTCCTAATGTAGACATTAATTGATGCGGACTAAAGTGATCAGACAAGATATGTTTTATCAAGCTTTTACAACGATCCAAATTTGCTTTTATATTCATAGCCGGTGCGTCAAATATTTCTTGAACATAGCTAACCGATGCTTGGCACAGAATTTCTTGACGCTTTCCTAGTGAAAAATCCTCATTTTCAAGAAGTTCTGATAAATTTGATTCTACATATAAATTATAATTAGATATTTCAGAAGAGAATACAAATAAATATTCTACTTGGCCATTTGTCAATCTTTGTTTATCTCGTTCTGTGAACGGTAAATCAGGACCTTTATATAGTGTGTAATTTGTTCCATGTTTCATGAATAATGAAACACCTGGTAAACTTTCAGGTATAAGTGTTTCAAGTATTATTTGGTTGTAAAGTTCGCCATCCATTGGCACTCCGCAGATGAATATTTTTAGAATAATTTTTTAATGGGGTATACCCCTTGCTGGGTAGATCATCAACAGATTTTGACCCCAGATTGCTCACATTTGACTATTCGCTAGTTTTCATTACCAACTGAAATGCTGAAAATAACAACGTCGAAAAACACTTGTTGTCTTCATCCCCGATTATTTTGTATGCCTCATCTGAAGTTGATGCTTTGCGTGTGGATCTGTCAGTGATCAGTGTGCAGTACATGTCTGACAAACCAACGACTTGTGTAGATATTTTGATTTCGTCCCCCTTTAGACCTGCAGGATACCCACCACCAAAATACCTTTCATGATGATGGCGAACAGCATCAAGTATGAAGTCATTGTACTGACCATTCTTTTTTAGAAATATGTACCCTTCAAATGGATGGCGTTTTATGACGTCTACACTTGGAGTACTCCAGTAATCAATGTCTTCGATTGCATTTGTTAAGACAAGAGACATGCCAATATCATGAAGCATACCTGCTACACCAATATCAACCAGATCATCACTTTTTTCTGGGAAGAGCTTTGACCATGCCAGCATGGACAGGGTTGCAACCTGCATAGAGTGCCTGATCGCAAACGGCGAGGAACCATTCATTGCTTGAATCATTTTTGTTATGTTTTGATCCTCAGTAATTTGAGTGGCAAGGTGTCTCGTTAATATTTTGCATCGTTCGGCGTCCTGTGAAATTTCAGGGTCAGAAAATATCTCCTTCAAGTAATTCCCAGATGTTTGGATCAGAGCTTCAAATTTTGCTTCTTTTGGGACATCGTCTCTGGTTAGAATTATCGATAGGTTCTTTTCTGCGAAACAGGATACCTCTTTAAAATCACCCGTTCTGACAAACATAGTAGAAGTATTATTGTTGCGCAGCCGGTCTCTATCTACAACTGTGAATCGGCGTGTTGCATCCATATATAGTATATATTTTTCCTGCAGGGCTTGGTTAAAGTGTTGAGTATAGAGAGGTACGCGCGGAAATAATTCAGGGAGCACACAAGCGATCGATATAGGCTCAAATAATGATGCACTCATAATTATCAACTCAACTATTGCTAAAAAGAGCTCAAATTTTGTAGAAAGCACAACTCTGTTTAGATCTTGCGAGGAAGAGCAAACGCAACTAACGTGCCAGAGAGAACCAACGTATTTTAAGAGTGTAATCGTCTGAGAGTACAGGTTAAACTGGAAAGAGAACGATAAATGAGAGAGGAAAAACTTCGTCGGAATCCGTCATTTTTAACATTACTGCCATATTTGAAGGAATGGGTGAAGGCTTGTTGAAGGTTGAAGGTTGAAGGTTGAAGGTTTCAGTCGCTTATTACTTTAACCCTCAACCTTCAACCTGTTTTTTCACTTACTGCCGTACAATGCCGTATTTCCGCATACGGGCGCGAAGGGTGCTGGCGTTCAAACCAAGGAGTACCGCCGCACCGTTTTTACCCTCTATGCGCCAGCCGGTTTTCTGGAGAACCTGCAGGACGTGGT